>Ga0209697_10008204_pt1 | contig 11935 bp, 9 predicted proteins | sample AliMusrvi5mmetaG_FD_184115 | JGI IMG/M metagenome (GOLD analysis project Ga0209697, IMG submission 184115) | Freshwater lake bacterial and archeal communities from Alinen Mustajarvi, Finland, to study Microbial Dark Matter (Phase II) - Alinen... | ecosystem: Environmental > Aquatic > Freshwater... | reverse complement strand
ATTTCATCGTGATCATGCTGGTGCGGAAGACCGGCGTCTCGAATTCGCCCGCGGCATCGAGCATGGCCTCGGGCACCGGCGCGTTCCTGGCCAACACGATGCACGGCATGTTCCTGGAGAAGAGCGCCCGCAGCCGCTCGCGCAGTTCGGGAGTTTTCAGGCTCTTCAGGTAGCTCAACTCCGCAGCGCCCAGAACCTGGATTCGCTTGCCCGCAAAATAGCGGTAGAACCCGCAGAGCGCGAGCCCCGGGCGGTTGATGGTGGGCTCGCGGATCAGGCGGTTGAGCCCGCGCGACGACCCCTCGAGCCGCAGGCCGAGTTTTTCGGCGTGGTTGGCATAGAAATGCCCGACCGTGATGTGCGGGACACGGTTGTCGGAGGTTTTGGCGGGGTGTTGCGGCATCGCAGTCTGGGAGGGGGCCGGATTACATCGTGAACGTTTCGCCGAGGTAGAGTTTCCGGCTGATCGGATCGTTCAGCAGAAAATCCTTGTTGCCCTGGCTCTCGACGCGGCCCTCGTAAATCAGGTAGGCGCGGTCCACGATGTTGAGGGTTTCCCGGACATTGTGGTCGGTGATCAGAATCGCGAGCCCCTGTTCCCGGAGGTCCTGCACGATCTGCTGGACGTCATGAACCGCGATCGGGTCCACCCCGCTGAACGGCTCGTCCAGCATGAGAAGGGCGGGATTGGTGACGAGCGATCGGGCGATCGTCAGGCGGCGTTTTTCGCCGCCGGAGAGCGTCAGCGCCTGGTTCTTGGCGATGTGGTCGATCCCGAACCGGGTCAGGAGTTCCTCGCAGCGCTGCTTTCTCTCGGCCTTCGTGGCCTTCGTCGTCTCGAGGATCGCGAGGATATTTTGCTCCACGGTCAGCTTCCGGAAAATCGATTCTTCCTGGGGCAGATATCCCATCCCGTGCCGTGCCCGGCGATACATCGCCATGTGGGTGACGTCGGCATCTTGGAAAAAAACGCGCCCGCCGTTCGGGCGGATCAGGCCGACGATCATGTAAAACGTGGTGGTTTTGCCGGCTCCGTTCGGTCCGAGAAGCCCGACGATTTCCCCCTTTTTCACATTGATATCCACCCCGTTGACCACGGAGCGGCCGTTGTAGATTTTCACGAGCCCGTCGGTGCGGAGGAGAGGGGCTCCCTGCGGGACCGGTTTGCGGTCTGCGAACTCGTCGCTCATTTCGGTGCCCCCGCGTCGCCCGTGTCGGTGATCATCGTCTTGCTCGGCCCAATGGTTTTGGATTTCCCGTTGCGGTTGAGAATCATGACCGTGTCCTTCTCGGTCCCCACCTGATTGTTCATCCCAGACTGGATGGACGGCCAGTCCTTGAGGGTCACCTCACCGGATGCGGGAACATAGGTCGCGAGCCCAGACTTTCCGATCGCCTTGGTCGTCTGCCCGTTTTTCTCGGTGTTTTCCTGAATAATCACCACATTGCCGACCGCCTCGACCCTGTCCATTCCCTTGTGGTCTTTGCTCAGGGTGACCTTCAGGCGGTCGCAGTTGAGCGTGAACTGGGGGTCGCGCACGATGACGTTGCCCGTGAACTCCGCCACGTTCGCCGCGTTGTCAAACGTGGCTTCTTTGCTCGCCGTGATCTCGGTTTTGGCGTCGGCGGGCCGGTCTTTGCCCAGGCCTGCGAATGCGCCCGCCGGTGTGGATGCCGGTTTGCTCCCCCCGTTCATGGAAGGGCCCTGCTGCGCGTTCGCGGCACAGACTCCCAGAAACAAGAGGACGATGAGTGGCTGGATTTTTGTCATTTTTCTAAGTTGGCGGATTGAATAACCATTCGGATTTTCCCGCGCAAGACCGCATAGCGGGTTTTGGTGTTGAATTCGAGGGAATCCCCGGTGATCTCGAAATCCTCCCGGCGGATCAGGGCGTGCTGGTCGCCGGTGAGTATCCGGGTCTCGAGGTTGAAGGTCGAGTGCGGCAGCTCGATGTTGATCTTTTTCCCCTCGTCGTCGAAGGACTCGATCTTCATGTTCTGCATGTCCACATGCTGCTCGTCCAATTTTGTGGCGACATCGGCCTCGATCGTCATCACCAGCTTGCCCTCCTCGTTGCGGTGAGGGATTTTGATCCCTTTGACGGGAATCCCGAGCGGCACCGGAACATCGAACCCTTCCTGCCCGTCCTGCGACGTTTCGGCCGGCTTCTTATCGGCGGCCTCCTTTTTCGCGGCCTCGTGGACCGGGTCCGCGCACCAGAGCGGCTGCAGGGCGAGGCAGAGCAAGGCGGGAATCAGGCTACGCCACCGCATCACGAAGGGTCCTGAGTTGGGCAATAAGCCGCGGAAGATCCCGTAGCGGGATTTGATTCGGTCCGTCGGAAAGGGCTTTTGCGGGATTTTCATGTGTCTCGATAAAAAGGCCGTCGCATCCGGCGGCCACCGCAGCGCGCGCCAAAATCGGGGCCAGCTCGCCGTCACCGCCGGTCGTTTCCCCGGCTCCTCCCGGGCGTTGGACCGAATGGGTGGCATCGAAAACGACCTGGCAATTCAAGCTCTGCATCCAATAAATAGATCGCATGTCGGCGACAAGGTTATTATAGCCGAATGTCGTTCCCCGCTCGGTGAAAAAGTAGGCGTTGCATCCGGTGGCCTCGAGCTTTTTTGCGACATTGGCCATATCCCACGGTGCCAGGAACTGGCCTTTTTTCACGTTGACCACCCGGCCGGTCGATCCCGCCGCGACGATCAGGTCGGTCTGCCGGCAGAGAAACGCGGGGATCTGGAGCACATCGACGGTTTCGCCGGCGATTTCCGCCTCGGCGGGCGAGTGGACATCGGTCGTGACCGGAACCCCGAATTCCCCGCCGATTTCGCCCAGCAAGACGCATCCATCCCGGACGCCGGTTCCCCGGAAGGACTTGCCCGAAGTCCGGTTGGCCTTGTCATACGAGGCTTTGAAGACAAACGCCGCCCCCTCGCCGTCGCAGATCGCCTTCAGCTTTTTCGCCATCCGGCGGGTGAACGCGGCCGATTCGATCACGCACGGGCCCAAGATGAACAACAGCTCGCGGCCCCCGAGTTTGTGGGGGCCTATTTTGACAATTGGTCTTCGCGGCATCGCCCCCACACTACGCGGCAGCCCGGTTTCCGCAAGCCCTGGAATCTGCAGTTGCCGGGTTAAAGGATTGCATTCGAACCATGATCGCATGATCTTGTGGGGAGAGTGAATTCCCCGGGATGAACGACTTGTTGGCCAGTCTCCTTGTCAGCGGATCGCTGGGCGCGTTGATCGGCCTCGAGCGCCAGTGGGAGCGGCAGGTCGGGCACCCCGGAGGGCGCGTTCCCGCCGGGCTCCGGACGTTCACGCTCTGGGCGTTGCTCGGAACCGTCTGCGCCCACCTCTCGAAGAGCGGCCAGCCGTATCTCTTCGTGGCCGGACTCGCGGCCGTCGCCGCCTGGCTGGGGATCTTTCTGTATTTCGAGAGCCGGGAGAAGGCGGGCGCGGGATTCACCACCGCCGCCACCGGCCTGCTGACATATCTTCTCGGGGGGCTCGTCGTCGCCGGCGAGCCCCGGGCCGCGCTGGTGCTGACGGTGGCCACGCTTCTGTTGCTGGCCGGAAAACCTTCGCTGCACAGCATCTCGAAGAATTTCACGCCGCAGGACGCGCGCATGGCCCTGCAGTTTCTCGCGGTCACGGGGGCGGTGCTGCCGCTGGTGCCGGACCGGGATCTCGGGCCGATGGGCGCGTTCAACCCGCGGTCGATCTGGCTCATGGTGGTCATTGTTTCCGGGCTCGGATTTGCCGGCTACGTCGCGGTGAGGTGGCTGGGAGCCTCGCGAGGGATGGCGCTCACCGGGTTTGCGGGAGGCCTGGCCTCGAGCACGGCGACCACTCTGGGCATGAGCAAATTGAGCCGCGAGCGCCCCGAACTCGCGGAGGATTGCACGCTCGCCCTCGTCATCGCCTGCACGGTCATGCTCTGGCGTGTCGAGGTTCTCGTGCTCGCCATCAGCCCGCCGCTTGCCCTCGCGATTCTGCCCGACTTTATTCTCATGAGCCTGCCCGGGGCGGCATTTTCTGGATGGCACCTCTGGCGCGGGTCCGGCAACACGGTGACCACCACCGAATACCGGAACCCGCTCAGCCTCCGGATCGCGCTCCAGTTCGGCGCGCTTTATGCGGTCGTCGTTTTGATCGTAAAAATTGCGGCGACCTGGTTCGGGGGAGCCGGGCTGCTTATCGCGAGTTTCATCTCGGGCCTGACCGATCTGGACGCGATCGCGCTCTCGCTCTCGAACCTCCTCCGCGACGGCCAGGTTCCCGCCATGCTGGCGATGCAGGGCATCGTGCTCGGGGCGGTGGCGAACTCGCTCCTCAAAGCCGGCCTCGCCGCCTCGCTCGGCGACCGCGTTCTCCGCCGCAAGACCCTGCTGGTCCTCGGAACCACCGCGGCCATCGGAGTCGGCGCGGTGCTGGTCCGCGGGTTCGGGCATTGAGCGAGCCGGACCAGACGAAAAAATAAACGGGGCGACTTTTCTACAACGCGGAAGCGGTCTTGTTCTCCCACCGGGTGAGCAGATGGATGACGAGATTTGTCCCGAACTTGTAGGTTTGGGCGAGGGATTCCGGCGTGAGGTTGCGGAGGTAGGTCTCGCGGTTGTCCCAGACGGTCGGATTGAGCGCAACAAAGGCATACCGCTCATTCCTTCTCATATCCACCTGGCCTTTGTCGTTGAGGCCGACCTGCCACATGTCCCCGTAATCGTTCGCGGTGTAGAGGACCGCGATTTCCCCGTGGATTTTGAGCGCATAGACGGGTTCTTTGTAGAAGTTCAAACCGGTCGGAACATTCTTGACCTCCGGGAAATAGGCCCCGGCAAAAACCGGGTGGCTCGCCGGGAGCGCTTCCCAATCCTTGTCCACATCCGGGATGACCCGCCTCATCTCGCGGCGGAAGGCGATGTCGAACCTCGAGTGGCGGCCCGGCACCGAGCTGTCACCCCAGATCGCGCCGCCCAAGCGGACGTATCTCTGCAGGTTTTCGACTTCCTTGTCGCTGAGCGTGAAGTCCCGGGTTCCGGTCATGAAGACAAACGGCGGCGGCCCGCCGGTCTCCTTGTTCCCGACAAATAGCTGGTCGCTGTCGAGACGGATTGCCCGCACGTTTTGGTAGTTCGTCTTGACCTTGTTCTTCGAGCAAACGTGCATGAAATCGAGCAGGTTCGGGAGGCTCCCGTTCTCGATTTTGTTATTTTCCATCTGGATCGTGGAATTCCAGTTTCCGCCTGAGTATTGCCCGATGTAGGCCGTGAATACAAATTCGCGGTCGCGGATTGCGGTGCCCTTGGCGGGGACTTTGCCGTCGGGATTGTGGTTTTCTGTAAATTTGCCGATGTCCTCGGCTTCCTGGCGGGTGAGGCGGTCGGGGTTGGCCGGCTTGTTGGACGCGATTTTTATATCGGAATTTGCCAAGGGGTTGATCGGGGCGACGCTCGGTTGCGGTATCTGGAAGTTTGGCTGCGTCGGCGCGATGGCGTTGATGGTGTTTATTGGGGCGGTCTGCGGGGCCGCGATGCCAGGCTGTTCGGGGAGCTGCTGTTCTTGGGCGGGCGGCTTGATCGCCTTCACTGCATCTGTGACAAAGCGTTTGCCCGGCTCGGCTTGAAAATCTGCCGGCTCTTGGACCACCTGGAAAAGCACGGTCGTGCCAAAGAGCGTCACCAGGATCACGTGCAGCACAAACGAGATCGTGAAATCGCGGGAGTTGCTGAATTTATCGACCAGTTTCCGAACAAGGGAGGATTGCCGGGAGGACATAGGATTTATTTAGCACATATCCCCCTGCGATGCGAGAAATATCCGGACTGCAGAAATCCGGCCCGCACCGGCAAATCACGAATAGGCTTCCCGTAACCCCGCCATGTGTTAAACTCGAAAACGGCGATTGAGAAATTCTTTCAGAATTCCTCTACAAGAATCGCCGCTACAAGAATCGCCGTTTTCGGGTTAAACAGGCGTTGCGGGGTTGCGTATGCGTTTCCAGACAAAAGTTTTCCTCTATTCGCTGGTGGTCGCCCTCCTGAGCAGTCTTCTCGCGGCGACGTTTGTTTACCTCCCTGCCCGGAAGCTTGTCCTCGGGCTCATGCAGACGAACGTGCTATCGATCGCCGCCACCACGGCGTCCATGGTCGATGCCGCCGAGCACGAGAAAATCCAGACAAGGGAGGACCAGGGCGGGGCGGCCTATCTGCGCGTCGAGGAGCAGCTCCGGAAGGCTCGGAATGCCAATCGGCGCCAGGACATCAATGTCAAATTCCTCTACACGATGCGCCAGTATCCGGAGAACCCGTCCGTGCCGCAGTTTGTGGTGGATTCCGAGGAGCGCGGCGAGGACAAGTCGAATGTCGGCGACATCTACAAAGTCGATGACCCAGATTACAAATTCCGGCTGAACGACTGCCAGGTCGAGGACCACTTCCTCCGCGACCAGTGGGGAGTGTGGCTGACCGCGAACGCCCCCATCCGGGACGCGCGCGGCGACGCGGTGGCTGCGGTCGGCGTGGATGTCAGCGAGGAGGACACGTTGAAGCACCTGCACGGGTTGCTCTGGAGCGGGGCGCTGGCGCTGGCTGCAGCCGTCGTCTTCGCCTGGCTGTTTTCCAAGCTGGCCGCCCGGCGGCTCGCTTCCCCGCTCGGAAAAATCCGCGCGTTCGTCGAGCTGATTTCCAACGGCAACTACCAGGAGACGCTCCACCTGGATTCCAAAGACGAATTCGGCGAGGTGGCGAAGGCGATGAACGCAATGTCGCTCGGCCTTCAGCAGCGCGAGGACCTCAAAAGCGCGCTCGCCCGCTATGTCTCCGAGGACATCGTGCACGAAGTCATCCAGGCGGGGAAATCCAGCGAGCTCTTCAGCCAGCGCAAAAAAGTCACCATCCTCTTCGCGGACGTGCGGGGGTTCACGAATTTCTCCGAACACTCGAGCCCGGAGCAGATCGCCTCGTTTCTCAACCAGTATTTCGAGGAGATGATCGAGGCAATTTTCAAGAACGGCGGGCACCTCAACAAGTTCATGGGCGACGGCCTCATGGCGCTTTTCGGCGCCCTGCGCGACGACGAGTTCCAGGAGGAGCACGCGGTGCAGGCGGCGATCGACATGCGCACCGCGCTCGCCGCCCTGAAATCCGGGTGGGCCGCCTCCGAGGATGCCGCCGAAAGGACGATCTCCCTGCTCGAAATCGGGATCGGCATCAACACCGGTCTCGCGGTCGTCGGTAATATCGGCTCGAAAAAGCGGATGGAATACACCGCGATCGGTGATGCGGTCAACCTCGCCTCCCGGCTCGAACAATCCACGCGCGACTACCCGGATGTGGATATCCTCGTGAGCGAATACACCTACGTCGCCACCCGCAGCCGGTTCCCGTTCAAGCCCGTCGCCGAGATCGCCGTCAAAGGCAAAAGCGAGAAGATCCGGACCTACACGGTCGATGCGGAGTGAGGTCAGCTCCGGGTTTCGCCTTCGGCGTGCCGCCCGGTTTTTGGACCCCGGGGTTGGAAAAACTCAGCCCAGTTGAACGCCGAGATCGCCGATCCGGCTCAGGGTGAGCCCGTTCAATGCTGGTGTTTCGGAGGCCATCTGTTTGAAGACATCTTCGACCGAGGCGAGCCCGTCCGCCCCGGATCCGGCCCGGAGGAGATCGCGGAGGATTTCCCAATCGTCGCGGGCTTGGCCGGGAGGCTGGATCGCCTGGTTGAGCCTCTGGAGCCGCCCCTTCGCGTTGATCATGGAGCCGCGCTTCTCAGCCCATGCGCTCGATGGGAGCACGACCGTGGCATGGGGGGTGGTTTTGTTTGCAAGAATCCCCATGGCCACAAGCAGCTCGAGGCTCTTGAGCCCGGATTCAGAGATCCCGCAATCGGCCGCGTCTTCGCCGAGGACGACGAGCCCGGTGATCCGTCCACCTTCGACCGCTTGGGCGATCTCCGCGAGCCTGCCGGTGGCCACTCCGAGGAGTTTGGCTCCCGAGGTGTTCGGGTTCCCATCGTCGGAAACCAGGAAGCCGTCGCCTTTTTGCGGGCGCGGGAGGACATCGATATTCCGGATGCCCAACGACGTGGCGAGACGCCGCACGAGGAAGAGCTCCTCGTTCGTCATCCGCGCCGAGGCGATGATCGCGGTCTCGTCGGGTTTGCGGCCCTTCAATTTTTCAGCGGCAACCGCCAGCGCCCGCTCCCACTTGGCAGGCACTTCCTCTCCGCGGACGAACGGATCTTTGAGCCGGGCTTCGCTGTCGAGGTAGTGAAAATTCAGGCGATGGCTGTCGGGCATCCAGCAGGAATTGACGGCGTCGTTTTCGCGCGGGGTGATCCGCTGGACGACGTTCTCCCGGCTGGAGATGAGGATGTTCGAGCCGGTGCCGCAATTGACGTCGATGCTCTTGGTTTCCTTGAGGAACCAGACGCGCATTTTGAAACGGAAGTCCTTGCTCGTGAGCGCGCCGACCGGGCAGATGTCCACGGTGTTGAGCGAGTAGTTGCTGTCGAGACGTTTCCCCGGATAGACCGAGAGCGTCGTGTAGCTGCCGCGGTTGAGGAAGCCCAGCACGTCGTCGTGCGCGATTTCCTGCATGAACCGGATGCAGCGCGAACACATGATGCAGCGCTCGTCGTCGAGCACGATCCGCTCGCCGAGGTCCACGCGCTTCGGCTTTTTGACCTTCTCCTCGATGAAGCGGGATTCGCCTTTGCCGAACTCGACCGAAAATTCCTGCAGTCGGCACTCGCCGGCCTGGTCGCAGATCGGGCAGTCGAGCGGGTGGTTGATGAGGAGGAACTCCATCACGCTGTTCCGGCATTCCTCGACCATCGGCGAGGACGTTTTCACGCCCATCCCCTCGGAGACCTCGGTGGCACACGAAATCGCAGGCCGCGGGCCCCAGGAAATCTCCGGGCGTCCGTCCGCGCCCAGCACCGGTTTGCGGTCGGGCGTCATCTTCGGCATGCCGAGCTCGACGAGGCACATCCGGCAGTTGCCGGGCGAACTGAGCTTCGGGTGGTAGCAATAGTGCGGGATGAATTTCCCGCTCTTCATGCAGGCTTCGATCAGGCGCGTCCCTTTGGGAAACTGCCTCCACTCCCCATCCACCTGCACGTTGATCATTGTGACTGCCGTTCCGCTCATGATGTTTTCCTCAGGAGAGAATTTTGATGTAGGCCTTGGCGCGCAAGGTGTCGATCCAACGCTGCTGGACTTTCATGCGCTCCTGCTGGATCAAATTCTTCTCGATCTCGTCGCGGACCTCGGGCATCGGTTTGACGGAGGCGTTTTTCTTCGCCTCGACGAGGATGATATAATACGAATCCGCAAGCTTCACGACCGGGCTGACCTGCCCGGGCCGGAGCGAGAAGGCCACGCTCGAGAGCTGCTCGTTGAGGGTGTTGCGTTCGACCCATCCCCAGTCGCCTCCGCTGTCGCGGGTTCCCTCGTCCTCGGAATACATCTCGGCCATGCGGGGAAATTCCGCGCCGGACACGAGTTTCTGGCGGATCTCGTCGGCGGTCTGGGATTTGTTCTCGCTGCCGGGAACATCGGTCGCCTTGCCTTCGCGCAGGACGATCATCCGGAGCTTGACCTGCTCCGGCAGCGCGTAGGACGCCTTGTTTTTATTGTAGAATGCCTGGATCTGGTTCGGCGAGATGACGAAATCCTCGTTGATTTTCGCCTGGCGCATCGCCTGGACAACGATCTTCTCCTTCTCGATCTCCTTGAACCGCGTGACCGAGTAGCCCTGCGCCTGAAGCGTCCGCACAAAGGCCGCGCGGTCGTTGCCGAATTCCTCGCGGATGATCGTCTGGACGCGGTCGTCCACCACGTATTCGGGGATGTTGGCGCCTTTTTCCTGCATCTTGCGGAATTCCTGGATGATCAACTGCCGGTCCACGAGGTCCTTCAGGGCCGCGAGGCGCATCTCTTTGACTTTGTTTGCGAGATCAGTGCCGGAGTAAACATCGCGGAGCGAGCGCTCCCGGGACCCGATCAACTCGCGCACCTGCGAGATCGTGATCACGTCCTTGTTGACGATGGCCGCGACCCCGTCAAGGACCTCCGCCTGCTGGGCTGCGGCAGGCACGCGGGCCAAAAGCAAGCTGAGGGTGGTAATTAAAAACAGTAATCTCATCGGCTGGGCATCTTCTCCAAAAGGGATAGGATCTCGCGCAAACTAGAATCAGGGTCGGATGCCGTCAAGCGGGGAAACCGCCCCCCGATCAGGATGAAGCTCCCCCCCCTCGTGAGCATGAGCTTTTCCCCGCGCACCTCGACCATCGGAATCCTCCTCCGCGAGGCCTCCAGCCGGATCGCGGCCAGGAGCAAGGCATTCGCGGCCGCCGGGGGCAGCGGGCCGAAGCGGTCCCGCCACGCGGCCCCGAGCTCGTCGAGCTCTTTTCGCGAGGCGGCCTCGGCGATTTTTCGGTAGGCGTCGATCCGCATTTTGGCATCGGGGATGAATGCCGCCGGGATGAATGCCCCGGCGCAGCCGTCCGCGGCGATGAACTCCGCCTCGTCGGTTTTCACGAAGTCGAGCCTCAGGACGGCGGTGCCCCCGCCGGTCCGGTTGCCTTTGACAGCTTCGACCGCACGCTTGAGGAGCTTGCAGTAAAGGTCGAACCCCACCGCGATGATGTGCCCGCTCTGCGCGGTGCCGAGCAGGTTGCCCGCGCCGCGGATTTCGAGGTCGCGCATGGCGATTTTGAACCCGGACCCGAGGTCGGAATACTGTTTGATCGCGGAGACGCGCTTCCTCGCGGCCCCCACCGACATCAGTTCTCTCGGGAGCATGAGAAACGCATAGGCCTTGTGGTTCGAACGGCCGACCCGGCCACGGAGCTGGTAGAGGTCCGCGAGCCCGAACCGGTCGGCCCGGTCGATGATGATCGTGTTGGCGTTCGGGATATCGAGCCCGCTCTCGATGATCGTCGTCGAGACGAGCACGTCCGCTTTCCCGGCGACGAACGCGTGCATCACCGCTTCGAGTTCTTTTTCCTCCATCTGCCCGTGCCCGACCAAGACCCGCGCTCCCCCGCACAGCTCGCGGATTCGCACCGCCGTGCGCTCGATGCTCTGGACCCGGTTGTGCAAAAAATAGACCTGGCCGCCGCGCGCGATCTCGCGGGTGATTGCATCCCGGATGATCCGCTCATCATAGCCGCAGACAATCGTCTCGACGGGCTGGCGGTTCGGCGGGGGCGTTTCGATGAGCGACATGTCCCTCGCCCCCATCAGCGAAAGGTAGAGGGTCCGTGGAATCGGCGTCGCGGAGAGCGTCAGCACATCGACGAGGCGGAATTTTTCCTTGAGGGCGTCCTTGTGTTTCACGCCGAACCGCTGCTCCTCGTCCACCACGACAAGGCCGAGGTTTTTGAACGAGACGTCCGCGGAGATGACCCGGTGGGTGCCGATCACGATATCCACGCCGCCATTGGCGAGCCCCGCGACGACTTTTTTTTGCTCCGCGACGGAACGGTAGCGGCTCAGGAGCTCGATCGTCACCGGATACTCGCTCATCCGCTCCCGGAACGTCTCGAAATGCTGCTGCGCGAGCACGGTCGTCGGCGTGATCACGACCGCCTGCTTTCCGCCGCTCACCGCCTTGAACGCCGCGCGGATCGCGACCTCGGTCTTGCCGAATCCGACATCGCCGCAGATCAGCCGGTCCATCGGGCGCACAGATTCCATGTCGCCCTTCGTCTCGGCGATCGCCCGGAGCTGGTCGCCGGTCTCGGTGAATAGAAACGAGCGCTCGAATTCCTGCTGCCAGTGCGTGTCGGCCGGGAACGAGTGCCCGACGCCGTTTTCCCGTTCGGCCTGGACCTTGAGCATGCGGGCCGCGTATTCGTAAATCCCCTTCGAGGCCTTCGCTTTCGCCCGCTGCCATCGCCCGTCTCCGAGCTCCGAGAGATCCGGAT
>Ga0209697_10008202_pt1 | contig 11937 bp, 14 predicted proteins | sample AliMusrvi5mmetaG_FD_184115 | JGI IMG/M metagenome (GOLD analysis project Ga0209697, IMG submission 184115) | Freshwater lake bacterial and archeal communities from Alinen Mustajarvi, Finland, to study Microbial Dark Matter (Phase II) - Alinen... | ecosystem: Environmental > Aquatic > Freshwater... | reverse complement strand
ATGTTTCAAAATTTGCTTTTTTAAAAAATCTATGTATAATATATTGTATAATTTATATATTATCCAATAAACACATGCACAGTATTAAAAAATTCTTTAATGAACTTATTGCAAGATATACGATACTTTTTTTCATTCTCATTATCCTTATCGTTATCTTGGCTGGTACTGTAGCCTTTTATCATATAGAAGGATGGAGTTTTTTCAATTCGCTCTATTTCACCTCAGTAACCATGTCTACTATTGGATATGGAGATATGGCTCCGGTGACCCATGCAGGGAAATTAGTTGCTATGTTTTATGGATTTATGTGAGCTCCATTATTTATCGGTTTTACGTGAATAGCTTTCCAATCGAAATTTCAAAAAATGCTTAAAGCAAGTATCCACGCTTATCATAAAGAAGCAAAAGAAGCTGAAAAAATTTCCCTTGAACTAGAAAAAGAAAATAAGAAACAAGAAAAGGAAATTAAGGAAATCCAAGAAGAAGTAGAACAAATAGAGTAAGGATTAAAATTATCTATAATAATTATATACTTTGTTTATATTCTCGATTTTCAATTTTTATACTCTGAACTCAAAAGTTAATGAGTCTTTATAGCAATATATGCTAGTGCCAAAGCATCAGCTGCATCGTTAAATTCAGGGAACTCTTTGAGACCATATAATTTCATGATACATTTTTGCACTAATTGTTTTTCTGCTTTACCATTACCGGTTATGAATTTTTTGAGCTGGATAGGCGTATATTCTTTAATTACTATCTTGTGTCTAAGAAATAGGCTAATCAATGCTCCTCTGACTCCATAGACGAATTCAGCATTATTTTGGTTGAATTTGGTAAAGAAGAGTTTTTCTATACTTACTATAGAAATCTTATGTTCCTTGATAAATTTTTCAAAAAAATCATATATTTTCTGAATTCTGATAAACTGATCATCTCTCGTTGGATGTTTTTCTTCCAACAACAAAATCCCTGAATCGACGATATCTAGATTCGATTGCACCAAAGCGTAACCAAGTTTTCTCACTCAAGGATCTATTCAAAGAATCATATACTAAAATTAAGAATTAAGGGGTTGTCTTTTAGTATGGATTCCCTTTTTCAAGGGAATGACGTTTACACGGTGAAGGAAATGACGTCTTTGGGTTATGTTAAGTCCTCAGTTATTCAAGATAATATCTCGTATCCATCTTCAGTAATCAATATTGTGTATTCCCGTTGCGCTCACACGTCGCCATCCTTGCAATAGAGGTTTCGATCATTTCCTGATTTATTCATAAAATCCGTGGAAGTTACTGCAGTTATCGGTTCGAATGCAAGAATCATGCCTGGCTGAAGGATAATATTTTTCATCTCAGGATTCGGAGTGTTGTATACGTGCGGTTTTTCGTGGACTTTATTACCTACACCATGTCAGGTGAGTTTTCACAATACTGTGAATCCGGCACTCGTGATGATTTGATACACGCGATGCGAGTATTCATACAATGATTTTCCTGGTCAGATATATTGGATAGATTCATCCAGTCATTGTTTAGTTATTTTGATTAATTGATATGCTAACGGATTAGCAGTTTCTCATCAGATAACGATACTAATAGCAGAATCGGTGATTCAGCCCTTGTAGGTGATTCCACAATCAATCTTCAGCAAATCTCAATTCTTCAATACATAATCGTCTGGTATCCCATGGACTACACAATCATTTACGGATAGGCATAAATTAGCAGGAAATCCTTGATACCCTTTGAATGCTCCTTTAAGATTATGTGATTTGATATAATGCTCTGCGATAAATTCTAGTTCAATCAGAGAAATACCAGCTTTTGCTTTACCGTACAACAAGAGCAAAAGCACGTTGAGATGCTTTCACGATTCCCTGATATTTGCTATTTGTTTTGCATTTTTGATCATAATTTCCTTTTGCATCGCTGTAAATAATTAGTATAGTAAATTGCAGATTTTATATTCAATAAGAAAACAATAGCAATGAAAAATATCGAAGTAGAAGTAAGGTCTTTCATCGACGAAGAGAGATATCATGAGCTTGTAGATTTTTTTGATCAACATGCCAAATTCATCAAAGAAGATTCACAAACCACCCATTATTTCACTTGAGATCATGATTTGAGAATCCAGAAAAATAATTTCTTCTCCAAAATATGGATGAAAAAATGACAGCTTCATGATGATTATAGAGAAGAATTGGAAATCAAATTCGACAAAGAAGATTTTGAAAAGCTAGAACAATTGTTCATCAACTTATGATATGAAATAGACATCACTTGGATCAGGAAGCGTCTCCAATTCGATCGAAATGGCATCGATGTAAGTCTTGATTTTACGAAGGGATACTGATATATCATCGAACTGGAACTCCTTTCCACAGATTTTGAAAAAGATGAACATCTCGATATTCTTCGCAAAAAGTTCGCTGAACTAGGAATAGTCATCACTCCCAAAGAAGCATTTCAGAAAAAATATGATTGGTATAAAGTCAATCGGAGAACACTTATTGAGTAAAGAACTAGGAATTTTTCCCCTTATAATTAGTTAATTCCCGTCGATCAGATTCATCCCGCTCCTCTCTCTGAAACGAACCTTTCTTCGAAATGATCGAAAAGCTCTGCATCGACAATGAATTCAATCTCTGGAACTTCTAGTGTCCCATACTGTCCTGATCAGATGTAATAGGGCATAAATTCTATCTGACAGAGTCTTGCATATTTTTCTTGATGTACGATATCTTTTGTATAATTGAAAAATTGCATGATATATTCTCATCTATAGTCGGCATCAAAAATGGCAACGCTATTTGCCAACATGAGGTGTCATTTGGTCGGTAATCAGCTTCTTGCATACATCTTACATTGCCGTCCATGCGGGATATGTGTTTTCACTCCAGCGCTAATTCTCACTACTTCTCCTGGATGTACAGAAAAATCCACTGATCCTCTCAGGTCTCGGCATATCGATGATGGTGTCTGCCTTTCTGGCATAAGCTTTGGATCTTTGACACATACAATAATTTTTTTCATATTCTAGACGATGTAATAAAAGTTTCCCTTACCATAAAAAAAACTTTTATGATTGCAAAAGAATTTTTGCAATAAAAAAATCCCTGTAATATCCAGGGATGTGTAATCTTCAATCATTACCGATATCCAGCATAATTCTGGTATCTAGTGAATAATCAATAGTATCTGTATTTTGCAGCAAACTATCCAATACAGGCCGGAGCAATTGCAAATCATTCAGTGGTTCTTCGTCTGATTCACACTGAGCGAATGATGTCTCATACTTTAATTTCAATGTATTACCAATAGTATCATCCAATATGACATATACACACCATGGAGGAACAAACTCACCTATGGTTGTACTGTAGAGATTAGATTCTATATAAGCTGTACGAAAGATAGATGAACCCACCGTAAACGCTATTTCCATCTTCTTGGCATAGATGAAGTCATCGACATCGTCCACTTTACAGTAGATAATATCTGCATGTTGGAATAATCGGACCAGATAATTTTCATCTATCTGCTTTTCTATGATGGTATCTTGGCTTTGTGCGTGAAGACCTAAGTTCAACATCAATACAAGAATACTGATACTAATTTTTTTCATCTTTTTTTTTGTTTTTGATTTGCCATTTGTTTTGGGTATATATACCCATTTCCTTGACTTTTTCAATAGTAGTTTTATAATTATCTTTTTCTGTCTAAAAAAAATCCTTCTGTACTACAGAAGAATCATTGTCATATATGACTGGTTAATATCTTGTCATCAAATCATTGAGTTTGATTTCAACCCATATAATCTGTTTCAAATCGTTTGCTTGTATATTCCAACATTTTGTTGGAGTATTTAGTAATATATAATAGGGCGTATTCATGCTGGAAACTATATATAATGCCTTGAACTTCGTACTGTCCTTGAACGAGAGTTTAAATACTTTGACATCACCATACCAGGCTGTATGAGTAAATATATAGTCCACCTCTGCATTCATCACTGATTGATACAGGTCAAATTCTTTGATGACGATTGAATCTTTCCCTTCTTTTAGTTCTAACGTCCCCCACTCTTGCGCCTGTCCGATGCTTATGGAAAGCAATGCAATGATGACTAATAATAGTTTTTTCATGTTTGTGTTTTTTGTTTTTAGATGGTGATATTCTGACGTACCAAAAGGAGATTGAGTTTTTTTACTAAAGTCCTTCCCAGTACTCTCCTGATCTTGGGCGTTTTAAGATAGTAATGCGTAGCGTCTTTGCAATCTATCTTCATGTGCCCCAACTTTTTGCTGTTGCTATTTTTGGAGGTGATAGATACTTTCCCCAAAAGAGATCCACTAGGAAAAGTGAACATGATGGTTTTTATTCTTCTTCCTGTTGTAGAATCTAATGTACACTGTTTTATAGTATAACATTGGGGATAAGAAAAGACTTCTAAAATATATTCTTTCATATCCTTTAAAGTAACATCTGGAATATCCCCCCTTTTTTGTGCTGAGCCTGGAATCGCCAATGCTAGCAGCATGATTAGTAATAATATTTTTTTCATGGGTTTTTGTTTTTGAATTTTTTATATATTTCTATCTGGAAGTCAACTTTAAAAATACAGAAAGATGAAAATATGGAAATGTGAAAGCGTTCAATGTTTCACAGCTAAAGTAGAACTTCATTTTACTCGAATTCTTAATTTTCAATTTTACATGTTATTTAGTTTTCCAATCCTTCATAAATTGTGCACCGAACTGAGAAATGATAGTCGGATCGAGAAGTATGATTCAGATTTCTCTATTTTTGTCTAAGGAAGTGGCAGAGAGATTCATGCTTCATAAGAGTAATGTCTTGTGGTCGATGAGGATCATTTTGGTGTGGTTGTAATACTGTTTAAACTTCCTAGCATACTCATTGCCAAAAAAACGAATGAGTTCGTCGTTGTCGCTGGTATCGGCTACGAGAAGTTTAAATTCTGGTAAAGTTTTTTTTGCCTTAAGAATTGTTCGCAACGCATCGTCTGTGATATATTGCGTTTGAATGATGATAGATTCTTTAGCTGATTTAAGTAATTGCTCGATCACTCCCCTGCAGTTGATATTGCAGATGACGAGATTTGGATGGATATCATTCATGGTGATCTTTTCTCCTATCCGGTCTTTTTCGAATATCGTATGCAAGCTTTTCCGGACACCTGAATCAGTGCTTTGGAAAAAGTGCTCACGATTGGATGCAAAGGAGCTATTCGTTAAATTAGCTGTCTGGATGATGAAGCCGCTATCGATGAGATTGACCTTGGCATGAGTATATTCCGTCCCCATCTGCTTATCAGACTTGAGTTGGATACTTTGATATCAACTAAAATACTGACTCAAGACTTTGAGCGTATTTTGATATTGTTGGAATTTCTGATCTTCGACGATAATCCTGACATTCACGTTATTTTCAGCGAGTTTTTTGAGGAGCGATTTGAAGTCCTTCTGAGTGAATTCGTAGGTTCGTAGGTCCAAATTTTGTTTCGTCGCTGCAAAACTTCCTAATTCCCTTGCTAAACTCTCTCCTGGCGAACGAAAAAAATATCAACTGATGTCCTGAATTTTGGTGAGTTGTGTACTAATGGTCCTTGTGCTCGCCTGTGGCGAATACGTTCCCATGTAAATCTGTACATCGCCTAGAACAAAGCCTATCACAAGAATTATCCCAACACACACTCGACCAATCAGCTTTTTCTTCATCAGATTTTTTGATTATAGATAAAAACTACGCTCTTGCAGGATTTTTTATGTTTTTTATTCGTAATTTTTATATATCGAAAACTATTTGTATCGAAATTCTGATGTATCACGAATTTAATGGTTTAAATATGTGATATAAGGATCAAAATCGAAATTGTCTGATTTTTTGACAAATAAACAGAATTGCTTATAATTATATTAAATCGCTTTAATTTTTCAATAGTTCTCATGAAAAAAACAGTTCAAGGGATTCAATATAATTCCTCGCTTCATACATTTATAACGGATCATAAAATTGCTTATGATACCAAAGTTTATGATGATATTTGAACATATATCCAAGAAAACCTTTGGAAGCATATGGATGACGATTGGGTCAAAAAAGTTGTTGTGATTCTTGATGATCCAACGCAAGAATATGGAAACGATAAAGACATGATCAAACAATTATTAAAACATTTTCTTCCTACAGTCAGAAAGCTATTAAACATCAATAATAAAAACCCTCTTAAAAATCATATTGAAACTGATATACGAAAAAATGGGTTAATTGACCGTCTTATTAAGCAACGACTTCATCTCTATCAAGAAACAAAGATTAAATCATGATTGATCACTCAAGTACTTCAAGATACTCCCAATAAGAAATATATTGATATGACTAAACCTCATAAAAAATTGGTTGTTGATGAAATTCCGCAAACACAGAAAACCATCATCGCCAATATTCTGACCCTTATGATATTGGAAGATGAATTGAAAAACAAGAAAACTTGATTTCCTACATAATTTTTATTTCCCCTTTATTATATGGGAATTGAGGCTGTAACAAATAACGAAGAAACGCTCGAAGAAGAGCAAACAAATGAGATTCTCGCAACCAGAGAATCTTTGTCTACATTACAAGAAAATGTAGAAGATACTCCTATCACCAGCAGAGACGGCTTTTGTTCCTTTCTCAAAGTGCATGGTGTAGATAACGATGAATATCCTCTCAATACTGAATCGGGGAAGTTTTTGAGAGCATTCAGATATTATACAGAATTGAATACTGCAGCTACTAATAAAAAAATTCCTCTGGATTATTTTTTCGCTCTCATGCTGACTGAATGAGCATGAAGTTCTACTACGATCAATACAGCAGATGGCGGGGTTGGAGTATTGCAGATCATGCCTGAGACGTTCAAACGATTCTGTAATACACTTTGGGAGAAGGATAAAAAAAAATATGCTGCATATCATGAATATAAAGTATTTTATGATCAAGACACATACACATCTTATAAAACAAAGACCAATCAAGAAATGGCCAATGGACTCCTTTTTCTCAGAAGACAGAATAATGCTAACATCACAACCTTGTCTAAAATTGATTCAAGATTTGACCCTGCTATCAGTATCAACTTTGCTGCTGAATATCTATCCTACTGCAAAAGCAAAGTACCTGCAAGTGCAAAAAAACACAGTAAACGAGAATATGCGCTTAATGGATATAATAAATGACCAAACAATTATAATCATGATATCGATTGATTACATCTCACCAATATCAACAAGCGAAAAGATGTGTATACCAAATTTTCTGCAAAGATAGATGCAGGCATCACTCAAAACAAGACGGGCAAGGAAATATTAGCAAGCATGCAAGTGCCAAGTAAAACAACATTTGAAAAGCAAATTATTACGGAAAAGAAAACATCAGAAAGCATCTCTAGTACCAAGAAGGTGATTACAGAGACAGTATCATGAACGCTCAAAGCTCTTGGACCGGACAAGAAAAAAGAATATAATATCTATACCTATGTTATCGGTGATCTTACTCCAGACCAAGTCAAAAAAACGTTATTTGTCTGAAAAGATATTTTTTTCGCTAACGCAGATGGAAGCAAGGTTGCTGATGCTATTGTCCTTAAACTTTGGAAACCAACAAAAATATTTTATATAAAGGAAAAAATAGATTAATTCTTTATCCCAACTACGAATTCTCCTTTGATAGGGATTTTTTTTTCTTTTACTAAAACGATTGCCTTCTCTATCGTTCACGTGAAATGTTGTTCAAACATCTTACTCAATTCTCTCGCGATAGAGATTTGACCGTTGAATCCAGCCTGAGATAATTCTTGTAATAATTTTTCTATCCTATGTACCGATTCATAGACAAATACTGGTATTTCTGATGCGATAATTTCTTTGATCTTGGTCTGTCTCCCCTTCTTGGTCGGAAGAAATCCTAGGTAGATAAATGCAGACGTATCGAATCCTGCAGCGACGACAGCGGGGATAAGTGCGTTTGCTCCCGGGAGTATGGTATAGGGAATGTTGTTTTCATTACAAAGTTGAATCATTGATTTACCGGGATCAGAAAGTCATGGCGTGCCAGCTTCGGAAACGATACCGATATCGCTTGATTTCAAAATATCTCTATAACGATCCAGCTGATGCGCAGATGTGAAGCTAGTCAGAGAAAAGAATGTCTTGTCCTTGTACGGAATTTCATACATCTTCATGAGTTTCATCGTCGTCCTCGTATCTTCGCAAATGAAAATTTCAAGTGACTGGAAAAGTTTGATCGCACGAAGGGTTATGTCGTCTTTATTACCTATCGGTGTTGGAATAAAGTAAAGCATCGATTAACGAGTGAGCGAGTTAAAGAGTTAATGGGTTTGGCATTGCGAGCCGAATGAAATGAGACGTGGCAATCTAGGTTGTCTTATTATTTTGATTGCTTCGTACCTCGCAATGACTATTGAGTTATTTTTATTATTCATTTTTTGATTGTAATCAATCATTCTTCTTGCATTCATTGCAAAATGTTCTTTACGTTTTTTCTTGGGAATTCATCAATGATGTCCTGAATTAAAAGCCTACACTCTGAACTCTGCACTATTTTTTTCATTGTTCGTCATCTCACTTGTCTATCAGATCACTCGAACTTGGATTGTTTACTCAATGGCTTTATCTTGGTCTTGCGAGCAGTCAGTAATAATGCTCATTGATCCATGAGTGCATTGTGTCGTTCACGAGACTTTCATTTTGGAATTATTTTTTCTGCAAATGTTTCGAGCTCTTTGGCTGTGATAGTTTCAGAAAGTTTAAATAAAAAAATAAGTACCCTTCTGATATTGGTATCGATAACGGGGACGGGGAGATTTCGAGCGAATGCCATGATTGCTGCTGAAGTATATGGTCAGATTCATGGTAGTTTTTGTAATTCAACCCTTAGCTCAGTAAAATCTTCGCAATTTCTAATTTCTAATTTTCCCTCTTTCGAGGACAAGCAATTTCTAAACAGTAGTCAATCCCGCTTTGCCTGGATCCGCTTCGCTTCGTTTTCCATTTTCAATTTTCCATTTTCAATTATTTTTTTAGCACATTGTTGTAGTCTTAGTACTCTTGAATTGAATCAGAGTCATGATCGATGTTTGAGTAGATCCGTTTTCGAAGCATTGGCCAAGGTTTTATAATCAGGAAAATCTTTCATTCGTTGATGAAAATAGGGAATCACTCTATCGACCTGCGTCTGCTGCAACATCACCTCAGAGATATGTATCGCATAAGGATCCTTAGTCTTTCTTCGCGGTAAAGATCTTCAATTCTTATTATACCAGGCAAGAATATTGGATTGAATAACTTTTATGTTCATAAGCAATAGCTTGTTAAAAGGTTGCAGGTTAAAACGTTAAAAGATTGAAAACTAGTGAATAATATTTTAACCTTCAAAACTATAAAGAAAAAAGCAACACAATAGTCAAAATGATCCATGCGCCAGCGATCAGTCGGAACCTGGTAAGAAATTTACCTTTGATGGTTTTGTGACGGAAGGCTTGCATGCCGAGAATAGCGCCGATTCGTCCTCCGAGTGCTGTGAATATCAACAAATTTTTTTCAGAGATTCTTCGTTTCTGTGCAGTTGCTTTGTACTTATCCACTCATCGGACGATGAAAGTAACGAGATTGATGAGGACGAGATATCGGATAATAAGGCTTGTTCGAGACATGAGAATTATTTAAAAAAATAAAATTCTATTGTCATTGCGATCCCAATTCGGGAGAAGCAATCCATTTTTCACTAAGATCATTCCACTCTGGATTTATCTGTTCAATCAATTCTATTTTCTTTTTCCTATTTCATCATTTCAATTGTTTTTCTCTAATTATTCCATTTTCTATATTTCAACATTCTTCATAATACACCAATTTATCTAATCAATATTTACTAGCATACTAAACGCATATTGAAACCTGTTGTAAGTATATCCTAAGCGTCATCAGATATTCATATTATTAACTACATTTTAATACCATCTGCTATGCGTACAACATTCATGTTCTAGTAGACGCTTAGTATAAATCAAGGAGTACTTTTATTCTTATGTTCGTATACTCTTTTTGTTAAATCACTCGTTACTCCTACATATAAAGTTCAATTCCTTTTATTTGTCATAATATACACATATCATTGTTTGTTCATATATAAAGTTATAGTTATTAAAGATTGGATTGCTTCGTTATAAAACATTCCTCGCAATGACAGGCTTAAAAATTAGATTGCTTCGTCATGAAATATTCCTCGCAATGACAGTTAGTCTCCCCTGGCGACCATTTTGATGAACACATCGCTCGGCACATTTACGTTACCGATGGCTTTCATTTTCTTTTTTCCTTCCTTCTGTTTCGCAAGGAGTTTTCTTTTTCTGCTGACATCTCCTCCGTAACATTTTGCAAGGACATCTTTTTTCATAGCGGAAATATTTTCTCTCGCGATCATTTTATTGCCGATACCTGCCTGCAATGGAATAGCGAAGAGGTGTTTCGGGATCAGTGTCTTGAGTTTTTCTACGACTTCCTTGCCGAGATAGTAGGCTTTGTCTCTATGAATAACTCGGCTCAAGGCCTCGACTTTCTCGTTATTGATATACACATCCATTTTTACAAGATCTGCTGGCTGATATTTTTTGAATTCATAATTCATCGTCGCATAGCCCTTGGTCGCTGATTTCAATCTATCGTAGAAGTCTATGATAATCTCGCCCATCGGCAATTCGTAGTGCCGAACCACTCTCGTCTCGTCGATATAGTCCATATTAATGAGTCTGCCTCTATATTCTTGGCAGAGTGCCATGATATTGCCTGCGTATTCGTGCGGTCAGACAACCTCAACTGCGGCTACTGGCTCTCGTATCTCGTCTATCAATCACTGGTCTATCATATCCGATCAAGATTTCACTACCAACCATGGCTTCAATTGTTCCCTAAGTTCTGGGGTCAGATCTCATAACGTTTGTTCAGTATTTCAAATAATATTTTTGTAGAGTCAGGTTTTGAATAATGCAGTGATATTTGATCAGGACTTGATCTGGTCTAGTGAAAGATTTTTTGTTTTAATTAAGTATACTACCGTTGGGATAGTGAATAAGGTCTCCATATTATATTCTCTCGAGAGTCTTTCCTTGACGATATCCATATGCAGCATTCATAAAAATCCGCAACGGAATCAAAATCATAATGCGCTGGAATCTTCTAGATCATATTCTATCGCGCTATCATTCATAGATAATTTTTCGAGGCTATCTTTGAGTTTATCGTAATCGTTGGTATCGATTGGGTATACGCCCGCATAGACGAACGGTTTCACTTTTTTGAATCCTGGGATGGCCAAATTTACGACTTCTTTTTTATCGAAATTTTTCGCCAATCATCCGACAATAGTATCTCCTATCTGTACATTCCTGACTGACTTTTCTCAGGTCACTACATATCCGATCTGACCATGATTGATAGTCTTGTCGACTTTATATTCTGGTGTAAAATGTCCGACTTCGGTACTATCGACAAATTTCTCTGTATGGATGAGATACAGATTTTCACCAGCTTTGAGGCTTCCTTCGACGACCTTGATATAGGCTACTACGCCCTTGTAGGAATCATACACACAGTCAAAAATAAGTGCTCTAGATATCTGAGATTGCATAAATCTTTTCTTAAAAATAATAAATTACTGACTTTCTTGTATGGATGTGCGCTTGATTTTCAAGGGATTGCCTTGGCATTGACTTTTTAATCAGAATAATTATATATATAAAAAATAAAAACCTGATTTCCAGTCCAAAGTGCAACAAATTGTTATAAGTTGAGTTTAACACCGTAAAATGCTTCGTGCGCACATAAATAATTTAATGATTTTCTTGGTT
>Ga0209697_10008191_pt1 | contig 11949 bp, 17 predicted proteins | sample AliMusrvi5mmetaG_FD_184115 | JGI IMG/M metagenome (GOLD analysis project Ga0209697, IMG submission 184115) | Freshwater lake bacterial and archeal communities from Alinen Mustajarvi, Finland, to study Microbial Dark Matter (Phase II) - Alinen... | ecosystem: Environmental > Aquatic > Freshwater... | reverse complement strand
AAACCAGATGATAAATTACTCAGCTTCCTCGAAAACCTATAAATTATGCCGCATGGTCGCAACGGTTAAGTGTCGAAATCAACACTTTGTCAAGTCCATGCGGCATTATAATGGATGCGGCATTATGACCCTTATGCCGATATCGGCATAATATACATTCGACAGGCCATCCCAAGCGTCTCAACCGATACGACGGCATGTCGAACAGCTACGGTGATATCCCATACAGCAAAGAGGAACTGGTAGCTGAGCTTGGTTCATCCTTTCTCTCCGGAATTGCACACCTTGACCCGGATATCCGCAATTCAGCTGCTTACATCAAAGGCTGGGCATCGGCGCTGCGGGACAACCAGAAATGGATCATGTGGGCTGCCGCCAGGGCTGAAAAGGCTGCTGATCATATCCTGGGCATTGTACCGGTAATACATGGAGAAGAAAAAACCACCTCAGAAGTGACCAGCGAAGTTCCTGTTCTGGAGCCAGCCCTGGAAGATTCTCCCTTTTAACTTATAACACAACACCACTTGAGCCATCCCGGGAAACCTGGATGGCTTTTTTATTTATCCCAAAACCCTAAACCTATGAGAAATTATGCAAAGTATGCGGGAGACCCGCGTCAGATCACAGCCAGATTCGCCAGCAAATGCCACACATGCGGCAAGCCGATCAAAAAAGGTGAATCGATCATTTACTGGCCGAACGGCAAACATGCCAGCCACCTGACCTGCGATGAAGCAGATTACCGCAATTCGCTGGCTTCCTTTGAGGATGAAGAAAGGTATAACAGTCAGTATTGCTGATCTTCATATTCTGGCCGTTCCCGTTCCGATAACAATCGAAACCGGAACGGTTTTTTTATACTCGTCAAAATGCCAAGCTCTTGTAGGAAATGTGCTCTCCCTATAATTACCCCTGATCCGGTAATGTTCTTGCCCATTATCATTTGCTCGTTGGTGTTTTGATATCGTTTGATAGATGGTCTCAGGTTTTTGCAGCCTTTTTTAGAGATCCCGGGACCAAGCTCTCCTCTGATTCATAGATTCAAGACAGAACATACCCTGTAATCATTGATTTAACAGGCATTGTTGCGGTCCAAGGATGAATGTAATGGGTATTGTTCGGTGCGATGGGCATTTTGTACCAGTTGAATTTCAGTCTTTCGTTTTCCTTTTCCCCGATTGCGTTACCTGGCATTTGATGACTGTGACTTAGTCCAATTCCTATGCTAAGATATTATCCCATTCCAGGGTGAAAGTGCTACTCATTCAAGAATTTTCCCGGCATATCCTGCAAGTGTTCGGTATTCCAGTTCCTACTTGAGTGCCCCTCCTTGGTCTTAATTCATCTTGCATATAAATTTCACCTAAAAATCACAGCCATGAAAAATTTCGTAAAAAACTACATCGGAAAAGGGAAAAAAATCGAAGGCCTTGAAATCATAAAGATCAACCTCAAAATTGAAGATCTCGCAAAGTTCTCACACAAATACAATGACGAAGATTACATCACCGTTGAGATCGCAAAAATGAAAAGCCCTGATAAATTCGGTCATGACTACACGGTTTATGTCAACCGCCTTGAAGAATCAGAGGTTAACGAGCCCGTCAAAGAAAAGGAAACTCCCAAAAAGAAACGCAACACGTCTAAAAAAGCCACCAAAGACCTCCCTTCAACAGATATCCCTTTCTAAATCAACCGCCTGATGAAACGAGGCTGACCTTCCCGGATCAGCCTTTTTTTATGGTCGTAAACAATCGTGCCCTTTTTCTTTGATGTACGCAGGTCAAAGAAAAAGACCGGCAAAAAGAAAACCGCATGAAAACGGGGTGCTTTTTGAAGGAAAAAGCGACCAAAAAGCCAGCACACTATTACTCAAAATTAGCTGCAAAGGTAAACTCATGAAAATCTTTTTCGCTAAGAGTGACCGCCTGAAGGCACCGTCACCATTGCAGGTTCATTCAGATTTTGAAGGAAAAATCTGACCTGAACTCTTGCTTAAAATTTTCATTCCGTTTTTTTCGGGGGCATAAATTTTTTCTTAAACCCAGGCGAGCCAGATGCCTAAAAAAGTCCTCAGGGCAGAGGCGATAAACCATGTCAAAGATCACCGCACCAGTACAGAAGCCGACAAACGGCGGAGCATCCAAAGAAGAAAACGCAGTTCTTGCTGCAGCAAAATCGGTTCTTAATCCTGAAGAAGCCACAGCCGAAGTGATGAAGCCGGTCCTGCAGATTGAACCGGAGAAGCCTGTCATCCCTGCTCCCGAACCCAAGCGGGAAATGACCATGATGGAGAAGATCCTCAAGGTCGAAAACCTGCAGTTAGTCGTTGAAAAAAGGGCGAAACTGGTCCAGACCCGCTCGGAGCTGGAACGGTTCCAGATTTCCTCCAACGATTTCAACTGTTCCATGAGACTGAACGATTCGGATGGGAACGTCTTCACCACCAGCTTCACTCCGGGGATCAAGAAGGTCATCGATTTTCTCAAATCATCGTTCGATGCAAGCATCACTGATGTAGAGAACAAGATCACTTTCTAACCCTGCGGTTCCATCAAGTGATCAGGCGGTCAGGCTAAGGCCTGACCGCTTTTTTTATGGTCGTAAAGGCAAAGTAATTCGATGGGGCGTGAAAGACGCTGTAACTAAAGAGTTATTTTTCATTTTCTGTAAAACATAGACTGGTCTCAGTTCTTTTAGTGACAACTTGTGAAGCTGGCAATTATGGATAGTTATTATTTGTATCATTTCAGTCAGGATTAACCTGACTAATACGATATGAAGTATAATTTATTTTTGTCCAATTGTAAATCATTTCAATATTATTTGTATCATTGTAGTCAGGTTTAACCTGACTGAATTACTATGAGACGTAAGAACATCTCCTCGCAATCGAATGAGCTTCTTTCCTATTTTTACGGATTGAACCGGGTTTGCTTTGACTATGCCGAAGCTTTTAAGGTGTTTCCGTTAGCGAACGAGAGCGCAGTTAAGGAACTACTCAGTGATATGACCAAAAGAGGTCTATTGATGCGTCTGAAAGAAGGAGTTTATTACCTGATTCCATACGATCAGGATGCTGATACGTTCATGCCCGACTGGCACCTGATCGCCGGGTACCTGACCGGTGATGCCGGCCATTACATCGGGTATTATTCAGCATTACAAATTCACAGTCTGATCACACAACCGTCACTGAAAGAGCAAATCGTAGTTTCAAGGCAAATCAGACCCTCATCAATCACGATCAGGAAAGTCACATTCCAGTTCATCTTTCACAATGAGGACCATTTTTTCGGCGCCCGGAAAATGTGGATTGACAATTTTACCCAAGTACTGTGTTCCGATCTGGAGAAAACACTTATTGACTGCCTGTTCAGACCGGAATATGCAGGTGGTATTGTTGAAATTGCAAAAGCGATTGAAGCCTCCAGGAATAAAATAGATTTCAATAAACTTCTTACCTACGTCATCCGGTTCAAATCGCAGGCTGTCATAAAGCGCCTTGGTTTTCTTCTGGAATTATTTGAAATCAATACAAGCATCATAGATGATTTACACAAAGAAAAAACGATCTCCTATATTCTACTGGATCCAGGATTGCCTGAGTCGGGTAAGATGAGAAGCAGATGGAGCATCAGGCAAAATTTAGAAACAGAGACTCTTAAATCAGCTATTTTCACATGATACGACCCGGAGAAATACAACGCATTGCCCGCGGAGCAGGAGTGCGCGACCAACAGATCGAAAAAGATTACGTTCTTTCGTGGATTTTGAATGGAATTGCGCATCATGACCAGCTTTCCAGTATTCTGGCATTCAAGGGTGGGACCGTCCTGAAGAAATTCTATTTTGAGGATTACAGGTTTTCCGAGGACCTCGACTTTACATTGATTGACGACCAGGTGAGCAACGATCAGATGTTTTTCTGGTTCAGGGAGATTTTTGTATATATCCGGAATGAAGCCAATATTCCGCTTGAAATCATTGACAACAATGAACACGAGGATGGAGGAATCAACTTTTATATCGGGTATATCGGCCCATTAGGAGGCCTTGGCAGTAATAAAAAAGTGAAGGTCGATATTTCGAAAAGCGAAAAACTGGAATTTAAGCCTGTCAGTAAATCTTCTTTTCCCGGATATTCAGATCTGGAACCTCACGCACTTATGTGTTACCAATTGGAAGAAGTACTCGTTGAAAAACTGAGATCAGTGATGCAGCGTATGCAGGCCCGTGATTTCTATGACATCTGGTATCTGCTCGAAGAGCATGGAATGGATGTTGATTTCCTGATCAATGAATTCGCGAATAAGTGTATAAGCAAAGGGTTGTCTGCTGATGATTTTCATTCAAAATTGGAAGAGCGAATGCCGCAATATAGGAGCCGATGGAAGACGACCCTCAGTGAACAAATACATGATCTGCCCGATTTTGAACAAGTGGAACGTGAAGTGACACGGCATCTGAAAAAACTACAAAAAAAGTAAGGCGGATTACTGATAACATCTTAAACTCTAAATTCTTGCAAACTTCCATGCAAAATACCCACTAATACAACTTTGAAAAAGTAAAGTAAAGAAAGCCTCGGGAATCCGGGGCTTTTTTTTGGTTCAAGCCCAAAGGAATAATAGTGTCCTTTATTATTCATGGCCGCCATTGTAGTATTGCCGTCATGAACGCAACATTTATCCGCTTGTGGGACATACTTCAGATCATGGATTCCATGGATGGCCATGGCAAGCCCGTGAGGTTCCAGGTGAAATACGTAACGGCAAACCGCTCGGAAGGAACGGGCGGAGAGATCAATGAACTGAAAGATGCCTGCAAATGTTCGGTGAGGACCAGCCAGGGCAAGGAGATATACCCGGCAAAAAAGGCCTTTGCGGCTGATGACCGGGTCACAAAAAACCCAAACCACTGGGTCAATTCAACCAGGAACATCCTTTTACCCAACGGACAGAAACGAAAGCTACATATCCGGCTGATCATCGAGTTCAATAACAAAAAAGTCTGTTACTGATGAAACAAAAGATCGTTTACGAAAACGGGATCACCTTCTTGCCGGGAGCCAAAGCCGTTGCAACATCCTATAAAAAGACTGAGGATGCAGCTGCCGAGAAGGTCGTGATCCCCAAGGATTACAGCTCATATCCATGGTCACCCTGGGGTGACGATAACCTGTTTCCGCAGAACGTATTGAAGGACCTTGAGCAGAATTCGATTGCCCTGAGGGCCCTAGAAAAACGAAAGACGGTACATTATGGCCGGGGCATCCTGGCATATCGGGATAAAGGCAAGGATAACCTGGGTGCGCCCATCCGTGAAATCGTCACTGATCCGGATGTGGTTGAATTTCTTCGCATCAACCGGTTGAACTTTCAATGGATTGACCTGATCGGCAGCCTGGAAATATTTGCCAACGGCTGGGTGGAATTCATCCTGAACAAAGGAAAAGACAAGATCAACAAGGTTTTCGTTAAAGACCCGGCCTATTGCCGGAATGCAAAGATGGACAGTGACCACCCATCACGGATCCCATATCTATACTTTTCTGCCCAGTGGGATCTTTCCCCGAATGAAGCCGACGGTTCACTAGTCAAGATTCCGATGTTCGATCCGGCAAATTATGATGGAAACCGCTACCAGGATCCCCAGTTTGCCTACCCGGTTTTTTACAGGTCGTTCAACAAATCCTATTACCATCTCTCGGTGTGGAACGGAATCCGCCAAAGCGGATGGCTCGGCATAGCCAACAAGGTCCCGCAGCTCAAACAAGCGATCATGAAAAACCAGATGACCATCAAGTATCACATTGAGATACCCGATGATTATTTCATGAACCGCTATCCTTCGCCTGATTACACTCGTGAACAACGTGAATCGGCAAGAACGAAGGTGCTTTCGGAAATGAACGATTTCCTGTCAGATGTCGAGAATACCGGAAAAGCCTTTCTCACATTCACTTTCTTCAACAAGTTCAAAGGTGAATACCTGGCCGGCTGGAAGATCAACGTGATCGACAACAAACTCAAGGATGATGCTTACCTGCCTGATTCGCAGGCGGCCAATTCGGAAATCCTTTTTGCCATCGGCGTTGATCCCTGTCTGGTGGGTTCCGGGCTGCCCGGAGGAAACCTGGGAGCGGGCAGCGGTTCGGACAAACGGGAAGCCTTCTGGCAGCTTAATGCAGAGATGGGCATTTACCGGCAGATCAGTTTGGAACCTTTGTATTTCATCCGGGATTTCAACAAATGGTCGCCAGACATAGAATTTGACTATGTGACCGTGGACACCTCCCAGACCATGCAGGACCATCCTACGAAAATTGATAAACGCATCGACAAGAACATCGCATGATACGACTCATTGATAGCCTGTCACAGGTTTTAACCGCTGCTTCCATAAATGTCAGCAACTCAATCGAAAATTGGTTTCCGTACATCGATGAAGCCCAGGAAACCTTCATCAAACCTGTCTTGGGCAATATCCTATATGATCAACTGCAGGGGATAATGGCCATCGATCCGGTTCCTCCGGATGATGGAACTACTTCGGAAAATCTGGCTGAACTACTCGCTATGCTCCGCAAGCCCCTGGCACTTTATGCCTTGTGGCTTGGCGCCGATGAATTCGGCGTTAGCATCTCCTCCCAGGGTATACAGGTCATTGAAACTCCGACCCATAAAACGGCACCGCAGTATCGGGTGCAAAACCTCAAGGAAAATTGGATCCGCAGGGCGAACACAGCGCTGGATCTTGTTCTCAAATTCCTTGATGAACACAAGGAAGACTACCCCGGATTCGATCCCCAGGACGCAGACCTGTTTATCCGGGGCACGCTTGAGTTCAACAGTGAGGTGGATATACGCGAGAGCAGACGGGTTTTCGTAAGCCTCAAACCTGTCATCCGCTCTGTTGAAAAGAAGTATATACGACCTACACTTTCTTCGGAATTGTTCGATGAGCTTAAAACGGCCTGGCAATCGGACGAAGCGTTAACAACAGCACAACTTAATCTCCTTGACCTGATCCGACCAGCCTTGGCCCATCTTACCATGGCCAGGGCACTGATTGAGATTTCAATTGATGTTCTGGACTGGGGCATATTCGATACTGCCGGCAACACCTTTGCCAATGTCTCTTCCAAGCAGGCTTCCAACAAAGAGCGTATCGGCATCATGGCCGAAGCCAATCAACGGGATGGAGAAGCCGAATTGAAAGCCCTGCAGCAGTTCCTGGATGACAAGGCCAGTGACGATGTTTACCCTGCCTATTTCCATTCCAGCCGGTACGGCGGCAAAGCGAATGCAATACAGCGCAACGAATTCATAAACAAATCCGATAACTCATTCTTCCTTGCATGAAATATCCAATGGGACCATGTTTATTAACCCATGAATGTCAATTTTGGATATTGCATGTGACCATTAAAAAACAAATTATTCTCACATGAACCCACTTGATTTTATCCTCCAGGATGTCTTTGACATCATCAAGATCATAGCTATTCCGGTTATCGGTTTTTTCCTATACCAATTTTATATAGGTGTGACCGCCCTTAAAAAGTCGGTCGATAAACTCATCATCCAAATGCAGTGCCGCGAAACCTATTGCACGGAAAAACACAAAGAGATTGGTGAACACCTTTGCCGCCACGATGCCGGGATGGATGAAATGAGGGTTACACTGGGCGATCATGGCCAGCGGATTTCAAAAGTTGAAGGTCAATTATCTAAATAAAAAAACATGAAAGAGCGAATTTTTAAGAATTGGAAAACCACCCTGACAGGCATCCTGATGCTGGCCGGTGGATTGGCACTGGTTGGAATCGGTAAAGCTACCCTGAATGAATACGTGGTATTCGCCCCGGTTTGCTTTGCGTTGATTTTTGTCAAGGACCCCACATTTACCCAAAAGTAACATGGCAAAGATCGAACTGTTTGCCCCCAAGATCCTTCGTTTCGAAGGCGGGTATGTCAATGATCCCAAAGACCGGGGAGGAGCAACAAACATGGGTGTTACCCTGGCCACTTGGCGACAGGTTGGCTATGACAAAGATGGTGATGGCGACATTGACTGCGAGGATATCAAACTCCTTTCAAAATCTGATACTGTTTCCGTGCTGAAGCTGAACTACTGGAACCGGTGGAAGGCTGATCAGATCATCAACCAGAGTATTGCTGAAATCCTGGTTGACTGGGTATGGGCCAGCGGAAAATGGGGCATTGTACTGCCGCAGCGCCTGATGAAAGTCCCTGATGACGGCCTTGTGGGCATGGCAACGCTATTTGCCGTCAACAACGTCAACCAGCGTGGACTTCATGCCGCCATCTTCCAAGCCAGAGGTCGGTTCATCCTTGACCTGGTTAAAAACCATCCAGAGCAAAAGAAATTTTTAGATGGATGGATGAACCGTTTGAACCAATTCAAATTTATCGCATGAAAAAGCCGTGTTTACTGATCCTGCTCCTGGCCTCATTGTTGCCCAGCTGTATTTCAGAGAAAAGATGTTCTGAAAGATATCCTCCTGCAGAAAGGTCGGATGTCTTTGTTCAGCACGACACGGTTACCAGTGTGAAAGATTCCCTGATTCCAATGCCGGCCGACAGCGGCTTGATCAAAGCCCTACTGGAATGCAGGGATGGTAAGGTTGTGGTCAAAGAGATTTTGGAAGCCAGGCCAGGCCATCATGTGGTTCCGTTCATAAACCTTCAAAATAATATCCTGACCACCGGCGCCAGGGTCGACAGCAGCTCGATCTACTTTTCCTGGAAGGAAACGCATATCCGGGATTCACGCATGGAGTCCAGGACAATTGAAAAGACGGTTTACAAAGTTTCGGGATTTCAGAATTTCCTGACCTGGACGGGTGGGATCGCCTGGGCGATCATTGTTATCCTGGCCGGTTTTAAATTGATCCAGTTCTATCTGAAAAGGAAATTGCTGCCATGAACCAGGTAGAGATCGATGGAAAAATATATTTTACGCCTTCCAACTGGAACGAGCTGACAAGAAAGCAGGTTTTATTTGTCAGTCGCCTGTTCCAGGGACAGCTCACCATGGTGGAATTTAAACTCCGAGCATTGTTTGATTTCCTTTCGGTCCGCCCAAAGTTCCTTAAACGAATCCATCCGGAGGATGCTTACTTCCTTTGTGAAACCCTTGAATTCCTTTTTAGTGAGGTCGCCCTAACCAGAAACCTTCTGCCGGTTATCAGTACCGGCAGCAGAAAATATGTTGGTCCCTCGGATGCCATGATGAATTGCACCTTTGGCGAATTTACCATGGCCAATTCCCTGCTCGATGCTTTTGCTAAAACCAAAGAGCAAAAGTATCTTGATGAAATGGTGGCAGTTCTGTACCGGCCCCGGAAATGGTTCTGGTTTATCTGGCAGGGTTTTACAGACAACCAGGATCCCCGGCAAGCCTTTGCCAGCCGGTCGTTGAAACCACGATGTAAAAGGATGGTAGCAGTGGATTACAGCATCAAATATTCCGTTTTCCTGTTCTTTTCGGGTGTTTTGAATTCATTACCGGTGTTGTACCCGTATGTTTACGAACAGAAGGGCGATGCCGACAGTGCGGATAATGGCTGGGCATCCCTGATCATCTCCCTGGCCGATGGCAAAACCGATGATAAAAGCCTTGAAACGGTGATGAATTCAAACCTTTACAATGTGCTGATCGGGTTGAACAAGAAGGCAAAAGAGTATCATGAGTATATGAGTAAAGTTGAATTCCATGACAGACATTAACAGTTACGTTGAGTATTTCCGCACGTTGGCCCGGGAACACAAAGAGATCAATGATTTCTACATGATGGATATCAATGAGCCGCTGGATGCCTTGCGGTCGAAGATCAAATACCCGGCCCTGATCCTGACCAGCCTTTCCGGGATTTTTGAAGCGTCCAACCTGGATAATATCCTGGATGTTGTCAATGGTGGGTTTCTGATCATCGGCCATCTGGATCAAATCGACGATTTTTCTGGTGAAATGTTGCTTCTCTCAAAAATGAAGCAGATTGGGACTGATATCATTGCCAGGATGTTGCACGACTATATGAAATGTGAATTGCTTGATCTGAAAGCCATTCCGGAGTTCAATATCAATTCCGTGAGTTATGAGATGCTTGGACCGGTGTTTGATAATGATTATGGTGTGATATTTTCCTTCAAACTACTTGATTGTCTTGATTTGGAATATGATTCTGAGAAATGGGATTAATATGAAATCAATCTCGGCAACATCTCACCGAAAACGCATTTCCCCTCAATGATGGGTACATTACCACGCTCGGGTTATAATTGTTCAACCCTCTTGCAATAGCACGGTCAGCACCCGAAGCAGTCGAGGTCCAGTACATTGCACCCGCATCCAGCCCGGTTGAGAATGCCCATGTGTTATTTAAGTACAGGAACCCCTGCTGATATGAATGAAATCCGTTTGCAAGCAAAGAATCCTTCAGATACCCACCCGCCATGCCAGGGCCACTGTAAATCGCTAGCAACGTGTTCCATTCGACAGCAGAAGGGATATGCCAACCCGGAGGACATAAACCCTGTGACCCTGGAGAAGGTGAATAACGGACTAACTCATCCCACTGGTAGAAGGATGAATTTTGATGGTATTTTTCTGCAATGCAATTGTCTGTCTGTGGCAGTAAATCAGATATGGTAACGCCGTAATCCAGGTTGGCAGCCATCCAGCATTGAGAACCGATTTGTACTGTCGGGTAAACTTTGCCATCCCGGATGTCCGTCAGGTTGCTGCCGCAATTGAAGGACGGGTTAGGCTGAACCAGGATGGTTTTTGTTTTAGTCGCAAGGCAGGTATAAACATTGGCATAACCATAGGTGATAGTTTTCAGCCCGGTTCCGGCAAGGGAAGGTGTAAAAATCCCGGCGTTTACCCCGGGACCGCTGTACTGGCCACCCAGGGGCAATCCTCCATGCAAACTGAATGGTTGGGCACTCAGAATGGTTACCGTGTCGAAACAACTTGTAAACGTCACATTCGGCGCTGCGCGTTCGCTCATGATGATCCTGGCCGAACTGGCCGGATTACCGGTCACACAATTCAGATTCGAGGTCATGACACAGCGCACACTGTCCCCGGCAGCAGGATTAAAAGTGAAGGTGGGTAAGTTTGTCCCGGCATTCACCCCGTTCAATTTCCATTGATACGATGGCGACCCTCCTCCGTTTGTCGGGTTGGCGGTAAAGGTGACCGCCGTGCCCGGGCAGAAAGGGTTGGTCAACGTTGAAATGGAAACACCTGCCGGCAGGTTGGTATTGACCGTCATCGTGATGGTGTTTGACAAGGCCGGGTTGCCTGTAATGCAGGAAGCCGATGAATTAAGCAGGCAGGAGACCTGATCGCCATTTACCGGTGAGTAAGCGAAAATGGGGCTGTTTGTCCCTGCATTGCCACCGTTGACTTTCCATTGATAACCCGGGACCAGACCGCCATTATCCGGTGTTGCCGTAAATATCACCTGGCTGCCTGCACAGAAAGGATTTGATGAAGCCGTGATCGTAACGCTCACTGCAAGGATTGGGCTCGCTGTCATGGTTATCGGAGCGCTGGTTGCCGGGTTGCCGGTGACGCAGTTGTCAGAGGAAGTCAGCTCGCATGTTACTACATCTCCATTTAAGGGTGCATAGGTGAATGAGGAATTGTTGGTACCTGCATTTGTTCCATTTACCTTCCACAGATAAGTTGGAAACAGGCCGCCATGGTTTGGAGCTGCTATAAAAGTTACCAGGTTTCCCGTGCAGAAGGGATTTGCCGAAGGGGTGGTCGAAACGGTCACAGTTGGGTTTGGGGTGACGGTCATGGTTACCGGGGGACTCAGGGCCGGATTACCCGTCACACAGTTATCAGAAGAGGTCAGTTCGCAGGTTATTATGTCGCCGTTCAATGGCACGTAAGTAAAGCTAGAGT
>Ga0209697_10008186_pt1 | contig 11956 bp, 13 predicted proteins | sample AliMusrvi5mmetaG_FD_184115 | JGI IMG/M metagenome (GOLD analysis project Ga0209697, IMG submission 184115) | Freshwater lake bacterial and archeal communities from Alinen Mustajarvi, Finland, to study Microbial Dark Matter (Phase II) - Alinen... | ecosystem: Environmental > Aquatic > Freshwater... | reverse complement strand
GGTTGTCGAGAGAAGTTTCTCTTGGTTGGAGAAATGCCGAAGACTTTGGAAAAACTGTGAGCGTACGTTGAATACCAGTCTGCAAATGATGGTTTTGGCTTTCGTACGGGTTTTATTGGGAAGAGTGAAGGCGGTTGGAGATTTGAGATAGATACTAAGCCAATCCGATCACTCTTCGAATCCCGCTTCCATCCTCAAAGAAACAAAAATCCACCCCTCCAGAAGGGGCAGATATTTGCTTTTGCGGAGAGGGCGGGATTCGAACCCGCGGTGCGGTTTTACCCGCACAACACATTAGCAGTGTGCCGCTTTCGACCACTCAGCCACCTCTCCAATATTTACTAACAACTGACAACAAACCACTTTCGACCATCAATCCAGTGCCTTTCCGCTACAACCCCGTCTTACGAGGTTGAGCGTCCGCCTGCAACACTGGGCGTAGCACTGCGGGCAGGGATCCGCTCGCAGGAACAAGCGAGCAACCGACAACTAACGAACAAGTCTCGTCCAGCAAACTGGCAAATCGTGTCATGTAGCCGGAAATCGGAAACAGGCCTATGATATCACCATTTCCCATGGTTATCAAGTATCAATAATTTCAACACGATTCGAACCAAAAGAAATCTTCCTAGAACTATTCCTTTCGAATTCCAAGAAATATACCATTTTCACCACTCTCATCCCTAATGTGATTGAAAAGTTTCTCAAACCCTGCAAGATACGCCTCATCGATATCCTCCAGAGAGACAATATAGATTTTCAACCCTGATTCCCCTCCTTCAGAGTTCTCCCACACGGCCTCGCGATGACCGCTCTCAAGCATTTCAAGCGCCCTCTCACGCATACGCTTTCCCTGAAATACGACTGCTTCTATTTCCTTTCCTTTTTCCCCGGAGGGCATTCCGCCTCCGTTTTCAATACTCATATGATTGCATGTTTATGACGGATTACGAACGAATTCCATTCCGTTCCTCAACGACCCTGACAATGATATCGAGATATTTTTTCAGATTATCAATGGCATTGAATGTTCTTTTTCCTTCTTCCGTAACAATAGGACCGTCTGTCATATAGAGATCACCAGAAGTTCCTCTGTACGTTTCCAAACGGGAAGAGAGAGTCCTATCACCGATTTTCCCGACTACGCCGTCATCGAAATCTATGATGACCGGTTTCCCTTCTGGCAAAGAGAATACCACGTTATCCTCATGACAATCGCGATGTACACAAGGAGGTTTTGCGTTCGAAGCATCATGGCAGATGAAAAATTCTTTTTCTACACGGGAAATCATCTTTTCAAACGGCCATGAAAGGATTCCTGCATGCGTCTCGATCGCCTTCCGGACATTTTCCTCAACCTCATGTTTCTGAAATTCCAAGTCTCCGATGGTACCGTCCGGGTTACAAACCTGTCCGAGAGTCAGCCCCTCTATATGTTCCATGCCGCAAAAGAGATTGTGTTCCCCGTTCTCATCTTTCTCGTGAATGAGAAAATATAATTCCGGAACACGCGCACCTTTGGAGAAAGCTATATCCTGAATCCTGATACCGTTTTCAAATTCTTCAACAGCAGCTATATACGCCTCATCACTCTCAAAATCAGACCTGCTTCTCAGACGTCGTATCCCGATTTTGGAGACGTCCGCTCCAATCGCCTGACGAATATCGTTGCTCTCAAGAACGAAATAGTTGTTGTGTTTCCCGCTTCGTAAGATGCTCAGGTTCTCATCCTGGACAGTTTCAAGAATAGTCTTCCAAATAAGGGAAGCGATTTCTCTCCCCAGATTATTTTCCCTTTTCGAAAACTCCGAGAGATTGAAGTGGTCAGAAAATACAGACCGATCACTCGTCGGAAAAGATCGTTCAAGATTGACGGATTTTTGTCGCGTCTTTTTTTTCTTTTCAGAATCATGATTCGATTCAAATCTAATTCCTTCAATCATGTGTCCTTTATCAATATGATAGCTTATTTCCACCTCATTTCGACTGTATCCTATCACGAACGGCTTAGAAAAGAAAAATTACAGTCTATCAACTCAAACTACTATAACTTCAGTCTTTTTTCGGCTTTTCTTCCTCTTTCGGTTTCTTCTTGTCGAGCTTCTCGAGACCGAGTCCTTTGAATACGAAATAGACGACCGCCGCGACGATGAGGAAGTCGATGAGCACGCTCGCGAAATCCCCCCAGAAAACTTCCACCCCACCGAGCCTGACGGATGCCTGACGGAATCCTTCCCCGGACCCGAGCATGATGCTCACGAGCGGATTGACGATATCCGTCACGAACGCCGTGACGACCTTGGACACCGCGCCGCCGAGCAGGAATCCGGTCGCGAGTCCGACCACGCCCTGTTCCCGGATAAATTGGGTGAATCCACCGATATGTTTTTCCGCTATTTTTTTCACGATTTTCTTGCTCATGAGCGTGTTGTTAGGGATGACCCGTGCGAAGAAATGATACCCCTACGACCAGGCCTTGTCCACCACCGGATCAGACTCGCTTACCGAAGTTGCCAAATCCTGCCAAGGAAGTCCCGATTCTCCAAAATGAGATTCATATATTCCGTTTCGAGCGCGATCAACCCCTGATCCTTGAATCGGAGCCACTCCGAAAGCCAGGCGAACCGCGTCGCCAGGAGCAAATCCGGAAAGCCCGCCCAGTCATCGTTCGCGAACGCGTCGGATGTGCGAAGCGTCCGGAGAAAGCCGACCACGATTTCGCCCTTGAGAGCGTCCGGGTCTTCCATGCCGAGACACCCGACCATATTCGCGACATCGTACAAGGGTGCCTTCGGTCCGGCGAATTCCCAGTCGATCACACCCGCGATTCCGCGTTCGCTCCAGATGATGTTCACGGGATGATAGTCGCCGTGACAAAACGCGACAGACATCGACGCTTCCTTCGGAAAAAACGATTGTCCGAGAGAGTCCAGGACCGGCATGATGCCGGGAAGAACGTCCGGATCCTTCCGCTTTATTTTCCCGACCAACTCGTCGGTATACGGCCCGAGGAGGAATGGTCCGGGTATCGGTCCCGTCTCATCCGGGCGAAGCGATGCCGATGCGCGACGCATACCGATCAGGTATTCCGCTGCCGCGATTCCGCGCCAGTCATCGCCGAGATAGCCCGTCCGATCGAGTGCGACACCTTCGATATACAAAACGACCTGAAAATATCTGTCATCTATTTCAAGGATATGCTCACCGCCCGCATGACGGAGGTATGGTGCGATCGGCAATGTCGGATCGACGAGTGCGAGCGCCGACAGCGTCCGAGCGATGGCTTTTTTCTTTTCAAGACGTTCCGGAGCCACCTCCTCGAAAATGAAACTCTTTCCACCCGCGTCCTCAAAGGCCACCCGATATTCGGTCCGTTCCGGACTGCCAAAAAGCGGGATGTCTTCGCGAAGTTTCCCGAAGCCGATCCCATACGACGAAACGATACCTGAAATATCAAGATCGTTCATGATCGTCTTTTTTTCGCGGAATACGATCGGATGCCGAACCGTCGGAATATGAAATGAAAGAGACCGACCGGAGAGAACCGCGCCGTAAAAGCACGCCTCCTGATCGCCGGAATCCGCCTGCGTGTCGCCTCATATCCGATGCCGATCAGTTCATCTATCCGCTTGAAATCAGAAATGGAAAAACCCTCGAGATGGGGGCGTATGACGATACCTCCATGATCCTTCGATGAATCCGGCTGATTATCAACAAGGATGCTGTATGAGTTCGTAATCACATCGAGAATAGTCTCGGTCTTCTGAAGCGTCCGCCAATACCCGAGATCGACACCGACGCTGATTTTCGGACGCATCGTATGAAGGGATTTCATCGGTAGGTTCTCTACGATCCCGCCGTCGACCAGTCGACGTCCGCCGATCTCGACTGGTACGAAATACCCCGGAATACAGGTGCTCGCCATGATCGCATCATCAAGTTTCCCCTTCCGGAAGACAATTTTCTCCCCGGTATCGATATCGGTAGCGACGATTGAGAGAGGGATAAGCGCATCCTCGATCCGTACGTCACCCACGAGTTTCTTCACGAGATCGCCGACCGGACGGTTCGAATTGAGGCCGAGTTTCGAATAGCCGAACGCGGACACGTTCGACCAACTGAGCTTGCGCGAAAGTTCGATCATCTTCTCTTCGGGAATGCCGAATGCCACGCAGGAAGCGACGACCGCTCCTGCGCTCGTCCCGGCGATACAAGAAATCCCGATCTCCGCCTCTCGAAGCGCCCGTACCGCGCCGACATGCGCGATACCGACCGCCGACCCTCCCGAAAGCGCAAGCCCGATCTTCACGCCCGGTTTTTTTCGGTTGATTTTTTTCATAGCTTCTTACTCATCCGAAATTCAATAAATGACGTTATTCCTCCGGAAAAGACGGTGACACGCCGCCGCTCGGATCCCGTTCCCCTTGAAAAGACGCGTCTGGCACGTCGCCACCCTGATCCGATCTGGTAGCTATCAATGTGCTCCCGTCCATTTCGAAATCGAAACCCGGATTATTCCCTTTCAATCCGGATATGAACCGTTCATCCGAAAGAAGACGTTCGGAAAAATCAACACTCCCACGGGCGGGATCATTCAACAACAGATATGGGCGGAGAGCGGTCTTCTTGCCCGGATGAACCGCGGACAGCGATGCCGAATAATCCTTTCTTATTTCTTTCTCCACGATCCGATTCCATATCTCCGGGGAATCGGACGCTGAAATATCCAACGATGCGAAATCGTCGTTTTCTACGGCAAGCATCATGACGGATTCGTCTTTTTTCAAATCTTCCGGCATTCCAGAGTACAATTGGATCTTTCCTTCTCCGAGCGAATACAGGTATTTTATGAATTCAACATCGCTCCTCAAGGATTCACTCGCATACCTGTATGTAACTGTCGGATTATACAACGCGACTTCCTCCATAAAGGCCTTATCAGCCAACAACGCCTTTGGAAACTCACCGACACTCCCCTTGTTATCCCTCGCAAAGGCTACATACTCCTCCCGTGACAGTTCTACCGCCCCTGTCTTGATTTCGTTTATGCGGGTCAGATATTCTTCCGAGGGTCGTTCGCCTACCCCACTCTCCAAATCGGTCATGATTACATGCGCCTCGACCTGATGCGACACATGCTTAAACAGGTTTTTCGAGATAACTTCATTCCCGATTTTCTGCCTCGCCTCATTCGAAAGTCCCGCTTTCCCTGTCGCGACACGTTCCGGAGTGATTTCCTCCCCAACAGTGACGACGCCATCGTCTCCGATCGAAACGAATTCGAACACCCTCCGATCCGGTGTCATGACGAGCGGAGGCACCCCCCTCTCGACGGCCATATCCATGACTTCCAGGAACTCTTTTTTCCGTTCCGCATTCACCGATTGCCGCCCCGGCCTCGTCTCGAATTTGAATCCGCTCATCTCCCCTGATTCGCCGGTTGTGACACCCTGAAACAAGCCGTAGACCTTCGAATTATTGACGACCAGCTCATTATATCCGCGAGGACTCCTATCGGACACTTTCTCATCGATTTCCGTCGAACTGCTTTCCGATCCGTTCCTATATTTTATGCCTCCGACACTCGTAGCATTGTCAGTCTGTGCCGCTCCCATGATATCCCCTCCTCCGAGAAGGACCCCGCGCTTTCCTCCGCCCCAAAGTCCATGTTCACACCCGGGAACGACCGACGAAGCCGATACGGACGGTTCAAGCGACATGAGAAGATCGAGGTCATCTCTGAGTGTCGCCCGACTCGAGATATTCGAATTCGCATTATGTCTCAGCTTCTCGTCATCCAGGAACGCATGCACGACGAAGGCGTCGTTCCGCAGCATGGTCTGCTCGACGGTTTTCTTCATGAATTCGAATTTCTCCCGTGAAAAATCGCCGGCTTCCGCATAATGTCGCGCGAGCTTTTCTTTCATGACAGACAGGGCGTCTCCACTCCCAAGAAGTGCGGCAAAGTTTCCCTCTTCATCACGGACCCCTTGTTCATCGGATCCCGGATCGGAAGTTATCCGCAGCGCCATCTCGGATGACTGATCACTCATCCGCTGGGAAAGCGACCCGCATTCGGCATCTTTCGCTTCCATCTCTTCCGAAGATGTTTCGGCGGCCTTGATATCCGATATAAGGGAAAGGATCTCTTCCCGTTGTTTTTTTCGGGCTTCCCTGATCTCATCCGCGAGCCGTTTCCGTTCTTCCGAGAGAAACTCCTTCGAAGCGTCCCTCGGACCGAGTAGCTCTGGTTCTCGGAGAGTTCGATCCCTCATCCGGGATTCATTCGTATACGATCTTACGACGTCTTCTTTCGGAAGCGGCGGCGGGACAGCGCCAACCAAAGAATCAACACTCTTCCCGCCGTATTTTTCCAGTATTTTTGTTACGATGGGAATATCCACCTCGCTTCTTTCTTTCCAGATCGGAGCATCGCTGTCCGCTCTCATCATTTTAAACGACATCGCCCTATATTCCGTCGAGTCCGTCCGACCCTCCTTTCGAAGACGTTCGATAAATGCTTTCCCCGCGTCATACGTTTTTTCCGTATCAAGAGAAGATTCCCGTTCTACCGGAAGCGGCGGCGGGACATCTCCATCCGGATTCCAACCAGCCTCCGTACCAGCAATCTCGACCGATACTGACGGCGGGGTGTCACCGTTCGGATCCCATTCGATGTTCGCCTCATCGGTCTTCGTCGCCTTGATGATCTCTTCCGGCTCGAGCACGGTAAGCTTTTCTGCAAAAATCATTTCCGCTGACCGTATCTCCGCTTCCGACGACGCCGTCACGGCTGTCGCCGCTTCAATATCGGATGTTTCCGCGCCTTCATATCCCCGTACGTCGTCTATACCGGCGTCGCCCCGTTTCGTAGCCTCTACAGATATGATGTTGGCCGATTCTCTCGCCGCAAGCGCGAATGCTTCCGGATTCATTTTAGAAACCGGAGCTGCTTCCCGTTCCGCTCTGGGCGGAATCTGTTCTTGACCATTGTGATCGTTTTTCAGCGGATCCTCATGCATAATCGTCCAAGAAAATAAAACCGACGCCGCTCCCTCACACACCCTCATGCAATCTCTTCATGACCTCATCGATTTTCCGTTGGTCGATTCCTTCCATAATTTTCGAAATCTTCGCATCCCGTTCCTTTTCAATAACGAAAACTTTTTCCGAAAACTCACGGAAAATATCCCGGATCTTCGAAAGCTTTTCCTCCTCCGACAGGTCGGCGTCCGTATCGTTCATAGGTTCCATACATAAAAGATATTCGCGCCAACACGAAAACACCTCGCTCTATTCACCCATTCTATAGCATTTCACCCAAAGCCTCAAAATACGCTTCAAGCGTTCCACCACTTGCAGAAGCCGATTACGCGCCTTCCCTCGTCTGTCTTCGTGAGGGAGTCTGCGCCCGCTATAATCCGGGGAATGATACCGGAGCCTGAGCCGCCACCCCCGCCTTTTGCGAAGGACGGGGTCACGGAGACAGAATAAAACGGTTTCTAGAAATGGCAGTAACTGTTCCGAACAAAAAAGAAGGGTTTTCATCAGCCCTTCCGTTTTCGGTACGTGAATCGGAGCGTATGGACGATCACTTCACCAAGGCAGCGTGAAGAGTCCTTGCGGCGATGGCGCCTTCCGCGGCGGCAGTGACCACCTGTCGGAACTTGTCCGATCCGTCGGTGATATCGCCCGCGGCATAGATACCGGGAATATTCGTCGACATATCGGCACCGACCGTGATGAATCCTCCGTCATCCGTCGCGACCCCGAGGTCACGCGCAAGATCGACATTCGGATCGGATCCGATCTCGATGAACAGTCCGTCCGTTTGTAACGTGTCGGATCCTTCAAATGACGTATCAAGTTTCACGGCTTCGAGCGATTCCCTCCCGACGAGCGAGACGACGTTCGTTCCGAGAATGATATCCACGTTCGGTTTTTTCCGAAGCGCTTTCAGGAGATGATCCTCGGCCCGGAGTACCTGCCCGCGATAGATGATCCTCACTTTGGCAGCGATACCGGCAAGATAGACGGCCGCACCGACGGCACTGTTGTTGCCACCGATCACGGTCACGGTCCGCCCACGATAGAAGAACCCGTCGCACGTCGCACAATACGAGACACCGAGCCCGATGAGTTCCGATTCGCGATCGAGTCCGAGCGTCCGTCGTTTGGCCCCCGTGGCCAGGAGAATCATCCGGCTTCGGACCGTTTTCCCGCCATCGAGCGTGATGACGAAGGTTTCATTTTCCCGGACGATCTTCATCACCATCCGGTGTTCGATAGGCGCACCGTACCGGCGGGCATGGGACACGAGCGACTCGGCGAACTCGGACCCGCTTGTGACATTCATCCCGGGATAGTTGTCGACCTCGTGCGTCTCGGAAATCTGCCCGCCCGCAAGATGGCCGATCACGATATGATCGACCCCGTAGCGCGAAGCGTAGATGGAGGCGGAGAGTCCCGCCGGTCCGGCTCCGATGATTGCGAGCGGGTACGTCTTGTCCGTGTCCATTCCTTTCCTTATTGGAGTTCCTTATTGAGTTCGACTTCGAAGACATCCTTGGGTCGGAACCCGACGAAGTCCTTGACGACCTCGCCATTCCTGAAAAATTTCAGGGCCGGGATACTCTGGATCCGATACTTCATGGCCAACTCGCGATGCGTCTCCTCGTCCACGTCAAGTTTCGCAATCTTCAGTTTCCCGGCAAACGATGTCGCGAGTTCCTCGAGCACCGGCGCCATCATCTTGCACGGCCCACACCACGGAGCCCAAAAATCCACGAGGACCGGGATATCGGACTTGATGACTTCCACTTCGAAATTTTCGTCCGTCAATGTCGTTACCTGACTCATACCATTTTTTTGGATCGACGTCCCTCGGTCCTGCCGAGTCACGCTTTCCCGATGAAGTTATGTACGATTGATTATACACCGGCTTGATCGACCTGTCACGGCGGACGACCGACACATCCCGTCCTTCACAAAATTCCAGGATGCGTACCGCTGAAATCGATGTCATCCAGACCGGAAATAAGCCAAAAAATAAGTCACCAGAACGGCCTCCTCTTCCCGACCGATCAATGAATATTGCACGAGGTCCCACTTTTCGTTATACTGGACAGGCTTTTATCATTAAATCAAAAGCATGGATATCGAAAAGAAGCTGAAGTCGCTGAAGAAGAAGGATTGGATCATCATCGGAGTCGTCGTGGTCGTGCTCCTCGGTGGTCTGTACCACTATCGGCACGCGTTCAGCAAATCGGCAAATACGAAAGCGCCGAAGACGACGCAGGACGGTTCCTCGACAAAGAAAAAGTCGAAGAAGAAGACCGATACCGCCACGACAGCGACCGACGGGACGGAAGTCGCCCCGACCGAGACTCCGACGACGGCAGCCCCGGCGACAGGCACGGTCGTTCCAAAGACGACTGCCCCGGCTGGTTCCGCCACGACGACGGTCACCCCGGCGACAACCGTCGCCAAGTAGGTCCGTCCGAGAAACGATTTTGACGATATTTAAAAGCCACTTCTCCATGAGGGGTGGCTTTTTCGTATGTCATACACAAGTAAAAACCGGTGCTATGCGGACGGACTGAATGACTGTCCATCAGGAGTTCGCCCCGGCATTCGCGGGGCGAACTCCTCTGGTAGCGACATCATCTCTTATAGAGATAGAAGAAATCCTTCTCGTATCCGTTCAGGTATTCCTTCGACCCGTCCTGCAGGTCTTTGGTCAGCGTGGTCGAGTTGTATTGTCCGACTCCGGCATCCTTCGGCTCGAAGATATTGAACCGGACCCAGATCGGATTGATATCGAGTTGTATCGCATTCACCGCCCCGGCTTCCTTGAGCGCTTCGGCCAATGTGCTTGGCGTCAGATTGTTCCCGACCGCGAACAGCAGATTCCCGTCTTTGGTCAATCCGACACCGGATCGCCACGTGAAGATATCGACGGTTCCCGCAGCTAGGCGCCCCCACAGTTTTTTGTTCCGCGGATCGGTGACGGACATCTCCCCATCCTTGATAAGTATCGGGCAATTTTGTCGGATGAATTCCACATCAGTACCGAGATCCTGTCCGGTGTAATCGAGTATTTTCAAGGATCCATCCTTGTATCCGACGAGCGTCGCCAAGTCATTCTTGAGTGGCAGATAGGTCGTATCCCCGACGATCATCCCAAACGCACCGTCCTTGTATTGAAATCCACCGTCAAAAGCCGCCACCAGTTTGCCGCTCCCGACGATATCCTTCGGAACCACGCCTGGACCCGGTTTGCCCACCGGCGTCCCCGGCTGCTTGGTACCGGCGACACTTCCCATGTGCAACACGCTCATATCCAATTGGACGATCGTCGTCACGGCATACGACCGGTCTTTGTCCGGACGGACAAAGGTATAGGCCATCACCTCTTTGTTGGGAAACGACTTCAGGGGTCGATTCTTCCAGACGCCCTCCCCTTCAATCGGGGTAAATCCATTCGTAACCTGAAGCGGAGTCACATCGAGATTCCCTCCGGAAATATTTTGCTCGGGCCCTTGGTCTTCGAAACGCGGGGCTTCCACGGAGCTTTCGCTCTTCGTCACGCGCTCGACCAAGTCGGACGTATTGAAGAACAGTTTCTCCAATCGGATGATATTTGCGTCCCCGACGACCGGTCGCAACACATCGTCCGTCAGTTTGGCTGCCCCGTTCGTATCAAGCTTGATGAACAGCACCAGACCGATCAGTAAGACAAAAGAAAACAGGACGACTCCGAGAAGCCATCTCACCCAAATCTTGGTCTTCGGTTGTTTTTCATCCTTCAGGGACTTCAACGGTGGTCTTCCTATGGAAGAAGTATGTTTTTTCGGAAAAGCACTATCCATAACATCGACATCATTCGATAAAAAACGGTTCCCTCTCAGTATACAAAATGATCCGAAAAACGGAAAGGGTCGGTCGCTGATACCCCGGGTTCACGCGAAGAATCCGAAAAAGAGCAGGATGGAACCCAAGACGACCGCATACCACGGGAAGATCTTCAGAAAGGTGTCACTGTTCGTCAGTTTCTTCGACACGCTGAACAAGGATGTCGGGAACAAAAGAAGCGACAATCCCTTCAGAAGTGCCAGCCACCCGATGATCGTGATGATGACCGATCGGTCGAAGGACCATGTATTATGGAACGCCACCAGGACATAACCCAGAAAGAGACTCAGGAAACCGCTCAGGTAGACGGCAACCGGGTCGTGTTCCAGGTTACGAAACATCTTGGCAAGCATCTCCGGATGTACAAGCATCCCAACCCCGATCGAAAACATCGCAAGCCCGAGCAGCTGAAAAAGGTGGATATCTGACATAGGTTATATATTTCATTACAGATAAATCCTACCATCTAAGTATCTCTCTCAAATCTCATGTCGAGGTGTAAATCTGAAAATTTCGTTTGAGCGCCAACCAGAGGTTGGTCACTCTCTGGGTGAAAAACCATGAAAAATGAGAGAAGGCTACTGTCGTAACCTGACGAGTTTTGAATGGTTTGTCCGCCCGCGACGATCGCTTGGCGAGACGGTCGGGGCAGCCGAAATTTTCGGATTTCAGCCGACAAGCGAATATTTTGGCTTATTTGTGCTTTGAGATTTGAGATAGATACTAAGAGCCTATCCGTTAGGGTCTCCGTCACGAGCCGTATGAGCTTCGAGCGGAAAGGCAGGTAACCCGCGGAGCCCTATCTGTAGATAAGGCGACAAGGGGTACACGCGTTTACGCCGAAGATCATAGGCGCAGTAGGTATGTTCCTAACGGATAGGCTCTAAGTATCTATCTCAAATCTTTCTCCCTTCCCACTCTTCCCAATAAAACCCGTACGAAAGCCAAAACCATCATTTGCAGACTGGTATTCAACGTACGCTCACAGTTTTTCCAAAGTCTTCGGCATTTCTCCAACCAAGAGAAACTTCTCTCGACAACC
>Ga0209697_10008183_pt1 | contig 11960 bp, 7 predicted proteins | sample AliMusrvi5mmetaG_FD_184115 | JGI IMG/M metagenome (GOLD analysis project Ga0209697, IMG submission 184115) | Freshwater lake bacterial and archeal communities from Alinen Mustajarvi, Finland, to study Microbial Dark Matter (Phase II) - Alinen... | ecosystem: Environmental > Aquatic > Freshwater... | reverse complement strand
GTTTTAATGTGGCCAGGAACTTCGCCCTTCCTTACTTCGCGACGAGTCTGCGGGAGTTTTGGCGGCGTTGGCACATCACCCTGTCGCGCTGGTTGAGAGACTACCTTTACATCAGCCTGGGCGGAAACCGTCTGGGCCGCCGGCGCGCATCGGTCAACGTGCTGATAACGATGCTCCTGGGCGGGTTATGGCACGGTGCAGCCTGGAATTTCGTGCTCTGGGGTGCATGGCATGGGCTCGGGTTGATGGTGAACCGTTGGTGGCAGGAGCGCGACGCGCGCGCGGCCCTCATGACCCGCTCGTTTGCCGCGCCGCTCACGCTGCTGTTCGTGTTCTATGGCTGGCTGCTCTTCCGCGCGGGCTCCTTCGAGCGTGTGTGCGTCCTCACTCGCTCCCTGGCCATCTGGGATTCTCCACCCTGGCTGCCCCATTACCTGCTTTGTCTCTTGATATTTGCGACGCCCTTGCTGTGCCTGGAATTCTGGCAGCATAAGACGGAGGATGAGCTGGTTATTCTCCATCAGCCAGCATGGCTAAGCGGGATCGTGCAGGGTCTGATGTTGCTGGGTATCATACTGTTTTGGGAAAAGAGAGCAGTCCCCTTTATCTATTTTCAGTTCTAACCAGGCATGAAGAGCCATGAATATGAGGTAAACAGGAGCGATTTGGTCCGCCTCGCGGCCCGCGTCGCCGTACCGATGATCCTCGTCGCCGCGCTGATGCGATTGGGCGCGATGACCGGACTATGGCCCTCCCCCTGGCCCGCGCTGGATCTCGAACGCACCATCATTACGCATCAGGCGTATGCCAGCCGCGAACCGAATGACTCCGACTTGGTCCTGACCGGCGACTCCTCCTGTTTGATGGACGTGTCCGCCATCAAACTGCGCCAACAGCTCGGGGGCCGGTATCGCCCGCTGAATCTCGGGACGTTCATGTATGTAGGCTTTAATGGCTATGCTTCGATTTTGGCACGGTATAACGATGTGAATCCGGGGCGCGTACGGGTGGTCGTCCTACTAGTCCATCCCGAGATGCTGCGTGGCATTGAGCCGGTCTCCAGCTACTTGCTGCTGTTATCGGACCTCTACGCGGGGACAGACCCGAGCGGCCCCAGCTCCGTCCACGGCCAACTCTGTGGCTTGCTTGGGTTGAACATCTTTGAAAGTCGATTTCTGGGCCGTTTCCCCTTGCCACTGCCGGGACAATACGGCCGGTTCTACGGCTTCAACCTGGACCTTTACAATTACATGGAACGGACACGGGGCAGCGCGGTAGATCCGCACCAATTTGTCCCAGCTCCCGGGCAAGGCAATGCGGAGTATCGCCTATCCCCGACTCTTGAATCGGTTTGCCTTGCATTCAGGAGTGCTATTCCCGCCGGAGCCAAACTGCTGGTTGGGTTAACGCCAGTACCTGAGTCCTTTGCAGCCCCGAATTATCCTGGCAAAGCCAGGCAAATCCTTCATCAATGCGGCCAATGGCTGCAGGCGGATTGCCTGACCAATCTACCCCCTACCCTGCCAGATGCTCTTTTCGCCAGCACCACACACCTGAACCAGCAAGGCTGCGAAACCTACACCGCTATTCTGGCCGAATGCCTCGAACCGCACCTGCAAGCGAAGTGAAGGGCTACCGCCTCGGCTTCCGAATGTATTCCGCGCGCCAAGCGGGAGCGAATTCCTCTTATGGTGACGTGCAGAGAGCATTGGTCAAATGCGCACGGCCCCATCAGGGGAGCGGGCGCGATGGAAACGGCTCGGGTCAAGGACTCTTCAGCCGATAGAAGTTGGCGTGGTTAGTCGGCGTAACGCTCACTTGGTTCCGTGCGTTGACGATGCTAACCGGGGCGGTTACGCCAACCCAATTGGGGCTCCCGGGGGCAGAGTTTTGTTGCAGCCCGAATCCAGTCGCGTTCGTAGCCCATGAAATGACGACGTTGCTGCCGGAGTGCGTAATCCTCAATGCAGGCAACGAGCTAATTTGTAATTGTGAGACATAGATTCCACCATCAAACGCCGCCATCAGCGTGCTGCCATCCGCCGATAAGGCGAGCGCCGTCCACGGCAGGGCGGGTGCATTAACCAAAGCCCAACTGGCCCCCGCATCTCCCGAGACGTAAATCCGGCCAAAAGTATCCATGACCACCAATCGGCTCCCGTCGGCCGACGAGGCAACGAACCGCCAAACCTGCGCCACCCCAGCCGCCAGCACACTACCCATGGTCCAAGTGGCTCCCGAGTCGCTGGAGGTGTAAAGCGGACCGGCGTTAGGCAGCGACCCGGAGGTGGCTACCACGAGATGCGAACCATCGGCCGAACCGGCGAGGGCACTAAACATCTCGTAGCTCGTCGTCGCGCTGGTCTTCGTCCAAGTCACGCCGCTGTTGGCGGAACGGTAGATGTAACTAAAGAAGGTGTAGTAATAACTGTTAAAATAACCGGCGGTGGCCATGAGTTGGGTGCCATCCGCGGAGGAGGCCATCGCCGTCCAAGGATAGCCGCTTGGCACACTATTCGAGGTCCACGTCCCTCCCGCATTGGCCGAGGTGTAAATCGACCCGCCCGCCGCCGCCACCAAGTGCTGACCGTCGGCGGACGCAACCAGCACACTCCAGGGACGGTCCGGTGCGCTGCTCTGGGTCCAGGCGCCGCCCCCGTTGGCCGAGGTGAAAAACGAGCTGTGGCTGGCCGCTGGCGCGTTAGAGTTGTACTGATAGCTAGCGGCGGCCAATTGGGAGCCGTCGGCGGAGGAGGTGACGCAAACCCAATTACTGACGGCGCTGGTCCTGCTCCAAGAGACCCCCGAGTTAGTCGAGGTATAAATGGGGCCGCCCGGATACACCGCCGTGGCTGGGTTAGTCCCAATGGGGCCTCGGTCGGTAGCGGCCGCGACAAGATGGGTCCCATCGGCGGAGGAAGCCACGGAAGTCCAATTGGTGCCAGGCGCGCTTGAAAGCTTCCAGTTGCCGGAGTAAGGCGAGGCATAAACCGAACTCTGGGAAGCGGCGGCGAAGGCTTTGGTTCCATTCGTCGAGCACGTGACCGCACTCCACGGCGCGGCCGCGACGATGTTGGTGCTCCAGGCCACTCCGGCGTTGGTCGAAGTGTAGATCTGCCCCGTGGAGGTCACAGCAAACAAACGATTGCCATCCGCCGAGGAGGCGACACCGCTAACGCTGCCCGCCAAGTATGTGTGCCAGGTGGTGCCCGAGTTGGTTGAGGTGTAAAGCCGCCCGTCGCCGCCGGCCGCCAACAGGTGCGACGCGTCGGCCGAGCAGGCTATGGCACCATAATTGTTGGTCGTCGGCGCGCTGGTCGCACTCCAAGTCTTGCCACTGTCGGTGGAACGGTAAATGTGCCCAAACCATTCGTAATTCAAACGGTCATAATAACCGTCAGTGGCCACGAGTTTGGTGCCATCCCCTGAGGAGGCCACTGAATGCCAGGAAGAACTGAGGTTGTAGGGTTGAGACGGCACGGTCCAGGTGGATCCGGAATTGGTCGAAATGCAAATCACCGTGTAAGTCCCAGAATTACTATTCCAACTGATCATTGCCAACTTAGCACCGTTGGCCGACGAGGCGACGCTAATGCCCAGGTCGTATCCAGTGGGTGGACTATTTGAAACCCAATGGGCGCCAGAGTCGGCCGAGGTGTAGATATGCCCGTGAAAATAACCAGGGGTGCATGACACCGCCACCATTTTGGCGCCATCGGCCGATGACGCGACGCAACTCCAGTAGTCGGCAGGCACAGTGGTCGCCGTCCAATTGGACCCGGAATCCTTCGAGACGTAAATCAAGCCCGGGCTGCCGTCGGCGGCCACGATTTTGGTGCCATCCGCGGAAGACGCGATGGAATGCCACCATTTGGAGGGCGAACTGGTCGCGGCCCAGTTTTGGGAAAGCGCACGGTCACCGGCATAGAATAGGCAGCCCAAAAGGGCCAACGTGACGACTAAACCTCTTGTGTTCATGACTCAGTTAATCGCATCAAGTTCACTATTGACTCTAGCAACCTGTCGGACTTAATCGAAGTCTTTTTTGGCTTGTCCTGCGGGCTGAGCGAACAATCGCGCAACTTCTGACCGCTTCTCCGCGCCATTCGCATCCCCGTCCCGAACCCCGCCCGCGAGTCCAACCGTTGCAATCTGGAGCCCTTTAAGCTAGAAACGCCAAAAACAACACCATATCTTGTGCTCACCCAAGGACTACAGACACTACTGGTAGTGTGCCTCGGCCTGGCTCATTTCCGATTGCCGGTAGGGCTGCCGAAATCCTCTTCGCGACCGAAACGCGAGAATACAGGCAGCCGTGCGGGGCCGGTCTGGAAGACAGATCGTGCCAGACGGTAAGGAGGCCCAGGATTGTCCCCACCACCTGCGGGTGGTCAATTGCGTGCGCGACCAACTGAACGGAGAGTCCTTCCGCATTCCGCGCTCCGCATTGGTCATGTTCGTCGCGCTCCGCGTGAAGGCCGGCTGCGGATTAGTGTCAATAGTGGGAACTGACACTTGCTCGGTTATTGACGCGGCGCGGGTGAGAGCATCGCACGGCGCACGGAAATTTCCGGGTAGTCCTCTGCCAGGCGGCGGAGTTCGACCAGACCGGCTGCGTTGGCCAGTCGGCCAGCCGCGACCGCGGCCGCGTATCTCGTGTCGGTGGCATTCTGGAGGTCGGCAATCATCTTGAGCAACACTGGCTGAGCTCGGGAATCCCCAAGCCGTCCCAAAGTCCAAGCCACCTCCGCACGCCAGCAAGGAGTGAGGTCGTTGTGCAGAAACAGCACCCCCGGCCCGAGGGGATCGGGCCGGCCACTGGCTGCCTCCGTAGCCGAGTCCTCGAGCACTTTCACCAGCGTCTCCACCGAACGCGTATCACCCATGTTTCCCAGCGACCGCGCAAGGTAGAAACAGACCCAATGGCGCGCGGGCAGCTTCGTCACCACCGGGATGCCGGTGTCGAATACGCGAGGGATGTCCACCGGCTGAATCCAATACCGTTCCAGGGCCTTCCTGAGGCGCGGCTCAAAGGAGCGGTCGCGACAGACGAACGAGAGAACCTGCGCCGCCCGGTTTTGCGGGTCCGGTTTCCCGCCCCATGCTTCGTGCGTTGTGGCAATCGCCTTTTCGATGCCGGGCTGTTTGGTTGCCTGTGGATCCCCCAACAGCGCCAGGCAGGTCTCGGTGACCATCCCTGCCTGTCCACTGCGCCGGATCACTCGGCCCACCAGCGTCTCGTAATCGTCGCTGCCGGGCAGCAGTGCCCGGTCCGGATCGGTCGGCACGGACCTTATGAGGTCCGGCAGGATCGCTGCTGTGTTCGTGGCCCCGGTCGCGTCGAGCGCCTCAATGATAAGATAATGCACGGGGGAGGCGTGGCAGGCGATAAGTGCATCGTGGTCGCCGTACCAGCGGGTGTACTCGGGGTACTCCGGCAGCTTGGCAAAAGCCTGGATCAAGGTCGTGATGGCTTCGGGCGTGCCGATCCGGCCCAAGGCTTCGACCGCAGCTTCGGCTAAAAACAGGTTGGCCTTTTCCGGATCCACGTTCGCGCGCAGTATCTCGGAGAGCATCCCGATCGACTCGGCGTCACCCAGCCATCCCAGCGACCGAACCGCCGCCTGTAACGTGCGGGGATTGACGTCCGCCAGTGAGTTGAACCGCGCTTCGTCGCCGCGATGGTTCTTACGCCAATTCGGGAATGGATTCCGCTGGCTTTCGCGAAGCACGTAGTCGCGCAGGCCCCGGCGTCCAGCGTCGCCGCCGATATGTCCCAGCGCAACCGCCGCCGCGCGAACGTCTTCCCGATCTTTGCCGGAGAGACGTGTGACCAAACCCTTCTCGACTCGCTCCCAGTCATTCTGCTGAAACCAGATACGCCACGCTTCCGCTTGGCGACTCTGCTCCGCTTCGCCGTCAAATGGGTCAAAGGGTTGCGTATGGGCCGTCAGATTCTCCAACGCATTCGCCGCCGCCTGGGCGACGAGTGGATCAGCATCCTGCAGTGCTCCGAGCAACGGCTGAATTGCACCCCGGTCCCCACAGGCCGCCAGGGCAACCGCGGCAGCCACCCGAACCTCGCGCTGTTTATCGCGCAGGCATTGGGCCAGCGCCGGGGATGCGTTCCTATGCCGGAAAATACCCAGCCGTTGGGCGGCGCTGATCCTCAGGTCGGCATTGGTCGCCTGCAACAGGTCGATCAGCCCAGCGACTTCCTGAACTCCGGTCGCCAAGGCCTCAGGAGTGTCGCTGTGGCGGTTGATGCCGGCGACCTCCCGATAACGGTCGATCTGCAGCTCCATCAAGCCGGTCACGGCTGCGTTATTCCCCCGGAATTGGTGAGGTCTGCCCAGCCCGGACAGCCGCAGCGGCGTCACCTGCAAGGCCTGCAGATTCTTCTGCCGGACAGGGGGGGCCGACTGCCTGGATTGATGGCAGCCAACACACCCACGCGTTTCCCCGGGTCGGACAAAGATCCAGGACATCTCGTTGAGCTCCGACCGCCCTTCGCCATCGACCGCCTGGAAGGCAATCGGGGTGTCCGCGGGCACCTCAACCGCGAAGGAACCATCCGCCGCCAGCGGCACGGTGCCCAGCTCGGTTACTTCGCTGCCGGCGTGGACAATATAGGAATGGGAAGAACGCATCGTGAGCCCCTTACCCGCCAGGACCCGCATGGCCCGAACGTGGGGCCAGCCCGCGGTGGTATTCCGGGTGAACCTCGCGTCCGCGCAGAACAGGATGCCGGTCGGGTGCGGTTCCGCGGTATTTAGGGCCTGCCCAGTGGTGGACAGGCTCGGCGGACGCTGGCGCGCGCCCAGGTACACGGGCGAGTGCAACGGCGCGTTCGTGGAATCAAACACAACCACGACCTTGTTGTCGGCCTGCGCGGGATCGGCTATCACGATCCGGGCGTAGCTGGTTTCGTGCGCGCCCGAGCCGGCGCTGCGAACCCGACCACGGAGGGCGGCCCTTCCGGGCAGCGTGCATAGCAGCCGCCCATCCGGCAGCGCGGCCACGTCGCCGGCCGCCACCGCCAGGTGCCGCAGCTCCGCGTCAGTGCAACCGGGATGGCCGAAGGCGATCCCTGACCCAGTCAGGAATGCGACCTGCCCGTCGGGCATAGGCGCCGGACTTCCGCAGTTGAACGCCCGCAGACGTCCGCCGTATTCCGGGCCCATCTCCAGGCCCTGCTCCGTGTAACCCGCCGTGCCGTCAGGATGGATCGCGTGCAATAGCGTCTCCACTTTGCCACGACCAAAGAAGTTGTCGGAGCGGATGAAGACAATCCGTCCGTCCGCCAGCACCTCGGGCTCGTTGTCGAAGACCAGCGTGTGGGTGAGCGCAGTGATGTTCCGGCCTTCAGAAGTCATCGTGAACAACGAGCGTGAAGGTGGATTGTGATATTCCTCGAATGTTCCGATCCGGGTCGAGGTGAACGCCACCCTGCCGTTCGGCAATTCGCAGGGATCAATATCGTGGAATGGGCCATCGGTGAGTTGCTGCGGCTCACCCCCATCGGCTCGGACTTTATAGATGTGGAAGAACGGCTCCCCGCCGGGGGCCATGGAAAAATAGATCCACTGCCCATCGAAGGATACCGATGGCGACCCTAGCGCTCCCTTCCCGGCGTCGAGAATCAGACGAGGAACCACTCCCGGCCGGGCGGGTTTCAACGCGTAGAGCTTGCGTCCCACTTTCATCGGCGCGGGCAGGTCGTGCTCGGGAAAGGCCCGGGAATCCCGCGGGTTGAAGATCGTAACCGAGAGGCTGTCGTAACTGTTGCCAGTCCCCGCGAGCGGACGATAGAGACTGCAATCCTCGCCCACAAAGATCACCGCCTCGGGCCAGGCATAATCAGCGGGCGGTTCGAGTTCGTTCCCTTGGTCGCGGCGGCCTGCCGCTTCCCGCTCCGCGCTGATCGCGAACTTCCCCCAGGGTGCCACCCCGAAGGCACCCAGGCTTATCGCTGCGGCCCAGGCCTGGTCGTTTAGGCCCGGCTCTTGCCAATTGGGCGGCTCCTCTGTGGAGCATTTCCAGGAGGGGCTCGTAGTCAGCTCCGCTTTCTGCCCGTCGGCCAGCTCGACGACGAGCCGGGCCAGCAGTCCCGCCGGTCCTGGCGCGGTGTTGACGGCCTCGACGGCGATCACGTTGTGCCCCGCCGAAAGCAGGCGTGCGACCTCAAAGCGTTTCGCGTGATTCCAGGCACCCGGGTCCGTCTGGCGCTCCCCGACAAACCGGCCATTAAGGTAAACGCTGTAGAGGTTGTCCGCAGCGATGATCAGTTCCGCGGACCGGATCTGGGCCTTCTCGGTCACGGCGACGCTCGCGCGGAACCACACTGTCCCCGCTGGCTGATCCAGGGCCACCTTGCCTGCCGGAGGTGCGGACCAAATCCACTCCCCGCTCCCGAAATCCACCGGCTGGGCGTGGGTGCCGAGCGTCAACGCCAGAAATGCCAACACCAGCACCCGCAGGCAAAACTCCTTCGGGAATGACATCTGTTTGATGGATTGCATGTATCGGCTAGGGGATGCTGGGGCAGAAACGCCGCATTGAATTGAGAAATGGTATGGCACTATCGTCTCCGATGCCTTGTATGACGTTCCGCAAGCTCAGGCAAGGAATTTCGGTTCGACCACAGCCTGGCTCGTTTCCCCTGAGAAGGAAGTGAATCAAGCTATAGTCGGCCCTGCGGCTGGGCCCCTACCGCAGTGGGCATTTCCGGGAGCTTACTCTTCCGCTGCGAGATTCCTACAATCGGTCAGACTATGGCGCTACCCAAACGTTAGCCAACAGGCACCACGCGTCGAACAGTTCATCCGGCAGGCTGAGGGCCGCTGGCTGCTCGATGAAGCCGCCGGCTTGGATCGGCACTTGGACCTGCCTTCGTTGCAAACTTCCATTTCCCTTGCCGAGGTCTTTGCCAACGTCAGTTTCACCCCTGCTCGGATCCGGCCACCCATGCCGGCTTCTTAACCGAGACCAATGCCAGTGCCCGACCGACTCAAGCAGCCTTAAGCTGGTCCGCCTCTTCACGTTATGATACGGTGTGCCCCCTCCGGCCAAGCCCGCAGGCAGGTGCAAGCGCAGTATCTCTAACAGCGTGATTCAAAGACTTCCAGGCACACAATGTCCTGCTCCCAGCCGCCTGCGGGGCGGATTATTGCTGACTTCGCCGTGGAGTCGAGGCATACTTTGAGCATGGATTCCGAGCCGCTGAAACTGCAGGAGAAGTTTGCCACGCAATACCACGCCCGCTGGGAGGCGGTGGAAACCGTCAAAGCTCAGGAACTCGCCGCCCTGACCGAGGAGCGTGCTCGGGAAATCATCCATGCGTTGCGGCCTTTCGTCCCCATCCCGCCGAAGCCCCTGAACGGAATGGGATTAGTCGAGCAGCAGGCCATTTTTCACAAGACAAGATGCCCTTAGGGGTTGAAGAGCTGCTTCTGGCGGCGGTGCACGTCCAGGCTTTGCTGCTGGAGCGTGGCTGGCGTTTCTGTTTCATTGGGGGCGTTGCCATTCAACGTTGGGGGAATCCCAGGTTCACAACGGACATAGACCTCACACTCCTGACGGGCTTTGGCGCAGAAGAGAGTTTTGTGGACCCACTGCTGCGGCAGTTGCAGCCTCGCCGTCCGGACGCGCGGGAATTTGCGTTGCGGCACCGGGTCCTCCTGGCTCGCACTGCCGAAGGCATTGATGTAGATGTCGCGTTGGGAGCCCTGCCGTTTGAGGAGCGCACCATCGCTCGCGCCACCCCCTGGGAAATCCGGGGCGGCGTGAGGCTCACCACTTGCTCAGCGGAAGACCTTCTCACGCACAAGGTGTTCGCTGGACGTAGTGTGGACTGGGGTGACGCAGAGCAAATCCTAGTCCGTCAGCACGGCAAGCTGAACCTGGCCCAGGTCCTTGCCGAGCTTGGGCCGTTGCTCGAGCTTAAAGGACAACCCGAGGCAATGGCCAGGCTTGACGAGCTCATCGCCCAGGTCAGCCGCCGGTCAACCGCCTAGTGCGAAGGGCACCTTTCCCCATCCGAAAAACTGATTACGGCTTGCTAACGACGTGCTCGGGCGGCTAAAGGGCACTGGATTCGCGTCTGGAGGCCTCAAGAGCCGCTTTTGGGGACAGTTTTTTTGAGGGGGCCTCCACACAACATGGCCGTTCTTAAGGTTACAAATCGTTCTACGGGGTGGGAAGGTGGCTCCCGCAGGCAGTGGGGAGGAAGGCAGATATGGGCTTGCACAGTCGCCCGCGCGGGGCTGGCACCGCCAGGGCGGGCAGGCTGCGACTGGGTAAATGACGAACCAAGTAAGCAGAAATGACCCAAGCTAGGGGCTGACCCTGTCTCCAAGGGGGGGGGCTTGCCTGGCTTGCAATGCCGATCTCCGCATCAAGATCGAGGCGACCGGGCTGTTCACCTACCCTGACCTGTCCGTCATTTGCGGCCCACTCCGATTCGCGGACGGTACGGAGGATACCGTGGTGAATCCCACCGTCCTTGTCGAAGTGCTCTCCGATTCCACCGAGGCCTACGAACGTGGCCGCAAGTTCGAGCACTACCGCCAGATTCCGACGCTGCAGGCGTACCTGCTCGTTAGCCAACAGGCACCACGCGTCGAACAGTTCATCCGGCAGGCTGAGGGCCGCTGGCTGCTCGATGAAGCCGCCGGCGTGGACCGGCACCTGGACCTGCCTTCGTTGCAGACTTCCATTTCCCTTGCCGAGGTCTTTGCCAACGTCAGTTTCACCCATGCTCGGATCCGGCCACCAATGCCGGCTTCTTAACCGAGGGTTCGCTTCTCCAAGTATCATACGGTGTGCCCCCTCCAGCTAAAGCCACAGGCAGGCGTGTAACCGCAGCATCTTCAACAGCTTGCGGTGACGCGAAGCCACACTGCCTCCTTGGCCAGCTCAAGGCGGCCCAAACACTGGCCGAGTTGAACAGAGGCGCGCCCCATTTACACCATTAACCCGAACCGCCGAGCGCTAGAACGACCCAAGCTATGGGCGGACCCCTGCTATGGGGTGGTTCGTCAAGGGGAATCGTGTTGTTAATTTGTTTTTCTCATTCTCGACATTCTTCCTGTGCCTGCCAGATCCAGCGCGACTCTACGCGGGCAGTTCCCATAAAAAAGAGACTCGGCGTCGCCAGTGGGTTCATGCGTTCATGCCTCACACAGAAATGCCCGGTTGGCTTCGCCTCACCCATTGGTTATTCTCGGCCCGAATCAAGAAACGACCATGCCTCACGGAATATTCCAACTTGCTACCGTCGCTCGGGTCCTGGCGGATGAGGTTGAATTAGCTGAGGCGCTTGGATTCCCGGAAATCTCCGCGCTCGGCGATACTCAACAGCGGTGGCAGGCAGCTTTGCAGGCGAAGGCGAAAGCGATCCTGGAGGATAGCACACTCACTCCAGTAGTGTCGCTGCACCGCAGGCGAATGACCGTGGAGCCGGAGGTGCGTGAAATGGAGGTCCGTTTGGAACCGCCCACGCGTTCGCCGGAATGGCAGGCGCCGGTCGTGCTGCGACTGCCGGTCGTGTGTTGGGTAGAAGAAGGAGAATTGCACCAGGGCTATGTCCCGGCGCTGGGGATCCTGGTCTTCGCTCCCCGGGCAGAGTTGTTGGAGGAACGGATAGCAGGGCACGTTCGGCTCGTGTTAATGGGCCGGCGAAAGAAGCTTGGCCTGCGGGAGTTGGCACGATTGGAACGAATTCAATCACTCAGAATTGGATCTCTGGAAATCGTCCCCAAAATACCAACTCCCAAGGAGATCGCTGTAAACCTCGGGGCAGAGCACGAAAAATCCTCCATGCTGGCGACGCTAGCGGAAGAATTGCCGCCACGGATTCGAGGAACTGCTGCCGCGGTGAGAACAGCTCCCGAGCGATTGCCGGTTGAGGATGCCGCCGTGCTGCCACCGGTAGGATTTGAGATGGACGCCGAGTTGGG
>Ga0209697_10008175_pt1 | contig 11964 bp, 10 predicted proteins | sample AliMusrvi5mmetaG_FD_184115 | JGI IMG/M metagenome (GOLD analysis project Ga0209697, IMG submission 184115) | Freshwater lake bacterial and archeal communities from Alinen Mustajarvi, Finland, to study Microbial Dark Matter (Phase II) - Alinen... | ecosystem: Environmental > Aquatic > Freshwater... | reverse complement strand
CTAGAGAGAATTCCATTTGCCGGTAAGGAATTAAAGGTTCCAATCTGGATTTCAAGCATGACCGGCGGACATGTTTTATCAGGAACAATTAATCGGAACCTTGCAATGGCTTGTAAGGAGTTCGGAATGGGTATGGGATTGGGTTCCTGCCGGATGCTCCTTCGCGAAGAGACTTATTTCAATGATTTTGATGTCCGTTCGATAATTGGCGACGAAAATCCACTCTTTGCGAATTTGGGGATTGCGCAAATTGAGGAGATGATTGAAATGAAGGAAACCGATCAGTTAAGACGCCTGATCGACCGGTTAAAAGCTGACGGCTTGATCATTCATGTTAATCCACTTCAGGAGTGGGTTCAGCCAGAAGGAAATATCATTTACCGTCCTCCTGTTGAAACCATAGAACGTCTTCTGGAGAAGATCGATTTTCGATTAATTGTAAAGGAGGTTGGGCAAGGTTTCGGTCCTCAAAGCATCCGCCGTTTGATGCAGTTACCACTTACAGCCCTTGAATTTGGTGCATTTGGGGGAACCAATTTTTCGAAAGTTGAAATACAACGAAATCCAATACTGAAACATGAATTACACCAGCCATTTGTAAATGTCGGCGTTACGGCTGAGGAGATGATAAACCTGGTGAATAATATGGTATTGAACGGTGCTGATTTTGCATGTCGTCAACTGATTATTTCCGGAGGAATCCATAACTATCTCGATGGATATTACCTGACCCAAAAATCTGTTCTGCCCGCAATTTATGCGCAGGGATCAGCTTTTCTAGAGTATAGCCAGGGAGAATATACAGACTTACAGCAGTTTGTTGCTGCACAAATCGAAGGCTACAGGATGGCTCTAAATTACCTTACTTTAAAGGAGCCGAATGGGGTGGAATAGTTGTTTTAATTGGATGTTCGCCTTGAATTACTAAAACTAATTGTTGATTTAAAGATCTAAAATACAGATAGATAAAAATTTTAATTATTGCATTCCAAGACATGGGTATCATTTCCGGTTTTTCAAAATTTGACCGCAACCAACGGCTTGCTTATATTGCAGATCATTCAGAATTAGAGGTTTCCAAGATACTTTCTTTTAATGACTACTGTGCTCCCAACGAGAATCAACAACGCGTGTTCAGCGAAATGATTGAAAATTATATTGGTAATTTTCCAACTCCCATCGGCGTGGTAACCAATATGATCATTAATGATGAACAATTTATTATCCCTTTTGTAACAGAAGAGAGTTCCGTTGTAGCTGCAGCCTCAAAAGCCGCAAAATATTGGGCCGAAAGAGGTGGTTTCCGAGCTGAAGTTCATACAATGACTAAAAAGGGTCAGGTGCACTTTAACTGGAATGGAGATCCTTTCAGGATGCATCAAATATTTCCACAGATTCAAGGCAAACTACTGAACTCCACCCACGACTTAACGGACAAGATGAGACAACGCGAGGGAGGAATAACCGGGTTGGAGCTAATCGATAAAACGAATGAACTTACTGATTATTACCAGATTGATGTCTCTTTTAAAACCGGTGATGCGATGGGTGCCAATTTTATCAATACCTGTCTTGAAAAGATTGCCACAACTTTACAGAACCTGGATGAATTGAATTCAGATCAAAACTCGGTGGAAATTATTATGTCTATCCTTTCCAATTATACGCCGGAGTGTAAGGTAAGATGCTGGGTTGAATGTCCTGTAGAAAAACTTACAGGATGGAATAAAGATCTGTCATGCAACCTATTTGCGAATAAATTTAAACAATCTGTTGATATTGCCAATCTCGACATTTCAAGAGCTGTAACTCACAACAAGGGAATTTTTAATGGCATTGATGCGGTACTTCTGGCAACAGGAAATGATTCCAGAGCCACAGCAGCATGTGCGCATGCTTATGCTTCAAAAGAGGGAAAATACAAAGGATTAACTCAGGTAACAATAACAGATAGGACCTTCAGGTACGAACTGGAAATTCCGTTGGCTCTTGGAACTGTCGGAGGGATCACCCAAATTCATCCCCTGGTCAAAAGCGTAATGGCTATTTTAAAATTTCCTGATGCCAGTAAACTCATGATGATTGCAGCCGCTTCAGGACTAGCCAATAATTTCTCGGCTATTGCATCCCTGATAACTACCGGGATCCAGAGCGGCCACATGAAAATGCATTTGTCAAACATCCTGAATCAGCTAAATGCCACTGAGCAGGAGCGTAATCTGACGAATGAATATTTTAAAAACAGTACAGTAAGCCATTCTGTTGTTTATGATTTCATCATGCAAATCAGGATAACATCATGAATTTCAGAGAGATGAAATCCTTCAGTTCCCAAACAAAACTGATGATATCCGGTGAATACCTGGTACTTAAAGGGGCACTTGCACTTGCCATTCCTCTGAAATTCAAACAGGAAATATCAGTCTCAGAGCAATCCGGGACTCCCTCAGTGAGATGGAAATCACTAATTAATAATAATTTATGGTTTCATACTACCTTGATCCTCCCCGACCTTCAAATTATTGAAACTAATGAGCTTAACCTTGCTGAAACACTGCAAAAGATATTAAAAGCTGCAAAGCTGCTTAATTTTAGTTTCTTAGGATCATCCTGCGAGTACCAGGTAAATTCGACAATGGATTTCGATCCGGCCTGGGGAATTGGTTCAAGCAGCTCGCTTATCTCAAATATTGCTTACTGGGCGAATTGTGATGCATTCGAACTCAACAATCTTATTTTCAATGGCTCAGGCTATGATATTGCCTCTGCCAGGTCATCATCGCCAATTATTTATAAATTAGAAGACAATAAACCCTCTTTCCGGGAGGCGAACTTTCATCCGAGGTTCAACAGTCAGCTATATTTTATTTACCTGAACCGCAAACAAAATTCCATGGAGAGCGTTGGTAAAGCTGATCTATCTGGAGTCAGTTCAAAGGATATTTCTGAAATCTCTGCAATTACTCTGGGCCTTGAAAAGGCAACTGACTTGCTGACGTTTAGGATTCTTATGGATAGACACGAGGAAATAGTGAGTAAAATCATTCAAATAAAGACTGTTAAATCGCTCTTTTTTAGTGATTTCAATGGATCTGTTAAATCTTTGGGAGCATGGGGAGGTGATTTTGTTCTGGTTGCTACTGAGGCTTCTGAAGAATATGTACGTAACTATTTTATAACCAGAAATTTAAATACTATTTTCAGATATGATGAGATTATATGAATTCAAATATTAAGATATCCAAATTGACCAATACTACAAAGCCATGAGCGAAGAGACGATAACAATTGGATGGAGAGCCCCTTCGAATATTGCGCTGATTAAATATTGGGGGAAAAGGGCGAATCAGCTGCCCGAAAATGGTTCTTTAAGCATAACCCTCGATAAATCAACCACAACGACCTACCTATCTTTTCAGAAAAAAAAGGCAGGAGATCAAAATATTAGTCTCCGGTACTTTTTTCATGGAGTCCAACAGTCTCAATTTGAGAAAAAGACAAGAGAATTACTCAACTCATTGTTAACTGAAATGCCATTTCTGGCTGATTATGAACTTGTTTTTAAAAGTGAGAATAACTTTCCACATTCAACCGGAATCGCCTCTTCGGCATCGTCAATGAGTGCTCTGGCCCTTTGTCTGGTGAGCATGGAAGAGAAAGTCACTGGTAATCAATTAAAACATGAGGATTTTTACCAGAGAGGGTCAATAATTGCAAGGCTGGGTTCGGGTAGCGCTTCCCGATCCTTGTATGGCGGTATTGTTACCTGGGGAACTATTCCCTCCATCGACCAATCATCGGACGATTATGCTACCCCCTTCCTTTTTCCTGGTGAAAGCAGGCTTAATCGGGTTATGGATATCATATTGATTGTCAGTTCAAAAGAAAAGGCTGTTTCAAGCAGTAAAGGTCATGCATTGATGAAGGCCCATCCCTATCGTGAAGGGAGGAAAGATCAGACGAACGCTAATATGGCAGAAATTACAAATGCTATTCGCAATAATGATTACCAGACAATCGCGCTGATTTCCGAAAATGAAGCCCTTTCCCTGCATGCCCTATTAATGACTTCCGGACCTGAAGGATTATTGTTAAAGCCTGATACATTGCATATTATTGAAGAAATCAAACTTTTTCGGGAAACTTCCGGACTTGATCTGTTTTACACAATCGATGCAGGGCCAAACGTTCATCTGATTTATTATGAAGATCAACGCGAGCAGGTACTTTCGTTTGTCAGGCAAACCCTTAGTCCGTATTGCGAAGGGGGTCAGTGGATTGACGATAAGATAGGGAGCGGCCCCATACAAATGACCTCTTAATCTGAACATTAATGGATTATCCTGCCAAAATAATTCTGTTTGGAGAATACGGCATCCTCCTGAATTCTAATGCTCTGGCCATTCCCTACCTCCGATTTTCCGGGAGATTCCGATTCCCGGATTCATTAAAGAGACATTATTCTCAACATGAATCCGAGTCAAATAGTGCGATGACTAAACTAAACCACTATTTTAAAGACCATTCGGAGGATTTTGAATTTCTGGATATTCAACAATTTGAAAGTGACCTCGCCCTGGGAATGTATTTTGACTCCAGCATCCCTTCCGGATCTGGTTTAGGGAGTTCGGGTGCCCTTTCAGCGGCAATTTATGACAGGTACGCAGTAAATGGTGCTCTGAAGGATCTCCCGACTATTAAGTCAAACCTTGCAGCGATAGAGTCTTGTTTCCATGGAGTTAGTTCAGGAATTGACCCGTTTATTTCCTGGATCCGTAAGCCAGTACTTTTCCGAAATATGAAGGATCCGGATACAACTGTAGACCTATCCCCTTTTTTTAATACCTATACCCTATTTTTAATTAATTCTCACTCTCCCGGAAATACAGGTGTTCTGGTAAATCATTTCATGGAAAAATATCAGGAAGCTGGCTTTAAAGAGTTGATCGAACATGAATATATCCCTGTAATAAATCAAACGATAGATTCGCTTCTGGCATCTGATTTCAGTACTTTTGAAATTTTATTGACCAGGTACTCAAAATTGCAGCTGGCTCATTTTCGCAGTATGATTCCTGAGAAGATGATTAATCATTTTAACCATAGCCTTGATACCGGGCAATTTTTTTTAAAGATCTGTGGTTCAGGGGGTGGCGGATATATTCTCGGAATTTCGCGGGATCGTTCAAAGGCCGAGAACTATTTTAATTTAAACCAACTTGATTATACAGTTGTTGAACAGTTAATATAATTAGGCTATAAAATCTTTGGTATGGGTAAAATGAATTTTAAATTAGCAACTGGCCGTTTGCGACTAGATGCTCTAAAGTCTCTTTCGGTTGAATATTACCATTTCAGAAAAGGCAAAAGAATTGAAGATATTATTTAAAGGCATAAGAGCTACACGTCAGTAGCCAAAAGCAAAATACTAAATTATTAGATATACTTGAATATTAATAATATATGAGCACAACTACGCGAAGACTTCCGGACTGGATGAAAACTCCTCTCCCATCCGGAAAGCACTATGTTGCTTTGAAAAATCTGGCCAATAACCAGCAATTGAATACCATTTGTGTAAGCGGAAACTGCCCCAACAAAGCGGAATGCTGGGGGGCATCAACGGCAAGTTTTATGATTCTAGGTGAAAAATGTACCCGGAACTGCCGGTTTTGCGATGTCAGGAATATGATTCCGGATGATGTGGATATGGAAGAACCTGTCCGGCTGGCAGAAACGATTAAAACCTTGAAAATTAAACATTGCGTATTAACCTCTGTCACAAGAGACGACCTTGATGATGGCGGTGCCGCTTTCTGGGCATTGACTATCAGAAAAGTAAAGGAGTTCAATCCCGGAATTACGATGGAGACCCTGATTCCTGACTTTTATGCCAATGCCAGTTTGATCCAGATTATTATTGATGCCAAACCAGAAGTAATTTCTCATAATATGGAAACGGTCCGCAGATTAACCCCTAAAGTCAGAGATGTGGCACGATATGACAGGAGCCTTAAGGTGATTGAAATTATCGCCTCCTCTGGAATTGTACCTAAATCAGGTATTATGGTGGGACTTGGGGAAACTGAGGAGGAAGTACTCGAAACTATGGATGACCTTCTTAAAGCGGGCTGTAAAGTCCTGACCATTGGGCAATATCTTCAGCCAACTTCTCACCATCTTAAAATAGTGGAGTTCATAAAACCAGAAACCTTTATTAAATACCGTGAAGCCGCTATTCAAAAGGGATTCAGTATGGTAGAAAGTAGTCCGCTGGTCCGGTCATCCTACCATGCGGAAAAACATATTCACGCCTAATCTGTTATAAAGTAAAATACCAATGGTTAAATAATTGCAAGGACTATATGGGAATTTGATTAGGCAGAGCTGTTAGTTCGCTGATTTACAATACGGTTTGGCCATTTACAATTAGATTATTCATGAAAAAAATAACATATAGCAAAATTCTGGGTATCAGCAACCTGACTGAATCCACATATATTTTGAAGCTTGAAAAAGTTAATTTCGAGTTTAAGGCTGGTCAGTATTTGGTTTTGAATGTTCCTGGAGAATATAAGGCACGCGAATATTCCATATACAGTCCTGAGGAGGCTCCAACAATTGATTTGTTAATTAAAGAGGTTGATAATGGCGAAGTTTCCAGGGAACTGAAATATATGAAAATCGGGACAAAGGTGGAGATCACAGGTCCGTTTGGATTTTTTGTACTTCGGGACACCCTCCCTCCAGAAATCAATCATTATTCCTTTATTGCTACCGGTACCGGAATTTCGCCATTTCACAGCATAATTCTGTCGAATCCTGGTCTTGATTACGAAGTCATTCATGGAGTCAGACATGGTTATGAGGCTTACGATTCTGAAGATTACGATGAAGAGCGTTATCATTTGTGTACCTCGCGCGAACACGGAGAAAATTTTTACGGCCGGGTCACCCAATATCTCAGAAATAAGGGGATCAGAAAAGATTCAATATTCTATATCTGTGGAAACTCAGGCATGGTCAACGAGGTGACAGAATTACTCGAAAACCATGGAATTACTCCCGAAAATATCCGGACTGAGGTATTTTTTTAGAAGCAGCTTATTTTAATAGTATCACACATGTATTCAAAATTCGATCCTACCCCTTGTGCAAGCTGCAGCACGCTTCACATCTGCACCGGAACACCGCATTGCCCCTGTTTTGACCTACCCGTCCCTGAGGAGATTCTTGAATATATTGCAAATCACTTCGATGAATGTTTATGCAATGAATGCATTAATATATTGAAGTTCAAATAAATTCTGTTCATTCTCCAATTCTGCAAATTCTGTTCCATCTTTTTTTTCCCCCGCCAATTCTATAATCCAGTAAAAAGAATTAAATTAGTACAACAAATTGTCCGGAAGAATATCTTAATGAAAATCTGGAAAGAAATTCAGCTGATCAATGACTCTGGCGAACAGAAACCGGCCATTGCCCCGTTGATTATATCAGTGAGCCGGTCAACCGACATACCGGCTTTTCATTCAAAATGGCTGATCAACCGGATCAATAAAGGTTATGTCTGTTGGGTGAATCGTTTTAATCCAACCAGACCTCAATATATTTCATTTCAGGAGGCCCGGCTTTTTATCTTTTGGACCAAGAATCCTGTACCTATGATACCATCTCTCCACTGGTTCGATGAACGCGGATACAATTATTATTTTCAATACACCCTGAATAATTACGAAAAAGAAGGTTTTGAACCCTATGTTCCACCATTTGCTGATCGGATTGAAACCTTTAAACAACTTTCAGGGTTAATCGGAAAACAAAAGGTGATCTGGCGCTTTGATCCCTTGATTCTGAGCAGTCAACTAACTGTAGAAGAGTTATTAATAAGAATATTAGAACTTGGAAACCAACTTATTAACCATACAGATAAACTTGTTTTTAGTTTCGGGGATATCCTCCGGTACCGGAATGTCCCTAAAAACATGATTCGCGAAACCGAAGTTTATACCAAATCAACAATACATCTCGTAGAATTTAACCCGACTCAAAAAATTGAATTTGCTGAAGGGGTTCAGAATTACCTCCTGGAATGGAGGAAGATTAATCCCGATTTTCAGATTGCGACCTGTGCGGAAGAGATTGATCTGGAAAGATATCAGATCACACACAATAAATGCATTGATGACGATCTGATTGTTAAGCTTTTTGCAAAAGATACCAACCTGATAGAGCTCTTCGGAATACCATCAGAGAAAAATCAGCTTTTTGAACCCGGAATCCCTGTAAAAAGGAGATATCTTAAAGACAAAGGTCAACGAAAGCACTGTTGTTGCATTATTAGTAAGGATATTGGCTCTTACAATACATGCGAACACCTCTGTGTTTACTGTTATGCCAACAGTTCGCCCCAGGCCGTAACGAAAAATCTTAAGGAAATTAATCCCGAATCGGAGAGTATTAGAGGTATCCGACATTAAATGCCATATTCCAACATATTAATATTCAATCTGATTCCGGGTTCTCAGCTTCTTAATATCCCCCACTCCCGGATTTTCCATCGGTGAACATTATTTGACCATTCTTGGTATTGCCATCAACAATTTTGGATGGCTCTATCGTGAATTTTATGGCCCACAAAAAAAGCTGTTCCAAATTCGGAACAGCTTTTTTTTATCTTGAAAATATTTAGTTACTTCCTCTTTTGGGGAACATTCCGTTGTTTGGACATCTCCTCCAATTTTGACTGAAATTTGGATTTGGTAACCGGCATTTTTTGTTTGGCTTTTAACTGGGCATGGATTTGTTCCTCATTCACCAGTTTTTTGAAGATAAACATCTGAACAAAAGTAAATACCAGCGATAAGAAATAATATAAACTCAAACCCGACGCATAACTGTTAAAGATAAACAGGAACATCACTGGCATCATATACATCATAGTTTTCATTCCCGGCATCTGCTGAGTCCCGGCAGAACTCATTTCGTTGTTATACTTCACATACAGGATGTTGGTAACAGTCATCAACAAGCAGAAAAGACTTACATGACTACCATACCATGGGATTTCAAACGGAAGTGTCGCAATAGAATCAAATGAAGAAAGGTCGTGCGCCCAAAGGAAACTTTGTTGTCTTAGTTCGATGGAGATCGGGAAGAAATAGAACATCGCGACCAGAATTGGCATCTGGAAGAGCATTGGTAAACATCCTCCCATGGGGTTTACCCCTGCCTTTTTATAGAGTGCCATTACCGCCTGTTGGGATTCCATCTTCTTCTCTTCTCCAAATTTCTTCTGAATTTCTTCTATTTCAGGCTTTAACAACCTCATTTTAGCCTGAGAAATATACGATTTATAGGTAAATGGAGCTACAATTAACTTAACGTAAATGGTCAACAATAATATGATCAAACCAAAATTCCCTATATATCTTCTTAGGAAGTCGAAGGCAGGAATAATGATGTACTTGTTGACCCATCCAATTACTGTCCAACCCAGGGACAGCTCTTCTTCGAGACTAACCTTGTACTGTTTAAGCGTATTGTATTGATTTGGACCAAAAAAGAACCTGGCTGGAAATGTTTCACTGCCCGAATTATCCAATGGTATCGTTAAATCCGCACTCATATCCGAAACAAAGGAAGGATCTTTATCCCTTTTCTTGGTGTTGATCTGGCCATTGAGAAATGCCTTATCGGCTATCAGCGCAGAAGAGAAGAAAAGCGTTTTAAAACTTACCCATTCAACTTTGGTGGACAATGCTTTAGACTCCGATTTGGTTGGGGCAATCTTATTCACTTCATCCTGGTAAAACTTATAATAGGTTGTGGCATAATTATCTTCACCAAACTTCGAAACTTTCTCCTGGCGCGGCATCTCCTGCGTCCAGGCAAAATTAATGTAGTCTGTTTTGGCTCCCATGACCTTTTTAAGTCCGGCAGTATGGATATCAAATCCAACCATAAAGGAATTATATTTCAGGGTATAGGTATACTCAACCAATACTCCGTCTCCGGCTTTAAGTTGCATTGTAATCGATCTTGAAGCTTCTTTCCCTTCGGTATTAAACTTTTCGCGACCCTCCTTCCCTTTTGAAACAGGGCTGCCAGCAACTGTTATAACACTGTCCGTGACTGAAGGAACAAAAAAGAACTGATCGGTCTGAATACTTTTATTCTGGGAAAAAAAATTGAGCCCAAACCGGTTTTTATCACCGTCAAAAAGGACAAGAGGTTCACCATTAAACCTTTTATATCCCTTTAATTCAACACTGTAGATCTTTCCACCTTTTGTTGAAACCCTGATCTTCATCAGGTTATTTTCCAGTGTGATAAAACGTTCGGTACCTTTAGCCGCATCTGAAAATACCCCGTACAGGCTTTTCAATTCATCATTTACTGCTATTTTTTCTGTACTGTCAGATTTAGTGCCTATTAGTTTTCCCTGAAGAGCTGCAGCAGCATCCCTTGCTTTACTGTCAGCCTGCCGGGCATTATCTGCTTCGACCTGTGCAATAGAATCTGTTTGACGCTTTGCCGTCTCAATTTCCCGTTGAGATGGCTTATTAAAGTAACTAAAGGTTATCAGAATTACAATAATCAGGGCAAAGCCTGTAATGGTATTTTTATCCATAAATTGAGATGATCGTATTTTTTATTTAGTATTATCGAGCACAGATTTTATAAAAGCAACGAATAAAGGGTGAGGTTGTAAGACTGTACTGCTGTATTCGGGATGAAACTGGACGCCTACAAACCACGGATGATCAGGAATTTCAATCACTTCAACCAGCTTTGTTTCCGGATTGATTCCCACCGCCTTCATTCCGGCATCTTCAAATTTTTTCAGATATGCATCATTAAATTCGTATCGATGCCTGTGTCTTTCGGTAAATTTTAATTTTCCGTATGCCAAATAAGATTTGGAATCTTTTTTAAGCTGACAGGCATAGGCTCCCAAACGCATGGTGCCTCCCTTATCGGTAATCTCCTTCTGCTCTTCCATCAGATCAATGACCGGGAATTTAGTTCCCTCATTCATCTCTGTTGAGTCGGCATCACACATTTTCAGTACATTACGGGCAAATTCAATTACCGCAATCTGCATTCCGAGGCATATTCCGAAGAATGGTATTTTATTCAGACGGGCATATCGGGCAGTAACTATTTTACCTTCTATTCCGCGATGACCAAATCCGGGAGCAATGATTATTCCGGAACATCCTTTTAATTTCCTTTCGATGTTCTCTTCATTGATCCTTTCGGAGTGAATCCATTCAATAATAACCCTGCATTCGTTAGCAGCACCCGAATGAATCAGGGCCTCGCAAATCGATTTATAGGCATCGTGGAGTTCAACATATTTCCCTACGAGTGCAATTTTAACCTCTTTTTTGGGATTTTTAAACCGAAGCAAAAAATTGTTCCAATCCTTAAGATCGGGAGCATCTCCAATGGGCAACCCTAACTTTTTAAGGACGATCTCGTCCAGTTTCTCCTCCTTCATTTTGATAGGCACCTCATAAATCGTTGATACATCAATCGATTCAATCACTGCTTCTTTATTTACATTGCAAAAGAGGGCAACTTTTTCTTTTAATCCTGGGGATAGTGCATGCTCTGTCCTAAGTATTAGCACGTCAGGCTGAACACCATTTTCGAGTAATGCTTTTACCGAGTGCTGGGTAGGCTTGGTTTTCAATTCACCGGTTGCCGAAAGATAAGGAACAAGTGTAAGATGAATAAACAATGCATCACTGCCCAGCTCCCACTTCAATTGTCGAACTGCTTCGATAAAAGGTAATGATTCAATATCTCCTACAGTTCCTCCAATTTCAGAAATGACGACATCAAATCGTTTCTTCGATCCCAGATATTTGATATATTTTTTAATCTCATCGGTAATATGAGGAATGATCTGGACTGTTTTCCCCAGATAATCACCCCGCCGTTCCTTGTTAATTA
>Ga0209697_10008169_pt1 | contig 11971 bp, 7 predicted proteins | sample AliMusrvi5mmetaG_FD_184115 | JGI IMG/M metagenome (GOLD analysis project Ga0209697, IMG submission 184115) | Freshwater lake bacterial and archeal communities from Alinen Mustajarvi, Finland, to study Microbial Dark Matter (Phase II) - Alinen... | ecosystem: Environmental > Aquatic > Freshwater... | reverse complement strand
ATCGGGATCCTCGCGGCGATCGCCATCCCCGTGTACCTCGGTCAGCGCAACAAGGCCAAGGAAGCGGCCGTCAAGGAGGGCGTGCACACGATCCAGGTCGGCGTGATGAGCTACGCCGTCGACAACAGCGGCGCCTACCCGGCGACCGAGTACGTCACCTACACGCCTTCCGACAAGACCGCCGACAACCTCGGCAACAAGTACCTCGACGCCTGGCCCAACAACCCCTGGACCGGCAAGCCGATGGCCAACACCGGGAGCGCCGTACTCGTCAACACCGATTTCGCGGCCATCGCCGCCTCCAAACCGCTGGTGGGCGGCAAGTGGTCGGTCGTGAACGGCGTGCTCGTCCCGCCGGTGTCCGGTGGCACGGTGGGCTTCGGAGATCCCGTGTGGACCGACGTGCAACTGAACGTCAACGCGACTCTGAGCTCCGGGAGCGGCTACGGCGTGTACTTCCGGGCGGACGGCCAGACCAAGATCTCCGGCTACTGTTTCCAGTTCGACCCCGGAGTGGGCAACAAGTTCATCGTGCGCAAGGTCGTGGCCGGCGTCGAGTCCGCGCCCATCGCGAGCTCCGCCATGCCCTCCGGGTTCAACATCTACGGCGCCCCCCACGCGACCACGATCAGCGCCGTCGGCAGCCACATCGTCTGCAAGGTCGACGGAGTCACCGTGCTCGACTTCAACGACAGCACCTACGCGTCCGGCAGCGCCGGCCTGCGCACGTGGGGCAACAGCACCGTCGGTTTCCTCAGCGCCTCCTCGCTGGCCGGCTCCGGCGCCGGGGGGTCCTCCGGCCCCACGACGGGCGATTTCGCCTATGCGTTCGACCCGCAGCAGTCCACCTCCTACGGCCTGGTGGGCTGGATGTCGGACGGCGGCGCCTGGGTGGTGCAGCCGCTCCAGTGACGCGGCTTCGGCCGCGCAGGCGGCGGGGTCCGGCCGTTCCCCGGACCCCGCCGCGTTTTCGCGTACGGCGCCGGGCTGCGCCGCCAGCCTGCGCCAATGCGCGACCGCGGCGCCTGCCGCAATCGTTTAGCGCCGCGCCGCGCCCGGGTATCTCCGAGCGTCAAGCCAGACTCAACGGCGCCCATCGCGTGCCTACTGGAGGGGACGATGGCGAAGATCTCTCTCACCGCCGAGCAACTGCAGGGCCGCGAGCTCCTCAACGAGACCGGGCAGGGCATCGGCGCGGTCGCGGACCTCTACGTGGACGACGACGGGCGCCCGCACTGGCTTCTGGTGGATACGGGCCTCTTCCCGGGATTCCTCAGTGTCATCCCGGTGACCGACGTGCTAGTGACGGACCGGGGACTCGAGGTCCACTATGACTCGGTCACGCTCACCGGCGCGCCCAACGCGATGAAGGACAAGGACTACGCCAAGCATCGCGAGGGGCTGCTCTACGACTATTACAAACTGACGGCGCCGGAGAGCGTGAACGACGCCAGGGAGCACGGCGACGCGGCAGGCGTGCTGCAGCCGCCGAGCGCGCTCTGCCGATTCTCCACCCTCTCGTGCGAGGACAAGCCGGTGGAGTTCGACGCCGGGTAGCGCGGCGACGGACGGACGTGACGGGCGGGCGGCGGCCGCGGCGCAGCCGCCCGCCCGTCACGTCTGCGGATCCGCCGCGAGCGGGACCCCGCCGACGGGGCGGCCGCCGAGCGTGCTCTTGAAGATCACGTAGGCGATCGGCCCGGAGAGCAGGCCGATCAGGCCGCCGATCCCGTACCAGCCGAAGCTCCAGCCAAAGAGACTGAAGCTCGCATGACCGAGCACCGTCGTGCTGGTGTCGATGGCGTTGGTGTACAGGGTCAGGAGCGCGATCACGACGGCCGGGGCGCAGATGAGCGCCAGCCCCACCGTGCCGGTCCGTATGCGGAACGGACGCTCGAGGCCCGGCTCCTTCTGCCGCAGCCGCACCGCCGCCACGAAGATCAGGATGTAGTAGAACATGTTGAGGAACACGTCGATCACGACGAGGTTGGCGAAGGTGCCGATGATGAGCACCAGGTTCACGGCCGCGAGCAGCAGGATCGACACCCAGGGCGTGCCGTACTTGCGGTGCGTGCGCGTGAGCAGGCGCGGCAGCAGCCGGTCCTCGGCCATCGAGTAGGCGGGTCGCGCTCCGGACGCGAGGTACTCCTGGTACAGCGCCATGTTGCTGATGACGGCGGCGCCGAGCATGAGGTAGCCGAGGATCGGGCCGCCGAGCGTCTGCGCCATCTGCACGAACGAGATGGCGCCGCCGCCGCCGCTCGCGTCGGCCGTCCAGTTGGACCAGTCGCCGACGCCGGCGAGCCCGGCGATCGTCGGCAGCAGGTAGGAGGCGATGATGATCGGCACTGAGATCATCAGGGCCTTGGGGATCACGCGCTGCGGGCGCTCGATCTCGCCGGCGATCGTGGACATCGAGTCGAAGCCCGAGTACATCCAGACGCCTACGGCGAGGCCGAGGCCGATGCTGCTCCACCAGCTCTCGCCGCTGGGCAGGAACGGCTGCAGCGGCGTGCCGTGCCAGTGCGCGAAGCCGAGCACGGTCATGATGACGAACGGCGCCACGATGATGACGGTGAAGACGATGGAGCTGAGGGCCACGAGATCGAGGCCGCGGATGTTGATCACGGCGAACAGCGCGATCAGCGCCGCCCCGATGAGCCACAGCTCCCACCCGTTGAGCTGCGGCCACCAACTGCCCACGTAGCCGAGCACGAGGGCGATGTACACCGCCGAGTCCACGAACTGGCAGGTCCAGGCCCACCAGCCGCACTGGAAGCCCCAGAACTCGCCCAGCGCGCGCCGCACCCAGATGTAGTAGCCGCCTTCCTCGGGTAGCGCTGAGCCGAGCTCCGAGCAGACGAGCGCCATCGGGAGCGCCCAGACGAACGGCAGCGCCACCAGCATCAGGACCATCATGCCGGCACCCGAAGAGGCCCATGTCCTCAAGGCCGAAGGCGCCTGAGGACACGAACACGAAGATCATCACGACGGCGGCCGGTACGGAGATCCTGACCCGGCGCAGTTGGTCTGCCATGTCCCCCCTGTCGCGGAGAGCCGCCCCATCCCGGCGCGGCCGGTCGACGATGCCCGAATGCTCGCATCGTCGCGGCCGCCGCGCCAGAGCCCGCACTTCATCAATCTTGCTGGCCCGAAAACGGATTGTTGGTCGCTGTTGTGCATCGGGGTCCGCGGACGTTGACGGGCGGCTCCGGCGCTGCCTACTCTCGCGGCACGAGACGTTGACGCCGAGCCCACAAAGCCCGGCGACCGCCGGGCGCGTCAACGCCGCCTTGGAGGGTGGCCGCATGACTTCCACACGCACGATCGATCCCGGCACCGCAGACGCGGCGGTCCTGCGCGCACTGCGCCAGTCGCAGCCGCTGCCGTTCTGGCTCGATTCCGATCAGGCGCCGGCGCCGCAGCCGGCGCTGGCCGGCGCCGACGCCTGCGACCTCGCCGTGGTCGGCGCCGGCTTCAGCGGCCTCTGGACGGCGCTGCTCGCCAAGGAGCAGGACCCGGCCGCCGACGTCGTCATCCTCGAGGCCGGCCGGGTCGCAGGTCAGGCCACCGGCCGCAACGGCGGCATCTGCATGGCGTCGCTGACGCATGGCCTGAGCCAGGGCGCCGAGCTCTTCCCGCGGGAGAACGCGCGCCTTGCGGAGCTCGGCCTGGAGAACCTCGACGCCATCGAGCGCACGATCGCGGAGCTCGGCATCGAGTGCGGCTTTGAGCGCACCGGCGAGCTCGAGATCGCCAGCTTCCAGTGGCAGCTGGACGGCCTGCGCGAGGTGCGCGAGGAGCACGAGCGCGACGGCATCCCGCACACGTGGCTCGACGGCGAGGAGCTGCGCGCCGAGATCCACTCGCCGACCTATCTCGGCGGGCTCTGGCACCACGACTCGGCCATCCTCGACCCTGCGCGCCTCGCGTGGGGACTGGCGCGCGCCTGCCGCGAGCGCGGCGTGCGCTTCTACGAGCGCACGCCGGTCGCCGGGCTCTCGCGTGCCGGCGACGGGGTGGAGTTGCGCACGGCGTGGGGCGCGCTGCGCGCGCGCCGCGCCGTGCTCGCCACCAACGCCTTCCTGCCGCTGCTCAAGCGGCTCCGCTACCACATCGTCCCCGTCTACGACTACGCGCTGATGACGGAGCCGCTCAGTGCGGAGCAGCTCGAGGCGGTCGGCTGGGGCCGGCGCCAGGCGCTCTCCGACGCCGGCTACATGTTCCACTACTACCGGCTCACCGAGGACCAGCGCATCCTGTGGGGCGGCTGGGATGCGATGTACTACCGCGGCCGCCACATCACGGCCGAGCAGGAGGACCGGCCGGACCTGTTCGCCAAGCTCGCCGGCCACTTCTTTCACACCTTCCCGCAGCTGAGCGGCCTGCGCTTCACGCACCGCTGGTCCGGCGTCATCGACACCTGCTCGCGCTTCTGCCAGTTCTGGGGCACGGCCTTCGACGGCCGCGTCTCCTACGTGCTCGGCTACACCGGCCTCGGCGTCGCCGCCTCGCGCTTCGGCGCCCGCGTCGCGCTCGACCTCGCCGCCGGCCGGCGCACCGAGCTCACCGAGCTCGAGTTCGTGCGCCGCCGGCCGCTGCCGTTCCCGCCGGAGCCGCTGCTCTACCCGCTCATCGAGGTGACGCGGCGCTCCACCGAGCACGCCGAGCTCCACGACGGGCGCCGCAACGCCTGGCTGCGCGCGCTCGACCGCTTCGGCCTCGGGTTCGATTCGTAGCGCGGCCGCCGAGCCGATACAGTGGCCGCGACAGGTATCGGACGGCCGCCGGCGCGGCGAGGGGAGAGGCGATGAAGCGCGACGAGCGGGCCAGGATCCGCCGCCGGGAGATGCTCGCCGCCTACTACGAGACCCTCCTCGACGAAGGCCTGCAGGGCGCGTCGGTCGCCCGGATCGCGCGCCGCATCGACGTGCCCCCGAGTCTCCTCATCCACTACTTCGGCACCAAAGAACAGATGACCATCGAGCTGGTGGACTACCTGCTCGAGCGGTTCCACGACTCGTTCGTCGTCTCGCTGGAAGGCGTCGACGACCCCCTGGAGCGCCTGCGTGCGGTCGTCGACGCCCTGTTCAGCGTGGAGTACCACCAGTTGCTCGACGACCGGGCCTTCTACGCCCTCTTCTACGTGAGTCTCACGCATCCGACGGTGCGGCGCGCCTTCGCGCGCGTGTACGAGGAGTCGCTGGCCATCGTCGAAGAGACGCTGCTGGAGTGCATGGACAACGGCCTCATCCCCGAGGACGATGCGCACGAGCTGGCGGTCACGCTCAAGGCCCTCGAAGAGGGCTACGCCTTCCTGATCGGCGGCGGCGCCGACGAGGAAGCCAAGGCCGAGATCGGCAGCGCGCTGCGCAAGCGCGCGCTGCAGCTGCTCGGCCTCCCCGCCGACATCTGACCGCCGCCGTGCCGCTCGCCTGAGGCCCACCCGCCTCGGGACGCTCTGCGGGGGCCTTCGGCGCACACCGGCGAAGTTCAAGATGGCGAGCGCCGTTGCCGAAAAAGAGAACACATCGTGGGCTTCTCCGCAGGAGGCCCACGCCGGGCGAGTCGCAAGGTGCGGCGCCCGGTCGGGGAGTGGAGGTCGGCTCGTGAAACGCAGGTCCGTGTTCATCGTGCTCGTGCTGGCGGCACTTGGTCTGGCCGTCGGCCTGTCGGGGTGCGGCGGGTCGAGCTCCTCGTCGGCATCGCCGACGCCCACCGCCAGTCCGACCGCCGCCCAGACCGTCAAGGTCGACGCGCCGATCGTGCCGGCGGCGGTCGACCTCAAGGTCGGCGACAAACTGGTCGTCGTGCTCAACAGCAATGCCAGCACCGGCTACCTGTGGTCGGCCTCCGGCATGAACACGGTCTCCATTTTGCAGCAGGTCGGCAAGGCCGTGGTCACATCGGGCGGCGGCAGCGGCCTCGTCGGCGCGCCGGGCAAGACGAAGTTCATCTTCAGCGCCGTCAAGACGGGCACCGACCAGCTCGAGTTCTGGTACGCGCGGCCTTCGGACCCGGCCAGCCCGGGCGCCGCGTACGCCCTCGTGGTCAACGTAGCCAAGGGGCACCTGCCCCAGACCGTGAATGCGGGTGAGGACTACACCGCCGAGACGGCGCAGCTGCGCAGCGGCGACACGCTTCAGGTGACGATCCGGCACGCGAGCTACTCGGGCAAGGCGACGTGGAAGACGGTCGCCGGCTCCACGCCGCTGCTCAAGTCCACCGGGCCGCAGAAGTTCTCCACCGCGAGCGACGGCACCGTGACCATGGAGTTCGCCGCCAAAGGCACCGGCAACGGCACACTGGTGCTCGTCAACCAGCCCGCCGGCGAGCCGCCGTTGCAAACGTACTCCCTGCCCGTGATCGTCAAGCAGGGCGCAAAGCCGATCACCTACCAGGTGAACCAGAACGACGCCGGCGAGACCTTCTCCGCCAAGGTCGGCGACCTGATCCAGGTCGCTTTGCCGGAGCAGCCCTCCACCGATTTCGCGTGGCAGTGGGTGACGCCCAAGAGCAGCATCATCCAGCAGGTCGGCAAGCCGAAGTTCGTGACCAGCGCCAACGTGGTCGGCGCCAAGGGCAAGATGGTGTGGACCTTCCAGGTCGTCGGCCAGGGCACCGCGTCGATGATCGCCGACTACAATCAGATCCCGGCGCAGGCGACGCCGATCGACAGCTTCCAGTTCACCGTCGCAGCGAAGGGTGGGGCTCCCAAGGTCGTCCAGGCCGTGGACTCGTACCCGGCCAACACGGTGTTCCTGACGGCGGGCGACAAGGTGGCCGTCGACCTGCCTGCGGGCGCTGGAGTGTGGAAGCCTCAGGGTGCCTGGACCGTGCTGCCGGCGTCGGTCGGGGTGATGAACTCCGGCCGGATCACGGTGACCTACACCGCCAAGGCCGCCGGGATCGCGATCCCGCTGCTGCTCGCCAAGGCTCCCACCGGCCTGCCGAGCCAGGCCTACGCGTTCACGGCGCAGATCTCCGCCAGCACCGCCAAGACGGTGACCGCCGCTGAGCACCAGGTCGCCAAGGCGATCGACGTGAGCGTGGGGCAGACCTTCGACGTCACGCTCCCGGGCAGCCCCACGAGCGGCTACATGTGGGCGACCGACACGTTCGCGCAGACCGGCATCGTCGAGCAGGTCGGCCAGCCGACGATCGTCGACAAGGCCGGCGCCGGCGGCGCCGCGATGGGTGACGCTGGGACCGTGACGATGCACTACAAGGCGGTCGGCGCGGGCTCCGTGCCGCTCGTCATCCTGTACGAGACGCCGGGCACCGACCTGCCGGCGAACGGCATCTGGATGACGATGGTGAACGTGAAGTAGGGAGCCGGCGGACGGCGCAGGGCCGTCTGAGAGCTACGAACACAGCGGGGCGGCCGGCGCAAGCCGGCCGCCCCGTCAGTTGAGTCCGAAGCGGTGCATGTCGGCCTCGCCGGCGCCGAAGTAGTGCGCCGTCTCGTGCAGCACTGTGATCCGGATCTGCTCGGCGAGGTCCTCTTCGTCCACGGCCTCGCGTTCGAGGTTTCGCTGGAAGAGGTGGATCAGGCCGGTCTCGGGCCCCGGCCCGAGCGCCGACTGGTCGGGCATCGCGATGCCGTGGAAGAGTCCGAGCGTGCGCGGGTCGAGGCCCTCGAGGATGAGGGCTTCCGAGGGCCGCTCCTCGACGAGGATCGGAACGTTGCGCAGGCGCTCGAGGACCTCCGGAGGCAGTTCCTCGAGCGCGTCGGCGGCGATCCTCTCGAAGCGCGCCGGGCTGATGACCGGCTCGGGCTCGTCGTTGGCCGCGTCGAGGCGGAGCACGGCGAGCCACTCCTTGAGCATGCCTTTGCGGTCGTCCTTGTCCTCGCAGGCTTGCCCGAGGATGTGGCGCGCGTCGGCTTCGTCGAGCGGGTCGAGCTCCCAGTCGGCGAGCAGCTCGCGCAGGAGGCGGGCTGCCTCAGCGGGCTCGCCGAACTCGAGATAGACCTCGGCCGAGCCGATCCACGGCTCCGGGTCGTCCGGCTCGGCGTCGCTCCAGCGGCGGTACGCCTCGAGCGCGTCCTGCGGCCGCTCGTCGGCGACCGCCAGCTCGGCTTCGACCTCGAGCACGGCGGGGTCGTCGGGCGCGACGTCGCGGGCCTGCGCGAGTTCCCGAGCAGCGGCCTCGAGGTCGCCCTCGCCGAGCGCATCCCAGGCGTCGTCCAGATGGCCCTGTGTCTCGGGATCGAGTTTGGAGTCGTCGTCCACGGTGCTCACTATACCCTCGCGAGCACGGCGCGCGGCATCGCGTTGCAGGCACCCGCCGCTGGTCGCGCGGGCATGCCGAGATCGTCATCCCAAATGGGCGCGTTGGCGAGTAAGATGGGGCTTGGGAGTCGGTCTTGTTCATGGCGGCAAGGAGGCGGCATGAGCGACGCATATCGTCCAAGGAATCCTCGCGCCAAGCTGCGTGAGGTGGCCGGCAAGTGGGTGTCGGCGATGCGCGTGGCCGGCCGGGCGCCCAACAGGAGCATCGTCTTCGGGCAGACGCAGACCGCCACAGAGCCGGCCCAGATCAGCGGTTTCCTCCTCGACGATCGGCGTCCCGACGGCGACGGCCGGCGCTACCTCGTGCTCGAGGACGGTGACGTGCTGTTCGCGCCCGAGGAGCGCTGGCTGCCGGAGCCGGACGACCACCTCGTGACGCTCCTCGCCAAGGCCCTTGCCGATGCCCGCATGGGTGGCTCGGGCTGGCTCGCCGAGGGCGAGGACTTCGTGGAGCAGGTCCCGGACCGGCGCGGCGAGCGACTCCCGCACGAGGGGCCCGACCGCCGCCGCATGCACTGACGGCGGTCGCGGGCTGCGCGTCGGTCCGGGCCCGCGCGTTGTGGTAGCTTTGATGGCGTGAAGCACCGCTCGTCGCAGCACCCCGGCGTCACGCCCGAATCCCCGCCTGAGGCCGAAGCACGCGCCAAGCCGGCCGCCGCAGGCGGGCCGGCGCCGTCGGACCATCCGCTGTTCCTCGGCGTCGACCTCGGCAAGGTCACTACCTCGATCGCCCTCGGCGAGCTGGCGGACGACGGCAGCCTCCACGTGGTGCGGACGGCCGCCGAGCGCCACCTCGGGGAGCCGCTCGGCCCGTTCCTCGCGTTCTACAGGAGCATCGCTCACGAGCGCCTTGCGGGGATCGCCGCCACGGGCCTGCACGGTGAGCGCGTCGGCGAGCCGGCGTTCAGCGGTCTGCCCGAGGAGATCGCCCAGGAGCTGGCCGCCGCCTGGCTGTACCCGGACGGGCCACTCAACGTCGTGCGGGTGGGCGGCGGCGGCTACTCGGTGCTCACGCGCGACGCCCGCGGGCACGTGAGCTACGAGGCCAACGAGCGCTGTTCGGCGGGCACCGGCGAGACGGTGGAAGGCCTCTGCGCTCGCCTCGGCCGCTCGCTGGAGGAGGCCGTGTCGCTCGCCGAGCAGAGCCCGGACGGCGTCACGGTCACGAGCCGCTGTGCTGTGTTCGCCAAGAGCGAGCTCACGCACTTCGCCAACCAGGGCGAGTCGCACGCGCGCATCTTCAACGGCCTGTTCGCCGGCGTGGCGCGCAACGTGCACAGTCTCTACGACAAGAGCAAGGTCACAGGCCCCGTCGTGCTCGTCGGCCACGGGGCGCTGATCGCGCCCATCGCCGACGGGGTGGCGCGGCTCAGCTCGGCGCCGGTGAGCGTGGCGCCGGAGGCGGGCGTGTTCGAGGCGCTCGGCGCTCTTCGGTACGCCGCCGGCGACATCGCGACCGTCGATCGGCCGACGACCTCAGACCGCCTTGCCGCCGCCCATCCGGCCGCGGCCGGCGGTCCCCCGCGTGCCGCGGCGTTCCCGGCGGATCCCGAAGAGCTCGTGCGCCCGGCGCGCAGCCGGGTGGCGCGCCTCCGGCCGGCGCGCGAAGGGCCGGGCTCTGTGGTACGGCTCGAAGAGCCGCACGACGGGCTGCCCGGCCCGGACGCGCCGGCGGTCCTCGGCCTCGATCTCGGCTCCACCGGCTCCAAGGCCGCGCTGCTCGATCTGGCCTCCGGCGCCGTCCTCACCAGCGTCTACCGGCGCACCGAGGGGAACCCCGTCGAGGCGGCGCAGGCGCTGGTCGCCGAGGTGGGTGAGATGATGCCCAACCCGGTGGTCGCCGTGGGCGTCACCGGCTCCGGGCGCGACGCCGCCGCTACGGTCTTCCGCGCCGCGTATCCCTCGCTCGAAGGGCGACTCACGGTGCAGAACGAGATCGTCGCGCACGCTGTGGCGGCCGCCCGACTGGACCCGGACGGCGGCCGCAGCCTCTCGATCGTCGAGATCGGCGGTCAGGACGCGAAGTTCATCAACGTCGAGGGCGGCCGCGTGGTGGACGCCGACATGAACCGCGTGTGCAGCGCCGGCACCGGCTCGTTCCTCGAAGAGCAGGCGATCGCGCACGGCGTCGACGACATCGCCGAGTTCGGACTGCTGGCCGCCAGGAGCGACGGCCCGCCGGACCTCGGCCAGACGTGCACCGTGTTCGTCGCCGACGTCGCGGCGGAGGCGCTCAGCGACGGCTACACGCGCGAGGACATCTTCGCCGGTCTGCAGCACTCCGTGGTGCGCAACTACCGCAGCCGCGTGATGGGGCAGCGGCGCCTGCTCGGCCGCGTCTTCTTCCAGGGCAAGCCGGCGACCGACCCCGCGCTGGCCCGGACCCTCGCGGCCGTGCTCGAGCGCGAGGTGTACGTGCCGGCCGACCCGGGTGCGATGGGCGCCGTCGGCATCGCGCTGCTCGCCGGGGAAGCGCTCGTCACCGCAGCGGCCGCCGGCCGCACTCCCGGGTCGCGAGCGGTCGCCCCGGCTCCCGAGCCGATCGATCTCTCGCGCGTGCTCGAGGCGCGCGTCGCCGGTCGCCGCGAGTTCCAGTGCAAGGACCGCGACTGCCTCAACCTCTGCCGCCTCGAGCTCGCCGAGATCGACGTCGGCGGCGAGCGCGAGAAGATCGTCAGCGGCGGACAGTGCCCCAAGTACGACGCCGTCTCGGTCGCCGGGGAGAAGCTCCCCAAGGACGCTCCCAACCCGTACCGCGAGCGGGACGAGCTGCTGGAGATGCTGCTGGAAGAGGAGCGTCCGGCGGTCGCGCCCGCGGCCACGCTCACGATCGGCCTGCCGTACTGCCACTACCTGATCGACACGATGCCGTTCTTCCACACGCTGCTGCGCCGTCTCGGCTACGAGGTGGACGTGCTGCGGCCGGACGCCGGCACGCTCGCCGAGGGGGACCGGCGCTGCGCCGCGCCGGGAGCCTGTGCGCCGGTCAAGCTCCTGCACGGGCTCGCCGGCGCGGACGTTGACGTGTTCTTCGCGCCGCTGTTCGTACACCTGCCCCTGCCCAACGCCGGCGACGTCACCTACACGTGCCCGATGGCGCAGGGCGCGCCGGACATGACGGCGCGCGCCCTGGACGTGGAAGGCTCGCGCACGCGCGTCCTGCGCCCGGTGTTGTTCGACAAGGAAGGCGACGGCTTCGCGGCGGCGCGCACGCGCCGCGCCTTGCGCCGCGCGGCCGAGGCGCTGGCGAAGGCCGCCGGCGAAGCCGGCGGCCCCGCGCCCGAGGCGTTCCGCGCCGCCTACACCGCGGCGCTCGACAGCCAGCGGCGCTTCGAGGACGGGCTGCGCGAGATCGGCGTGCGCTCTCTCGCCTGGGCGCGAGCGGAGGATTACCCGGTCGTCCTCATCGCCGGCGAGACGCACGTCTTTCACGACGCCGTGCTCGACGCCGGCATCCACGAGTTGGTGGCGGCCAACGGCGGACTACCGCTCCCGGCCGATTGCTACCCCGTGCCGGACGAGATGCCCGGCTACCGCCGCGTGCACTGGGCCAGCGCCGGCCAGACGCTGCGCGCTTCGGCGGCAGGCGCTCTCGAGGGGGACGTCTTCCCGCTGCTGCTCGGCGCCTACGGCTGCGGACCCAACTCGATGATCGAGCACGGCGTGCGGGTAGTCCT
>Ga0209697_10008167_pt1 | contig 11976 bp, 9 predicted proteins | sample AliMusrvi5mmetaG_FD_184115 | JGI IMG/M metagenome (GOLD analysis project Ga0209697, IMG submission 184115) | Freshwater lake bacterial and archeal communities from Alinen Mustajarvi, Finland, to study Microbial Dark Matter (Phase II) - Alinen... | ecosystem: Environmental > Aquatic > Freshwater... | reverse complement strand
CCCGAATTGACGTGAAAGTAATTCCTTGAATTTCTCCATCGAATCACGAAGATTGCGACCATCTTTTCCCCCCACATGCAGAACTAAATAGTCCCCCTTTTGATGAACACATAAAATAAAGTCACCAATATCCGGCATCAAAAAGACAGTCCAGCTATCTTTCTGTAGGGAGCCCAACGACACAAGTTTGTAATAGCTTTGGAAGGACGCCATTTTGCCGCCTTGAGCGGGACCCGTCGTCTGTGCGCTCTGAAGTAGACGCCGCACCGTCGAAGCGTTGCCATCCGCGCCCACGAGATACTTACACTTGAAAACAGCCGGTTCTTTTGACTGAGCCATCTGCACGTGAACGTTAACGCTACTGTCGCTGGCGTCAAACGCTTTTACCCGTGCGCTGTCAATATAGTTCGCGCCTGATTGGTCGAGCAGCCATTTGTCAAAGGTGTTTCGCCAGATATTCTGATAGGTGCGCGAGAACTTCCTGCCATCCTTGTCGGTTTCCCAGCTATAAGGAACATAGCCGTGTATTGGGTCCCATTCGCGGATATCATCCGCCTCGATATATTTGTTACTGCAATAGACTTCGGCGGGAGCACCAACGCCAAAGTATGACTTGATAAGTTCTTGTGTCTGCCCAAACAGGACCCCGGAACAGTTTTTGTATCTGGGCAGTGCTTCTTTTTCGAGGATTAAGACGCTGAATCCTTCATCCGTAAGCGCCTTTGCGCAGGTGGAGCCTGCAGGGCCGGAACCCGCTATTACTACATCATATTCTTGCATAAACTAAAACCTCCTCTTGAAAGTTACGTGCAGTCATTCGTATGAGCACAAAATATGCCAAACGCTGTTATTAAATGTCAGAAGCGGGTTCAATAACCCCCGGATGATGGTGTCTGTTGGGTACCTGCGGCCGCTTGTGATGTCAGGTGGTAGTGAAATAGGATGAATATTATCAAACAGTGTTTAATGATATCGTAAATATGATTTTATTTTTCATAAAATTATGACATTTTCAATTGTATCGGAGGCCCTCTCTCGGTTACGTGTGACTGTGTAACTCCGTTGAGTAGTTGTCTACTCAACAATCACGAAATGCGGATACCAAAAAAACTCCGGGGGACTCATAAACCCCGGAGTTTTTTTACTTGACGTACCTTAAGGTTCCTTCTATCACTGTTTTTACGCTCAGCATTCCTGCCGAAAACCAGGCCGCCCAGGCTGATTATGTCGGTACGGTTTCCGGCCGCGATGCGGACAAGTTTGCCGCCTGCGGCTGGACCGCAGTGCGGTGGGGGAGAGACTGGATGTAAAGGCAGACTCCTCGGATATTGGCGACAAAGGACATCCGGACATCACGAAAGTCAGACCGCTGATCTGGGATACGGCTCACCGTGGTTATTACGGTATCGGCGAGTTTGCAGGGAATGCATGGGAGATCGGCAAGATAATTGGCTAAGGAGGAGATCATGGAAGAGCAGATCCGTGCCGAAATAATCCGTTTTGTCCGGGAAAGTCCGCTCAGTCGTTTTCCGGACAGCAGCGAACCCTATTTCGACGAGCCGTTGGTCGGTTTTGTTGCGGCAGACGACCACCTGTTTACCGATTACAAGAATATCATCGGCGACTTTCACCAGACCCCGCAGGAGGTCATGGAACGCACCCTGGGCGCTGCCGGGCGGGCGGCCTCCGTCATCAGCTGGATTCTGCCGATTACGAAAGCAACCCGGGAGAGCAATCGCCGCGAGGAACAGTATCCTTCTCGCGCATGGGCTCAAACCAGGTTTTTTGGAGAGCAGATGAACGGCGCGATGCGACGCCATCTTGTTGCCTGGCTGGAGGAACGCGGGCAACAGGCGGTAGCTCCCCAGTTTGCCGCGAGCTGGCAGGAGTTTGCCGAAACGCCGGTCGGCATCGCCTCAACCTGGTCGGAGCGCCACGCCGCTTATGCTGCCGGGCTCGGTACATTCAGCCTTAACGACGCCCTTATAACCCCCAAAGGGATCAGTCACCGCTGTGGCAGCGTGATCACGGATCTTGCACTGAAACCAAGCGGGCGCGCCTATCCGGACCATCGTCACAACTGTCTCTACTTCCGCAACGGTAGTTGCGGACTCTGCATCAGCCGCTGTCCGGTGGGCGCCTTATCGCGAGAGGGACACGACAAGAGCGCATGCAGAACCTATGTCTACAAAACCGCTGTCGAGGCGGTGGCGGAAAGCTTCGGCGTAGCCCAGACCGGCTGTGGCCTCTGTCAAACCAGGGTGCCGTGCGAGGGGGGAATACCGGGGAACCGTTAATGTGCCGATTTAATCTGACTGGGTAATGTGTACACTACCATGCCAGTGTCCTCTCCGATTCAAACTCCCTGTTTCTACCGCTGAGCGGGTCCGTGAAGCGTACTCTCTGCGCCACCAGCTGGAGCGGCGTGGCGAAGTTGTCCTCACGTTCGGCCTGCAACTCCGGATAATATCGGTCATTCAGTATCCCGAAGCCGAGCCCGCTCATGTGCAGCCGGAGTTGGTGCGTTTTGCCGGTGTGCGGCTGAAGGGTGAAACGGGCCACCCCTCCGTTAACCTCAACCAGATTGATGACGGACCGGGCATTCACCCTGCCGGACGTCGTCTTCATCCGGAACCAAGGCTCTCCCCTCTCTATTCTGTTTTCAATTACCCAGGATGCTGTTTCCTGAGCCGGCCGGCACTTTGAGACAGCCTGATAGGTTTTATCGACCTGACCGTTCATGAAAAGTCTGCCGTAGATCCCCCTGCTCTTTTTGTTGACGGAAAAGAGCACTACTCCGGCTGTTTCCCGATCGATACGGTGCAGCGGCGCCAGATCTTCTCTGCCGGTGCTTTTTCGCAGACGATTCAGCAGGCATTCGTCAACATAACGACCACCGGGGGTTACGGGAAGAAAATGCGGTTTACAGGCGACCAGGATCTCGTCGTCGATAAACAGGATTTTTTCGGCAAAAGGGATGAACGGTTCGGAACTTACTTCGCGGAAATAAAAGACCCGTTTTAATGGGGTATATGCGGTATCCAGCGTTATCGGGCGACCGGTATCGTCAAGCACCTTCCCGTCCAGAATCCGCTGTTCCCACGTGTCAGATGAAATAGCGGGAAATCTTCCGCTCAGGAACGTGAGGACGCACGGGTAGGGTGTGTCGATGTGCGGCATGGTGACGACGGAAGGGTGTTTCGAAATCCCCATGTTACGTCCTTTACACTATTTGCCGCGCCGCGAGCTGTTGAATACGGTTTTTGGAGCGCCACCTGCTGCTCCTGGACGCGCCTGCTGCGGTCGCCCCGCAGGCCTGCTGCCGGGGTGATCGTTTTTGAACGGGTTAATTGACCCTGCCGGGCTCTTTTTCGCTTCGGCCGGTTGTTTGCGGGCCGGACGCGGCTCGCGTGGCGGGCGGGCAAACTCGGCGTCTTTTTTCGGGGCCGGAACCGTGTAGTCAAAGCCGGTTACCGTACGCCGCTCAAGCGGTGCCCCCAGTTTCTTCTCGATGGTACGAACCATGATGGTATCTTCGCTACAGACCATCGTGAAAGCATCCCCGCTTTTAGCGGCGCGTCCGGTACGACCGATGCGGTGGACGTATGCTTCCGGGGTGTCAGGAATATCATAGTTGACTACATGCGAAATCTGCGACACATCGATGCCTCGGGCGGCAATATCGGTGGCCACCAGAATCTGGTAGGTGCCGTCGCGAAATCCGTCCAGCGCAGCCTGACGGCGATTCTGGGAGAGGTTGCCTTGCAGTGATGCGGCTTTGTAACCGGCTTTTTCCAGCTGTTCGCCCAGTCGTTTGGCACGGTGTTTGGTACGGGTAAAGACCAGCACCGACTCGGTATCGGTATGCAGCAGCAGTTCCAGCAGCAGCGCTGTCTTCAGATGCTGTTCCACCGGGTAAAGGGCATGGGACACCGTAACCGGAGGAGCCGTGTTACCGACCTTGACGGTGACCGGATCATTCAGAATCTCCTGGGCAAGTTTGTTGATATCAGGGGGCATGGTGGCCGAAAACAGCAGGGTCTGCCGTTTAGCGGGGATCTGCTTCAGAATCCGGCGGATATCGGGGAGAAAGCCCATGTCGAACATCTGGTCGGCTTCGTCCAGCACCAGAACTTCCAGATGTGAGAGGTCGATGGTCCCCTGGCCGATGTGGTCAAGCAGACGCCCCGGGCAGGCTACTACGATTTCAACGCCGTTTTTGAGTGACTGAATTTGTGGATTGACATTGACTCCGCCGTACACGGTAACACTTTTAAGACGGGTCTTTTGTCCCAGCGTCACGAACGATTCGTGAATCTGCTCGGCAAGTTCCCGGGTAGGGGCGACAACCAGCGCCCGTACTTTGCCGCGCGGGCCATCCATCAAGCGGTGCAAAATCGGCAGGGCAAAGGCCGCGGTCTTACCGGTGCCGGTCTGGGCGAGCCCCATGACGTCGCGTCCCTGCATGACCGTTGGTATGGCTTGTTGCTGGATGGGTGTCGGTGTGACATACCCGGCTTCCGTGATACTTGCTGCAATGACGGGGTGTAGATTAAACGTGATAAACTCCATGATACTCCTTCTTTCTTGGTTGCGGCCCTGATGGTACGAAAAAAGCCCCGGAAATTTCCGGGGCCTACGATAACGTGCTATCCGGTACAACAATTGTGTGATTGAACATACCAGCTTTGTCCGTGTGGTGTCAAGCAGGCAATCAGATCGATTCGGGAACCGCGTCGGTTTTACGCCGGTAGACGCCGCTCTTCCCCCCCTCCTTGAACAATAATTTTATTTCTCCGATGGAAATTGATTTATCGCTCCCCTTGCACATATCGTAAATCGTCAAAGCAGCCAGGCTTGCTCCGGTCATAGCTTCCATTTCCACTCCGGTGCGTTCGAACGCCCGTACCGTGCAGCATGCCGTGATCACGCCGGTCTGTTCATTCAGGTCAAAATCGACGGTGACGTTATGGATGGCAAGCGGGTGAGAAAGCGGGATCAGATCCGGTGTCCGTTTGGCTGCCATGATCCCGGCCAGTCGGGCTACCCCCAGCACGTCCCCCTTGGCAATGCCGCCGGTCTTGATTGCCGCCAGCAGTTCCGGCGCGAGGTGTACCTCGGCGGCCGCAATGGCGGTGCGCATGGTCGGCTGTTTGGCGCTGACATCGACCATGATGGCGTGGCCGCTTGCGTCGAAATGGTTGAAATTCATCACTACCCCTCGTGTTGTTTATTGCATATAATGTACACTGCAAAAGATGGTATGTCTATTCTTTGCGGGAAAGCCAAGCAATAGTAACGTAAGATCACATTGACGATGCATTATCCGGAATGGTATGGTTTCGGCACACGCATTGATAATAAAAGCTTCCTCTTGCCACTAACTTTCAATTTCGTTGCCCAGGAGAAATGTCATGTCGGCACAATTTGATGAGGTAATCAGCTATTTTGACAAGATGCTTGTTTCCTGTGTTCTTCAGGGTATTACCGAGTTTCATCTCAGATCCGGCGAATTTCTCAAGGTAAAAATAAAGGATTCGCTTGTTGAAAATAACAAAATAAAGATCAATGAACAGTTCTTGGAAATCATCCTGAAGAAAATCATTTCCGATAACCAGAATAAAAACATTGAAAACGTGGAGAAGAAAGATTTTATTGCGGTTTCCGGAGGCAATCTTGAATACGACATCTTTCTGGAAACTCCCATGGGGCAAAAGCTTCGCACCCTGAAATGTGTTCCCACGGTCAATGACAACGAAGAAATATGCATCATACTCACCCTCGAACCCGAAATTGTAATTGGATACCCGGATGTTTTTGATGTCGTCCGGATCGATTCCGAAGAAAAGCTGGAATCCTGGTTCGATGATTTTACCACCCGGATCATGTCCATGACAAATCCGCGGCCCAAAGACATTCTGCTGCATCCGAACAAATCAAATCCCTATCTTATCGTAACCGGAGGACTGAGACCGGTAACCGATGTTTTGTTTGCCACCGGATTTACCAATCGCGTCTCCGCCATGCTGGTACAAAAATCCAAAAACCCGGCCGTGATGTCCGTTCTGCAGAAAAATAACGACTGCTTCGATAATCTGGATATTGACATCGCCTATAAGACGAAAGCAGGAAAAAGATTCAGGGTAAACATAGCCGATGTATTTGATGCCGAAACCGAGCACGGCTGCCTGATAACGATGCGGCTTCTTCCGGACAAGCCATTCACTGTCGAGGAGCTGAAGCTCCCAAAGGTACTGACCGATACTGTTTTTAATCTGAAAATGGGGCTGGTCATCATTTCCGGGACAACCGGGAGCGGCAAGTCCACCACCATGGGAGCCTTGATCGATTTTCTCCTTAAAAGCAAAAGCCTGAACCTCCTGACTATTGAAAATCCGATTGAAACAATATTTCCGGCGGCTCACTATCCGAAGTCATCGATAAGCCAGAGAGAAGTCGGCAAACATGCAATCAGCCAGCCTGCGGCCATGCAGAGCGCTGTCCGTCAAACGTTGAACGTTGCCATGGTGGGGGAGATTCGCAATGACCATGACGCCATGATGGCACTGGAACTGGCTCAAAGCGGCCATCTTATTTTTGCGACGCTTCATGCCGGAACTGCCGGAGAGTCAATTGATCGCATAATTGAAATGTTTCCTGCGGAACATTCGAAAAAAATGAGGGAGCTGTTGGCGACCCATTACAAAATGGGTGTTGCCCAAACCCTTCTGAAAGGTGTGCAGGGTCAGACGGAGCTTGCGATGGAAATTTTCAAAACCAATGCCGATATCAAGGCGTTTATTACCCAGACCCAGAAGGAAGATCGCCAGTTCAGCATGCGGGAAGTTATCGAGATGTACGTGGCAACCGGTTGCATGTCGTATGACCAATGTCTGGTCAAGCTTTTTAATGAAGGGAAAATTAACGAGGATATTATGATGTTCAACTCACCGGATCAGGACGCTCTTATCTACCGGCAGGGAAAACTCGGAGTCAAGCTCAGCGCCAAGTGGGATCCGGTGGGCAACAAGCTGGACCAGGCCTTCGGGAATTTCGGCGCGGTCTGACACTCTTTTTTGAGGAACATATCAAGGTTCGAACCTTCTTTTTGTCGACAACGGTGTTGTTTGTTTTTCAAACCTCATCATATAATCATCCTTGACATTGAACATTTTAGTTATATAATTGTCCTTATGATAAGGACTATTTATGCAAACAACCGTTCTTAAAGAAGTCATTGCCGATAATCGCCGTTTTTTTCAGGGGCGTTCGGCAACCATCGTGCCGCGCAAGGGAATACATATCCCTGCTGTACTGGACAAGGTAGCAGTTCTGTTCGGGGTGCGGCGAAGTGGAAAGACGTTCATTCTGTATGATCAGGCACTTCGCTATGGCGATGCGGCGCTCTATCTTGATTTTGAAGACGACCGGCTGCATGGCTTTGCGCTGGCTGATTTTGATCTGCTTAAGCCGGCCTTTCTGGAGTTGTACCCGCAGTTGATCGGCAAGCCGCTGGCGTTTTTTCTGGATGAAGTACAGAACGTCGAAGGGTGGGAGCGTTTTTGCCGCCGGGCGGTGGAACGGGAAGGTATTGCGGTGTATGTGAGCGGTTCCTCGTCGCGCATGATGCCGTCGGAAATCCATACCGAACTGCGCGGACGGGCCTGGAGCCAGGAGATAATGCCCTATTCCTTCGCCGAGTTCGTGACCAGTAAGGGGTTCGACCCCGATGATCCGGCGCTTGCGTTTGGCGCGGATCGTGACCTGATCAGGCATCTGTTTGCGTTATACATGCGCTGGGGCGGTTATCCCGAGGTGGCGCCGCTGGAATCTGATTTTGACAGGCAAAAACTGTTGCGCGATTATTACGGTGCGCTCTATTTCCGTGATCTGGTGGAGCGCTATCAGATCAGCAACATACAACTGCTGGATGCTTTGAGCGAACGCCTTTTTTCTTCCTTTGCCACCCGATTTACCCTCACCGCATTTTACAAGCAGTGTCAGGGGCGCATGCCGCTGTCAAAAGACCTGCTGTTTCGCTATTACCGCCATTTTCTGGATAGCATGCTGATCTATGAAGTGCGGCTTTTTGCTGAATCATCCTATGCCCGTATGCGTAATCCGGCAAAGCTCTATCCTGTTGATACCGGGCTTTGCCGCCATATCTTATCCACCGATGACGGACGCCTGCTGGAAACAATCGTATTTCTGGAGTTGAAACGGCGCGGAATGGAGCTGTTTTATTACCATGAGCGGGGTGAATGCGATTTTATCACCCGTAGTGCCGATGGCGTTTTGGGATGCATGCAGGTCTGTTATGAGCTGACGGAGGAAAATCGCGAGCGTGAGGTGCGGGGCCTGGTTGATGCGTGTAAGAGAGTCGGCGCGGATAGCGGCTCTCTCATAACCTGGGGAGAAGAACGGGAGTTTGTGGCTGATGACATAACCGTAACCGTCAGGCCGGCCTGGCGCTGGTGTTTGACAGCATAGCGGCATCGACTCAGTGCGAAATCAAACCACTCTATATCAGGTCGGGGTCAGGTATTGCTCGAACTGTTTTTTGTCAACGGCACAGCGATACGCCTCTTCCGGATTGACCTTTTTCATTTTCAGCAGATCAAGCAGATGCTGGTCGAGCAGTTGCATGCCATCCTTCTTGGCGGTTTGCATGATCGACGGGATCTGGAATGTTTTTGCTTCCCTGATCAGGTTGGCAATGGCCGGAGTGCCCATCATGATTTCCAGCGCTGCAACTCGTCCCTTGCCGTCGGCGGTTTTCAGCAGTTGCTGGCAGACGACCCCCTTTAACGATTCGGAGAGCATGGCGCGCACCTGCTCCTGCTGGTCGGTGGGAAAAACGTCGATGATGCGGTCTATCGTTTTTGCGGCGGTGTTGGTATGCAGGGTCCCGAAAACGAGATGACCGGTTTCTGCGGCGCTCATGGCAAGTTGAATGGTGGTCAGGTCACGCATTTCTCCAACCATTATAACATCAGGATCCTCCCGGAGCGCGGCGCGAAGGGCAGAGGCAAAACTTTCGGTATGGTCGCCGATCTGACGCTGGTTGACCAGTGACTCCTTGTTTTCATGGATGAATTCCAGAGGGTCTTCAAGAGTAAGAATATGCTCTTTGCGAGTTGAGTTGATCAGGTCAATCATGCTGGCCAGGGTTGTCGATTTGCCCGAACCGGTCGGCCCTGTAACCAGCACCAATCCCTTCTTGAAGCCGGTCATCCGGCGTACCCCTTCCGGCAGCCCCAGATCATCGGCTGACAGGATCTTGCTCGGTATGATACGGAATACGGCGGCAATTCCCCGGTACTGCATCATGATGTTGCCTCGAAAACGGGCCAGCCCCGGCACTTCGTAGGCAAAATCTATGTCTTTTGTCTGTTCGAAGTATGCTCTCTGCTTTTCACTCAAAATTTCAAAAAGTATCGCCTTCAGCTCATCATGCGACAGATTTTTGAAGTTAAGCCGCACCATGTCGCCGCGTTGGCGGAAGATGGGAGGGTTGCCGGTGGAAAGGTGCAGGTCGGACGCGCCCTGCTCCTTCATCATGTTAAAGAGTGCATCTATACGCGCCATGAGATTCCTCCTCCTCTTCTAAAGAACAACGGATGCGATATATTCTTCAGGTGAAACGTTTCCGGCCATCAAAAGCCGGAGCCCCTCTTCTTCCAGACCATGGTACCCGGCCATTTTAAGGTGACCTTTCAGAACGGCAACATCGCTGGACTGCTGAAAAAGCTGTAGAAATTCGTCATTAAAGAGCATCACATCCAACAGGAATTTCCTGGTGCTAAAACCGCTGTGACCACAGGCGGTACATCCGGTGGTGCGGTAAAACGCGGCCGGACGTTCGGAAAGGTTCATCGCAGTCAATTCATCGGCTGGGGGAGTGTAGTTCACGCGACACTCCGGGCAGAGCAGTTGAATTCCCTTGAAAGAAATTAAGCCGTTAACAAAAAACGGCAGGAAGTATTTCTGCTGCTGGTACAGCAATAACTGGCGCAGGGCATTATGGGTACCCCGGATTTCCAGCCCGGCCAGAACCAGTTTGCCCAGCATGGCGGCTCGGCAGGCGGCAGTAAACGGTATCCCCTCGGTGGCGTCCTCGATAACCAGAATGTCGGGTGCATGGTCAAGAGCCTTCATAATGGTTGCGGCCCGCTCTCTCTCGTCACGCGGAAGAAGGATGCGGGGAAAACGTTTGGTCATTTTTCCCGGACCTTCGCCGAGAATGATCACGTTCTTGCCGTCCGTGTCGATCTCCTCAAGCATCAAATCGATGAAACGGTCACGTTCCTGAGTGTTTCGGGAGGCGAAGAAGGTAATGCCCTGTCCGGATCGTGCCAGTCGGATAAAATCGGTTTCCAGCCCGGCAGGAAGATGGAGATCGGCAAGGCGGTTCGGAACGTTGGCGGATACATGCGGGCTGATGGTGACATATTCGCCGCCATAGCCAGCCATGATAGCTATCTGGAAGGTGAGAGGATGAGAACGGTAGTTGAATGTCAGCAATCCTCCGGAATGAGCTTCACCGGAAGCGGTGTTGCCGATGCTTTTTCGGATTTTAATGGTGACATCGGGGTAGTAGGTTCCGGCCAGTGATCCAACCGGCCTGGTTACGCCGATGCGTCTGCCGTTGATCAGCACGGCTTCCCCCATCGGTTGCAGGGATAGCGATGAGAGCCGGTTTTGGACAATAAAGATCAACAGGTAGTCAAGCAGCTTTCCGCCGCTCAGGTCGCTGTTTATGGTTTCCAGCACTTTTTCGGAAAAAGCGCCCGATGCGAACCCCAACTGTTCCTGCCCGCTCGTGCCGTAGCAGGCCTCGATCATCTCACGAATCTCACGGATCAACGCAACCGAGACATTGACCTGGCAGCCGCTCAGCTGTTCGACTGCAGCGATTGCCGCCTTATTGAGCGGGTCGGACATGGCAATGCTCAACTCCCCCCCGGCTTTGATCAACGGAATCAGATTGAACTTTCTCGCCGTAGCTGCCGGGACGAGCCGTACCGCGTCCGGGTCGATCATGTCGGCCTTGAGCCTGATGTAGGGAAGGTCAAGCTGGTTGGACAGTGCCCAATCGATATCTTCCTGTGTGACTATTCCCAGGTTGATAAGCGCCTCGCCCAGGCGCGCTCCGGTACGTCCCTGCAGCTCCAGGGCCGCCGCGATATCATTTTCATTGATGATATTACAGGCAGAAAGAATTTCGCCAAGGGAACCTTTTTTTGTCTGCACCGCCATGGTCGACCTCCACCAATAGTATTAGATCTCAATCCTGCTTATTGCTCTACTCGCTACGGTCACTCAGGTTTTCAAAACGGGTATGCTCGCCGAAGAAGGCCAGGCTTACCGTGCCTATCGCGCCGTTACGCTGCTTGCCGATGATCAGCTCGGCATTGCGGTCATGCCCCTGAGTGCACGAGCCGTCCCGTTTGCGGCACTGCTCGCAGTAGACCGCCTCGCGGTAGACAAACATGATTACGTCGGCATCCTGCTCGATGGCGCCCGATTCGCGCAAGTCGCTCATCATCGGTCGCTTGTCGGCCCGTTTTTCCAGTTCGCGATTGAGCTGTGACAGAGCAATAACCGGGATACCCAGTTCCTTTGCCAGTGCCTTCAGGGACTGGGAAATCTCGGAAATCTCCTGCTGCCGCGACTCAATCCTGGTTCCCGCCTTCATCAATTGCAGGTAGTCGACAATGACCAGTCCGATATCGTGCTCGCTTTTCAGTCGCCGCGCCTTGGAGCGGAGTTCCAAAACGCTGATGGCCGGGGTGTCGTCGATAAAGATCTTGGCATCGTGGAGAATTCCGGCTGCTCTGGTCAGGCGCGGCCAGTCACTGTCATGGAAGTGGCCGGTACGCATCCGGCCAAAATCGACGCGGGCGATAGAGGCGAGAAAACGCATGACGAGGTCTTCCTTTCCCATTTCCAGCGAGAATATGACCGAAGGGGTTT
>Ga0209697_10008166_pt1 | contig 11979 bp, 6 predicted proteins | sample AliMusrvi5mmetaG_FD_184115 | JGI IMG/M metagenome (GOLD analysis project Ga0209697, IMG submission 184115) | Freshwater lake bacterial and archeal communities from Alinen Mustajarvi, Finland, to study Microbial Dark Matter (Phase II) - Alinen... | ecosystem: Environmental > Aquatic > Freshwater... | reverse complement strand
CCCGACCCGCCGAGGCACTGCTGGCAGCGCGTTGATGGCCAGCCCGCCGCCGCTCTTCTCGGTGTAATAGGTCGTCGGCCAGGCGGCGCGCACCGGGTCGAGGAACTGGATTCCGTGCACGGTCTGACCATGTGACAGTTCCAGGTAGCTCTGGTCCGATTTCTCGTGTTTGAAAAGGGTCAGCACGCCGTAGAAGTTCCGCGCCCGGTAAGCTTTCAAGCTCGCTAACTTATGGGCTTGGGCCCACAGCGCTACGCCGAGCGCCACCAAGCCCGCCGCAAATAAACCGCATGCCGGCCAGTGCAATCTGGCGAATAGGAGTGCGTACTTGGGCCCCGCCTGTTGGTGTGGGGAAGACAGTACTCCTGCCCTGCCATCCAGCGGGGTTCTGAGGCAGGCGACCAGGAACAACAGGCCGCAGAGCATCAGCCCCCAGTGCAGCTCGAAGTAATCGCTGAAGATCAACGGCGCAACCACCGCCACGAGAAATCCGCCCAGCGCACCGCCCGCCGCGATCATCAGGTAGTAGCCGGTCAGATACCGTGCGTCGGGCTTGAGCCGGTAGAGTTCACCGTGGCAGACCATACAGCAGACAAACAGTCCGGCGGCAAACGGGCCTATAGCATGGGGCCGCTGGAACATCACCCAGCAGAGGCCCCCGAGGGTGGCGCAGAGAGCTAGGCCGAACGGGAGCCGCTTATACCAGCGCGGGTTGTCGAAGCAGATAATGAAACTAAGCAAGTATAACGCCAGCGGCAGCACCCACAGAAACGGGATCACAGCCACGTCCTGACACATTTTGTTGGTCGTCGCCAGCAGCAGCACCGAGGCGCAGGCGGGAAGCAATAGCCACTGCAGACGATCGAAGGGCGAGGGTGGGGGAAGTCCGAAGTCCGAAGTCCGAAGTCCGAAAGAAGCCCGAGGTCCGAAATCCGAAGCGTGCGGGAGGGATTTCGACTTTCCTTCGGTCTTCGGTGCTTGGTCATCGGATTTCCACAGCCTCACAGCACATAGGGCACAGCAGATTACGTACGCGGCCAGTCCCCAGGCCCACAGCCCAGCCTGGGTTTGGCGCGTGAAATGGTTCTCGAAAAAGAAGGGATAACTCAGGAGCGCAAGCAAGGAGCCGGTGTTCGAGAGCGCGTAGAGGCGGTAAGGCGACGCGCCGGGCTTGCTGCGGCTGAACCACTGTTGCACCAGCGGGCCGGTGGCGGAAAGGACGAAATACGGCAGGCCGATGCTGAAGGCCAAAAGCGCCAGGATGCGCAGGGTCGGATCGCCGCTGCCAGTGGGTTTCCATGAGTCCTTTGGGATGATGGGGAGCAGGGCCAGTGCGGCTCCGAGCAGCAACAAGTGCACTATGGCCTGCGCCCGCGGCTTGAGCCGTTGTGACGTGACATGCGCATAGGCATAGCCGCCCAACAGCAACACCTGGAAGAATAACATGCAGGTCGTCCAGACCCCGGGTCCGCCGCCGAACCACGGCAGGATATACTTGCCAATCAGCGGCTGGACCTGGAAGAGCAGAAACGCCCCGGTGAAAATCGTAACTGCATAGACGAACATCGCCAGCATCTTGGCAACCTCTTGCACGTGGCGCCAACCCAAAACCGGCGGAAACCACGGACGAATCTGGCCGGTGTCCCACAGATTTTCTTTGCAGCCAGTGCGGTTTCTGGCTCAATCAGCCGCGTATGAGACATTCTTGCAACACTTCGCTTCTAGTCGCCGCCCTGACCCTCGCGGCCGCTGCTCCCTTGCGCGCGGCACCGGCTACGCTGACGGTCGAGGTGGATAAACCGGGCCATGCCATCAGCCCGACGCTCTATGGCATCTTTTTCGAGGACATCAACTGCTCGGCGGACGGCGGCATCTACGCTGAAATGGTTCGGAACCGGAGCTTCGAGGACTCCAATAAACCGGATTGGTGGGAGGCGGTCGGCAATGGACCGGTCAACTGCGAACTGGCGGTGGACTCCACCCAACCAGTCAGCGCTAAGAATGCCCACTCTCTCAGGGTAGCGATTGGCAACGCCGGCGCCGGGCGCGCTGGGGTCGCCAACAACGGCTACTGGGGCATGGCGGTGACGAAAGGTCAGGCTTACGAGCTGTCACTATGCGCCCGGGGCGGGGAAGGTTTCACCGGTCCGCTGGTCGTCTCGCTGGAAAGCAGTAACGGGACCGCCTATGCGCAGAGCACGATTCGGTCTTTGACGCCCGAGTGGAAGCGTTACCAATTCGCCCTCAAGGCCAACGCCACCGACCCCAAGGCGCGCCTGGTCATCACGTCCAAACGGCCCGGCACGTTCTGGCTCGACATGGTGTCGCTGTTTCCAAAGCGGACCTGGAAGAGCCGGCCAAACGGCTTGCGGCCCGACCTGGCGGAGATGCTGGCCGGGCTGAAGCCGGGCTTCGTCCGCTTCCCGGGCGGCTGCTGGGTGGAGGGCGATACGATGAGCCTGGCGTATCGGTGGAAGCAGACCATCGGCGACCCTTCTGAGCGCCGCACTCAATACAACCTCTGGCAATATCAGGCCACCCACGGCGTCGGATTTCACGAGTATCTCCAGATGTGCGAGGACCTGGGTGCGGAGCCGCTCTTCGTGATCAACTGCGGCATGTCGCACCGGGAAGTCGTGCCGCTCGACAAGATGGGGGAGTTTGTGCAGGACGCGCTGGATGCCATCGAATACGCCAACGGGCCGGTCACCAGCACGTGGGGCGCGGTCCGCGCCAAGAACGGCCATCCCGCACCGTTCAATTTGAAGTACATGGAGATCGGCAACGAAAACGGCGGCAATGCCTACAACGAGCGCTATGGCCTTTTCTATGACGCAATCAAAGCGAAGTATCCGCAGATGCACCTGGTCGCCGACGAGTGGAGCGGACGACCAACGAACCGGCCAATCGAGATCGTGGATGAACACTACTATTCCACGCCGGAGTTCTTCATCGCCAATGCCGGCAAGTACGATTCTTACGACCGCGCCGGGCGCAAGGTCTATGTGGGAGAGTACGCCGTCACCCAGGGCTGCGGGCAGGGCAACCTGCGCGCTGCCGTCGGCGAGGCTGCCTTCATGACCGGCATGGAACGTAACTCGGACGTCGTCCTCCTGGCATCCTATGCGCCGCTCTTTGCCAATGTCCACTACAAGAAGTGGAATCCCGACCTCATTGACTTCGACAGCTCGCGCGTCTATGGCATCCCGTCCTACTACGTCCAGCAAATGTTCAGCGCGAACCGCGGCGATGTCGTGCTGCCCGTGACTGTGACGGCGGCCGTGGTGGCGCCCCCCGCCCGATCCGGTGCGATTGGGGTTGGCACTTGGCGCACGAAGGCGGAGTTCAAGGACATCAAGGTCACGCGCGGTGGCGAGACTTTGTTCACGTGTGATTTTGCCGACGGCACCAAGGGCTGGCGGCTGCATGGCGGCGACTGGGCGGTGGAAAATGGCGCCCTCCAACAGAAGTCGCTGGACGATAACATCCGCGCGTTTGCCGGCGATAAGAGCTGGGGCGACTACACCTACAGCCTGAAGGCGCGGAAACTCGGCGGCGCGGAGGGCTTCCTGATTTCCTTCCTGGTCAAGGACGAGGAAGCCAAGGCGTGGTGGAATATCGGCGGATGGGGCAACGTGCGGCATGCGATCGAGGCGGAGGGCTTTGCTGGCAATGACGTGGAGGGCAGTATCGAGACTGGCCGTTGGTACGACATACGCGTCGAGGTGAAGGGACCGACCGTCAAATGTTTCCTGGACGGCAAGCTGATTCATGACGTGAGCTTCCAAGCGACCAAACCGCTTTACGCCACGGCCAGCCTGGCGAAACGGGCGGGCGAAGTCATACTCAAGGTTGTGAACGTCTCGACTGAGGACCAGGAAACCGACCTCCAGTTGCTGGGGGGCAAGATCCGACCGACGGCCACGGCCATGGTGCTCTCTTCGGACAAACCCGAAGACGAGAACACCCTCGAACAGCCCACCAAGGTGAAGCCCGTAACGTCCAGGCTGGACAATGCCAGCGCCAGTTTCCGCCACACCTTCCCCGCCAACTCGGTGACCGTGCTGCGCTTGAAGCTCCAGTGAATAAAGGCGCTGCGGCGAGGCTAGTGCTCGGGCAGCGAGAGCTTCAGGCGGGAGATGTTGCTGAGGATTGAACACGAAAGGTTGCCGAGTTCTGCCGAGCGCGGGGCAACCGGAAGTTCAGCCTGTTCGGATCGCAGGGCTGGTGACAAGGACTCACCTAAAGCGCTGGGCAGGCAAGCGTTAAATACATTGCGCTGACATTCCTGCTCCCAGTCTGCTGAACTGGGGGCATGTCTGTTCACCTGTTCGACGGTTCGATTGCCGGGACTCCTCCCGAGTCGCTGGTGCTGGAGGAAGTCACCGTTCGCCTCATCGAGGACTCTGAGCGCGGGCGTTACGATGAGGAACTAGCCACGAAACATTACCTGAAAAACGCCAACGCGGTGGGGCGAGTGCTGCGTTATGTCGCCGAGTATCGGGGCCAATGGGTGGCGCTGGTGCGGTTCAGTTCGTCGGCTCTTCATATCAAACTGCGGGACCAGTGGCTGCACTGGTCGCCGCGCCAGGTCAAGGAGCGGCGGCATCTGATCGCGCAGAATGCCCGCTTTCTGGTCTTGGCCGCTCCGGGCAAGTGGCCCAATTTGCCTTCGCGGGTCTTGAAGCGGGTCTGCGAGCGGCTGGCCCGGGATTGGCAGGAGCACTTTGGTTATCCGGTGCAAGTGGTGGAAACCTTCGTCGATCCGCTGCGCTTTCGGGGCACCTGCTACAAAGCCGCCGGTTGGGGGCAGTTGGGGCCGACGCAGGGCTAGGAGCGAGACTGGCAGGACTTTTACACCGATACCAAGCATCCCAAGCAACTCTGGGTGCGAGCCTTGGGAGAGGGTGCCTTGGAGCAAGTCCGGGCCGCGGAGTTGCCAGCCGCGTTGGCCGACCCGCAGGGTCCCCTGCCGCCGGCCTGTCCGGTGCCCACAGCCCGGTTGAACTCGCTGTGGGAGCGCTTTCGCAAGCAAATGACCGATCCGCGCAAGGCCAGGGGAGTGCGCCACAAACTGGCCAGTTTCTTGACCCTGATCGCTTTGGCGGTGGCGGCGGGCTGCAAAGGGCCGCACGCGGTCGCTGAGTTCGCTCACAGCCTCAACCACCCCCAACGCGGCCGCCTGCGTTTCCGCCCACGCCGGGGTCGGCCCCGGGAATATGACGTGCCCTCGGAGCGAACCTTCCGACGGTTGCTCAAAAAGGTCGAGGGCGAACAACTCAAAGAAGTGCTGACGAGCTGGATGCAAAGCGAGAACTCAGAGGCACTCCAGGTCGTGCATGCGGACGGCAAAGTGCTCAAGAACGCCCAACCGGCACCGCCCCGTTCCCCAGCCCAGCAGGCCGCCGCAGCCCAGCCCAGTGAAATCCCGCCCGAACTCTCCAAAAAGCCCAAGGCCGACAAGGCCCTGATGCTGGTCAACTTCCAAACCACCGACCAGCGTCTGGTCGCTCAAGTGGCCGTGCCCCGGGATACGAACGAAGAGGCGGCGCTGGCCGCCCACTTGCCCAAGATGGATCTGGCCGGGGTCTGTCTGACCGCCGATGCTGCCCACACCACCAAAGCCAATTGCCGACAACTGACCCAGGGCAACGGCGCCGACTTCTTCTTGTTGTTAAAGGCCAACCAGCCTTTGGCGCTGGCCAAAGCCGAGCAACTGCTGCCCGGCGCCATCCCCCCCCTCAGGCCATCACGGTGGATAAAGACCACGGACGCATTGTCACTCGCAAGATTTGGTGCGTCTCCACCGACCCCAAGACCATGGGCTTAGCCGGGGTGGCTCAGGTCGTGCGCCTCCACAACCACACTCTGGAGATGCGCCAAGGCACGGTGATCAAAGAGACCGACGAGTTACGCTTTGCCGTCACCTCGTATTGGCCCCGGGAGGCTAATCCAGACCGATTGCTGGAAGTGGGACGCGGGCACTGAAGCATCGAAAATGGGCAACACTATCGCCGGGATCGTACCCAGGACGAGGACCGCTGCCCGGTGCGGGAGACCACCACGGCGCGCAATCTCTCCCTGTTTCGGTCTTTGGCCATCTTCCTGTTCAAGCGGCAAGCCGGGGGCCAAGGCGGCAAAGAGACACTGCCCGACATTGATCGTCACGTTCACCGCAAGCCTTGGGGGCTGATCCACCGCTTTACCCAACCCCGCTATGAGGAATAAGTCCTCTGGCCAAAGCCACCAGCCAGGCGCTGCGCACCTCAGCGTCGATGCCCCGGCTTTGCCTCGCGCACCCCCACTCGGCTCGAAGGAGGGCCGCCGTTCCTCTACGGCCGAATTTCTGGTGCCGGAGCGAACACCCCGCTGAGTCGCCTGCCACTTGGCAACTTTACCCTTCCAGCCCCCCCCCGAGGACTTTGTCACTGGCCGTGGCGATGAGCCGACTGGATGGCAATTACCGCTTGCCCGTTCGGGGTAGCGTTGCTATATTGGCGACGTGAATGGCAAATTAAACCTGCTGCTATCGAGCGCGCTGCTGCTGCGACGCGCGGCAGTCGGGTTGTAGCCTTCCACGAAGGTCGTCTGAACCCCACTGCCGAAGCCGGCGGTGGGGTTTCTTATTTCCCTGATCGCCCGGCGGTGTTAACAAGAATGCGAAACAACCATGCTTAAAGAACCGTCTGCCAAATATCGTCCGTTCCCGCCGGTCAACCTGCCCGACCGCCAGTGGCCGGGCCGCACCCTAACGCGCGCGCCTATCTGGTGCAGCGTGGACCTCCGGGATGGCAACCAGGCCCTGGCCGTACCGATGAATGTAGGCCAGAAGCTCGAACTGTTCCAGATGCTGGTGAAGTGCGGTTTCAAGGAAATCGAGGTCGGGTTTCCCTCGGCCTCGAATACCGAGTTCACATTCAATCGCCGGCTGATCGAGGAACACCGCGCCCCGGATGACGTGTGGCTGCAGGTGCTGGTGCAGGCGCGCGAGGATTTGATCGAGCGCACGTTTGAGTCGCTGGTGGGCGCAAAGAAGGCGATCATTCACCTCTACAACTCGACCTCGCCCGCGCAGCGCCGGGTGGTGTTCGGCATGTCGAAGGAGGAAATCCTCCGCGTGGCGGTGCGGGGCGCACAGTGGATCCAGGACCGCCTGCCCCGGCTCAAGGGCGCCGAGGTCCGGCTCCAGTATTCGCCCGAGAGCTTTAGCGCAACTGAAGTCGAGTTCGCCAAAGAAGCCTCCGAAGCCGTCATGGGAATTTGGAAGCCCACCCCCCAGCACAAGATGATTCTGAATCTACCGGACACGGTCGAGGTGGCGACGCCGAATGTGTATGCGGATCAGGTGGAGTGGATTTGCCGCAATATCAAGAACCGCGACGTGCTCACCGTCAGCCTGCACACCCACAACGACCGCTCGACGGGCGTGGCGGCGACGGAGTTGGGCCTGCTCGCCGGCGCGGACCGAGTGGAAGGGACGCTCTTCGGCAATGGCGAGCGCACCGGCAACCTGGACATCGTGACCGTCGCGCTCAATCTCTACATGTCGGGCATTGATCCCAAGCTCGACTTCAGCGACGTGAACAGCCTCTGCGAGATCTACGAGCGTTGCACGGGCATGACGGTGCCGCCGCGGCATCCGTATGCGGGCGAACTGGTCTTCACAGCGTTCAGCGGCTCGCACCAGGATGCGATCAAGAAGGGGTTGGCCGAGTGGGGCACTGGGCGCCAACAGCATTGGGACGTGCCGTACTTGACTATTGACCCGACCGACATCGGCCGCGAATACCGCGAGGTAATCCGCGTCAACAGCCAGTCCGGCAAGGGCGGGGTGGCCTATCTGCTGGAAAATGAATACGGCATCCTCCTGCCGAAGGAAATGCAGCGTGAGTTTGGCCCGATCGCCAACGAGAAAGTGGATCGCCTCGGTCGCGAGGTCATTGGCGCTGAGTTAAAGGAGATGTTCTGGCGCGAGTACATCGAGCGCACCGCGCCGTGGCAACTCCAGGGCTTTGAGACCGAGAGCCGCGACGGCAAAGTACGCTGCCGCTCTCGCCTGCTCCACGACGGCAAGTTGGTCGAGATCGCCGGGGAAGGCAACGGCCCGCTAGCGGCGCTAGTCCACGGGTTCAGCACCACCGGGGTGCCGCGCTTCGAGATCGTGAATTACAGCGAGCACGCCCTGAGCGCCAGCGAGGAAGCGGCGGCCATTGCCTACATCCAGATCAAGCACAGTAACGGCCTCACCCGCTGGGGCGCCGGAGTGGATACGAATATCGAACTCGCCTCGGTTCGCGCAGTGCTGAGCGCCTTGAACCGGTCGTAAGACCGGGCAGCGCCGGACGGTGACAAGCGAATCGCTGGCATGTTGCCGGGTTGGACCGGTTCGGAGTCTATAGGGGTTCTCGGACCGGCCATGGTGTATTACCTGCGCGGCTGAGCCCGCACAAACATGCGTTTGACTCCGTGGCCTCAACGGGGCTAAGTTTTTCGAGTTAGCTAAACATTGAACATCGCTGTATGACACGGCGCAAGTTTCAACGCGTGCACGGGCCGTGCGCTGCAAGCAAACTACAGAAACACCAAGATATGAGAATCAACACCAAACAGTATTCAGTCTGGGCAGGGCTTTTGCTCTGCTCCGTGGCCGTCGCATCGGCCAACACACTCGTTACGTTCCAAGTGGACATGAGCAACGCTGGCATTGATCCAAGCACGGAGACCGTCACCGCCCACGGCTCCTTCAACGGGTGGGGCGCGGGGATCGCTTTGACGAACTACCTCGGCGGCGCCACGCCTTACCTCTACAAGGGAAATGCCGATATCGCCGCTAACGGAAGCGTGATCGAATACAAATATGTTGGCAGTACGGCCGGTTGGGAGAATATTCCCAAAGGCCACAACCGGCTGGCTACTCTTCCCGCGACCAGTGGCGCCAGCCTGGTGCTGCCGAAGGTTTATTATGCTGACAATGGCTCGCCGATCTCAGTCGATTTTACCTTCCAGGTGGACTTGGCGCAGGAGATCAATGTCGGGGCCTTCGATCCCGCTACCTCGATCGTTTATCCCAAGGGCACCATTAACGGGTGGGGCACCTGGGACGCCATGACCAATAACCCCGCCATCCTCCGGACCAACCAAAATGGTTTGGTCACTTCCAACGTCTATGTTAACACCTATACCGTCACGGGCTCTCCGGGTGAAACCATGGACTTCAAGTTCTACATCGACACGGGCAACACATATGAAAGCCTCTCTTCTGGGGCCGTTGACCCATCCGATAACAACAACCGCTTCTTCAATCTGTCCGAAGGGCCGACGCAGGCATTCCCACTCGTCTTCTTCAACGACGCACCTTATGCGCCCGTGGCCACCAACAACGTGACTTTCCAGGTGGACATGACCGCTCAGGTATTGGCCGGGAGCTTCGACCCTGCCACCGGCATCGTACAGGTGCGGGGTGATTTTACCAGTTGGGCCACGACTCCAATCATCTGTACCAATGACCCGACGGCTGCCAATACCAACCTCTACACAGCGGTGGGAAGGGTTGTGAATGGGCTCGGCACCACGGAGAATTACAAGTTCTGGAGTTCGGTGTCCGCCAACAGCGGTTGGGAAACGATGGCCAATAATCGTACTTTCACGATGATCAAGGGTGCATCTCAGATTCTGCCGCCGGTCTTCTTCAGCAACGTTGACCCCGCCAATCTCCTGCCGGAAGACACCCTGGTGACCTTCACGGTCAATATGACCAATGCGGTGACGACCGATGCACATGTCTTTAACCCCAACACCGATCAGGTCTTTGTCAACGCCGACTTCTACGGTAACTGGAATGGCAATATCTGGGACACCAACCTCCCCCAGCTCACCAACAACCCGGTCGGTAGCGGGCTCTATTCGATTCAAATGCTGGTTCCGAAAGGGAACTCAGTCTTGCTGAACTACAAGTTCAGCATCAATGGGTCTGACAACGAAGCGCCCTCCGGGACGAACCACGTCCGTTATGTCCGCTCGGCCGGCGCGTATACCCTGCCAACCGACAAGTTCGGCAACCCATATGTGGAGCCTTACTCCTTCGGCGAGCTCGCCGCCAGCGCGGCCATGGCCGGTCAGGTGCGGGTATCCTGGCTGGGTCGACCTGGCGTTTACCTCCAAACCAAGGCCGATCTCTCGAGCGGCACCTGGCAGACCCTGCTTAATACCGATGGCTCCGGCTGGTCGAATGGCGTCATGTCAACCAACGGGTTTGTCAGTGTGACCAATTATCCGACCAGCGCCGGGAGGACCATCTTCCGCCTGCTAAATCCCTGATGCCTGAGGCGAAGGCGGCACCCCGCTCTTGCCCAGTTCCCCACGATCGTAAGCAGAATCAAATCGGGGTGTTAGATTCAGTGAGCCTGTCGCATGACAGGCTCTTTTCCTGTCCGAGCGCAGCAGGACCCGCATTCAGGTGTCTTGGAAGGATTGGCTCCGGTCCCTATCGCAGCGTCTCTTCACGGTCTGCGACATGGAGGCGCTATCGAGTTGCCGCGGCATCGGCTTTGTATAGCATGGTCCTGAACATGCCCGAAATCCTTCCTAGAGGACGGCAGCGAGGTTGCCTTGGTCCGCGTGCCGGGGAACTTGTCTCAGGCAGTCCGACCAAGAATGGCTGTGGCCCCACATGGCGGGGGAACAGGGTGTTTCTGGCAGGGGTCCTGATGATGCTTCTGCCCCTCCGCCCGTCAGCGGCAGGCGAATTCGTTGCCGGGGCGGATTTCTCGCACCTGGCTTTCTTTGAACCCCGAGGAATTGCCTACCGGGATGCCGGACAGGCGGAGGACGGGCTGGCGGTTCTCAAGCGCCAGGGGCTGAATTGTGTGCGGCTCCGGTTGTTCACCAGCAGCTCCGCCCAGGCGCAGGCGGATCCCTACAATTTCATCAATAATCTCGACTACACACTCCCGCTCGCGCAGCGCGCCAAGAACGCTGGCCTGCAACTCATGTTGGATTTTCACTATTCTGATACCTGGGCCGACCCCGGCCACCAGACCAAGCCGGCGGCTTGGACCAGCCTGACATTTGCGCAACTCACCCAGCAAATGCGCCAATACAACAGCAATTGCATTGCCGCCTTCAAGGCGGCGGGCGCTATGCCTGATTACATTCAGGTGGGCAACGAGATCGGCGGCGGCCTCCTCTGGCCCGACGGTCGGGTGGGAGGATCGTACGACAACCAGGCGCAATGGTCCAAGCTCGCCCAATTGCTGACCAACGCCATCGTTGGAATTAAGGATGCCGCCGGCTCGCAGATGCCGAGAATTGTCGTCCATATTGACCGTGGTGGCGACTGGTCCGGAACCCAGTGGTTCTTCGACCACTTGCTGCAGCAGCAAGTTCAGTTCGACATCATCGGGGAAAGCTACTACCCATTCTGGCACGGCAGTCTGGACAACCTGCGCAACTGCCTCACCAACGTGGCGGTGCGCTACCGCCAGCCGCTAATCGTCGCCGAGACCGCCTTCCCGTATGCGTATTCGACCAATATCTATGGCATTCCGGCCACTACGAATGGGCAAGTCCAATACGTGGTCGCCTTGGCCCAAGTGCTCAAGGGAGTGCCAGGCGGAAAAATCATTGGTGCCTTCTGGTGGGGCGCTGAATACCAGTATCTGCAAGGGGTCAACCTCGGCGGTTGTGAGAACCGGTCCTTCTTTGGCGGCGGAGGCGACCTTTTGCCGGTGGCCGAGGCCTTTGGCCAACTGTCAGCTCCTCTCCGGTTGAGCGCCTGTCTGACGGAGGACGGCCTCACTCTGAGCTGGCCGTTAAGTGGGGCCGGCTCGGTCCCTGATGGCGATAACCAACCTGGCGGTGCCGCTTTGGATGCAGGTGACCAACCCCGTACAGACCTCCGGAACGGTCTTCAGAACCGTCTTGCCTCGGAGCGCGCTAACCGACCGCTTCTATCGATTGCAATCGAAATAATCGAGCTTG
>Ga0209697_10008165_pt1 | contig 11980 bp, 8 predicted proteins | sample AliMusrvi5mmetaG_FD_184115 | JGI IMG/M metagenome (GOLD analysis project Ga0209697, IMG submission 184115) | Freshwater lake bacterial and archeal communities from Alinen Mustajarvi, Finland, to study Microbial Dark Matter (Phase II) - Alinen... | ecosystem: Environmental > Aquatic > Freshwater... | reverse complement strand
CCCCACTCGGGCCATAGACTCCTTAGTCAGCAACGGCAGCCTCCTCTCCACTTGTTTCTTCGCAAATCCAAGTGAATCAGAGACTGCCGTTGCCCTGTCTATCTACCCCTCAAATCCCGGAAGAACCATATTTTTCACACCTACAAATCGTGGGCCGCAGGGCCCGCGATTTGTAGAGGAACGGCCCTACGACTTCACCCACCGAAGCACCGGCTTGCGGGCCGCCGTGGTCTCATCCAAACGCCGCAGCGGGGCCAGGGTCGGGGCCTGGTGCAGGGCCTCGGGGTTCTCCTCGACTTCCTTGGCGATGGCCAGCATCGTGTCGCAGAAGGCGTCCAGCTCGTCCTGGCCTTCGCTTTCCGTGGGCTCGATCATGAGGGCCCCGGGCACGATCAGCGGGAAGTAGATCGTGGGCGGGTGGTAGCCGTGGTCGATGAGGCGCTTGGCGATGTCCAGGGTGTGCACGTCGTGCTTGGCCTGGAGGGTGTCGCTGAAGACCACCTCATGGAGGCTGGGGGAGTCGATGTGCAGCGCGTAGGCGCCCTTGAGGCGGGTGCGGATGTAGTTGGCGTTCACGATGGCGCGCAGGGTGGCGGCCTTCAGCCCATCCGAGCCGTGGCTCAGGCAGTAGGTGAGCGCCCGCACCAGGATTCCGAAGTTGCCGTAGAAGGTGTGGACCTTGCCGATGCTCTGGGGCTGGTCCCATTCCATGCGGTAACTGTGCTTGGGCACCTCGCCCTCGCCCACCTTGACGGTGTCACGGACCACCACAGGCACGGGCAGGAAGGGCATGAGCTTGTCCACGCAGCAGACGGGACCGGCGCCGGGGCCGCCACCGCCGTGGGGCGTGGACATGGTCTTGTGCAGGTTCAGGTGCATGACGTCGACGCCGAAGTCGCCGGGGCGCGCCACGCCCACCAGGGCGTTCATGTTGGCGCCGTCCATGTAGACCAGGGCGTCCACGCTGTGGAGCAGATCGCTGATCTCCTTGAAGCGGTATTCGAAGACGCCCACGGTGTTGGGGTTCGTGATCATGGCGCCGGCAATCTCGGTGCCCAGCTCACTGACCAGGGTCTGGAGGCCCTTGCGGACCTTGCCATTCACGGGATCCGTCACGTCCTCGAAGCTGATGGTGCCATCGGGGCGGGAGGGCAGCTCGACCACTTCGTAGCCCGCCATGGCGGCCGTGGCGGGGTTGGTGCCGTGGCCGCTGTCCGGGATCAGGATCACGCGGCGCTTGGCGCCCTTGGACACGTGGTAGGCGCGGATGAGCATGACGCCCGTGAGCTCACCGGCGGCGCCAGCGCTGGGTTGCAGGGTGACGCCGGGCAGGCCCGTGATCTCCTTCAGCCATTCCTGGAGCGTGAAGAGCAGGGCCAGGTTGCCCTGCACGAAGGCATCTGGCGCCATGGGGTGGCTGTCGGTGAAGCCCGGCAACCCGGCGACCTTTTCATTGAGGCGGGGGTTGTGCTTCATGGTGCAGGAGCCCAACGGATACATGCCGTCGTCCACGCCGTAGTTCCACTTGGACAGGCGGGTGAAGTGGCGGATGACCTCCACTTCGCTCAGCTCAGGCAGGGCGTCGAAGCCGCTGCGCTTCAGGTGGGCGGGGCGGGTGTCCTGGGCCACCGGGACGTCGAGGCGGGGCAGGTCCATGCCCCGTTTGCCGGAGACGGAACGCTCGAAGGAGAGGGGTTCGCGCTGACGAAGAAACATGGCTCTCTCCCTAGACCGAGGCGGGGACGCGGGCGAGGATCTCGACGAGACTCTCGATCATCTGGCGCGTGTGGAGTTCCGTGGCGCACCAGAGGATGCAGCCCGCGTATTCGGGGTAGAAGCGGCCCAGGTCCAGGCCCGGCAGCAGGCTCTCCTTCAGGCAGGCCTCCTGGAGCGCTGCGTAGTCGCCCTTGTAGCGCAGCACGAACTCATTGAAGAAGGGCTGCTCGTCCACCACCTCCATGTCCGGCAACTCCAACAGGCGTTGGCGCAGGTACTGGGCCTTGGCGGCGTTCTGCTGGGCCAGGCCGCGCATCCCCTCGGGACCGGCCAGGTGCATGAAGATATTGGCGCGCAGGGCCACGAGGCCCTGATTTGAGCAGATGTTGCTGGTGGCCTTGTCGCGGCGGATGTGCTGCTCGCGGGCAGTGAGTGTGAGCACGTAGCCCGTGCGGCCCTCAAGGTCCTTGGTCTGGCCCACCACGCGGCCGGGAATCTCGCGCTTGTGAGCGTCTTTGACGGCCAGGAAGCCCAGGAAGGGGCCCCCGAAGTTGGGCTTGTTGCCGAGGGACATCGCTTCGCCACAGGCCATGTCGGCACCGGCCTTGCCGGGGGCCTCGAACCAGCCGAAGGCAAAGGCCTCCTGAGTGACGCTCACCAGCAGGGCGCCTGCGGCATGGATGGAAGCAGCCAGGACCGGGAGATCCTCGACGTTACCGAGGAAGTTGGGATAGCCCACCAGCACCGCGGCGACATCGCCATTCAGCTTGGCCTGGAGATCCGCCAGGTCCGTGACCCCATCCTTCAGGTCCACTTCCACCAGGTTCAGCCCGGCGTGGGGCGCGAAGTTGGTCTTGAGCACCTCGCGGTAGAGCGGGTGGAGGCCACGGCTCACCAGCACAGTATTGCGCTTCTTGGCGACGCGCACGGCCATGAGGGCCGCCTCGACGCAGGCGGTGCCGCCGTCATAGAGGCTGGCGTTGGTGACCTCCAGGCCGGTGAGGTCGCAGATGAGGGTCTGGTACTCGAAGATGTGCTGGAGGGTGCCCTGGCTGATCTCGGGCTGGTAGGGCGTGTAGGCCGTGAACCACTCCTGGCGGCTGATGAGCGCGTCGATGGCCGAGGGCACAAAGTGATCGTATGCCCCGGCGCCCAGGAACTGTGCGCAGAAACGGGTGTTCCGGTTGGCCAGGCCCATCATCTCCCAGGCCACTTCCTGCTCGGAGCCGCTGGTGGGCAGGTCCAGTTCGCGTCCCAGGCGCAGGGCCTCGGGGATGCCGACCAGCAGGGCCTCGGCATTCGGGACGCCGATGGTGTCCAGGAGGGCTCGATCCTCGACAGGGGAAGAGGGCAGGTAGCGCATGGCGGCCTCGGCAAAAAACGTTGAAATGCCAACGCCCCAGAGTATCAGGCGGACCCGTCGAAGCGCCCTGGGAACGGGTCAAAGGCCACACCGGCACAGACCACCGCCTTCCGCCCCCCCTATCTCCGCTTCCACAGGTCGAAGGGCTGCGTGCCCACCAGCACATTGAAACTGCCGGTGGCCCTGCCGCTGTCCCTGGGCGTCTGGAGCTTCAGTAGCCCGTAAGAGAGCTCAACGTAGAAGTTGGACAGGGTCGTGCGCAGCATCAGCCCCATGCCCTGGGCCTTGAGCCCATCAGCGGGGCCCAGGGCTGCACTGTCCCGGGCCACCCGGGCCAGGTCGAAGCGGGGGGTGGCCTCCACGGTGAGCCCAAGGCCGATGTAGAGGCGCAGGGGCAGGCCCAGGCGGAGGGCCGCGAAATTGGGCGCCATGAAGCCCGCAGCACGGGAGCCGATGACGAAGGAGGGACCACCCAGTACCCACCAGCGGTCCAGGGGCAGGTGGCGGCCCTGGCCCCACTCCAGATCCAGATCGGTGCCGAAGTACTCACCCAGGGCCACTAGGCCTCGCACCCGGGCGTAGCTCTGCTGGAAGGTGGCGCCAGGCAGGACACCCGCCTCCGCCTCTCCCACGCCAAAGCGGGAGCGCAGCAGAAGCCCCTCACGGGGCAGGGTGTAGCGGTCGAAGTTGTCCCATTCCTCCGAGAGGAAAACCGCGTTTTGTTGCTGGGAGCGGCGTTGGCCCTGGTCCAGGAAGGCTGCGTCGCGATGACCCAGATCGAAGCTCAGCTTGCCCGTGCCCAGGTTGCTGAAGCGGAAATAGGTGCGCAGCAGGAGGTCCGAAACGCTGATGCGGGCGTCCTGGCCCAGGCTCACCAGCTCTGGCGTGGCCCAGGGCAGGGTCACGTCCAGGCGCTGCTGCCAGTAGGTGGCCGTCAGCTCCAGGCCGGCGCCCCTGGAGAAGCCGAAGGGGCCCCGCAGCACCAGGGCCGCCTGCTCCTGGAGGCGGTTGCGGGCACCACTCAACTCTACTTCGGTGCCCTTGAAGCCCAGGTTCAGGGCCCGGTAGTTGAGGCCCAGCTGCCCACCCAGGGTGGACTCGTAGCCCAGGGAGATGTCCAGGCGCTCCCGCTGCTGGGGTACCGGGATGAGGGTGATGGCCGTGCCTTCGTCACCGTCGGGGCGGATCTGGTAGCGCAGTTCCGCCAAGTGCAGGCGGTGCTCAGCCAGGGCGATGCGATTCTGGAGTTCCACCGGCCGGAGGGGGCGGCCGTGCAATTCGCCCAGCAGGCGCAGGAGGTGGGACTCGTCCACAGAGCTGGGCGCCGACCGGACCTCCACCCGCGTCACCAGGGGTTCTTCCAGGACGATGCGCAGGCAGCCGGTCTGGGGGTCGAAGCCGCACTTCCGGGCATCCACCAGGGGATTGCCGTCCATGAGGAAGCCATAGACCAGGCGGGCCACCAGGTGACCGAAGACCTCGGGGTTGAAGGGCTGGCCCAGCTTGAAGGTGTCGGTGGCAAGGTTCCAGATGGCGTGGCGCCAGGCGGCGGGGGCCTGCACATCCAGGCTGGTGACGGCCGCATAGGGCCGCAGGTGGAACGTGAGCACGCGCTCCGGGTCCACCGTGGCCCAGGCTTCCCGGGCCAGACCGTGAACCAGGGCCTGCTGGAGGAGGATCTGCACATCCTGGACCCGGACCGCGGGGCTTGGCTTCAGGGTGACGGAGATGAGGCCCGTGAGGGGCGTGTCCAGGTCTCCGGGGCCCTCGAAGGCCACCCGGGCGATGTCCAGCCGTTCCTGGGTGAGGCGCGTGCGGAGCAGGTCATTCATGGCATCGCGTCGGGCGTCGAAGGCCTCCCGGCCCTGGCGCACCAGCTGGGCCGTCTGGGAGCTGTATTCCAGGAAGGGCACGTCGTGGATGTCGGGGCGGATGAGGAAGTCCGCGGCGGCGCGGCTCTCCCATTGGCGGCGTTCCACCACCAGGTCCAGGCTGCGGGCCGCCACGGAGAGGATGCTGGTGGACGGGCGCCGCTCCAGGGGGGCGCTGATGTCCACGGCGATGACCAGGTCTGGGTGGAAGGCCTCCTTGGCCGTGTGCACGGGCAGGTTCTCCACCAGGGCGCCATCCACGTACTGCTGGCCCTCGATGACCACCGGGCGGAAGCCGCCGGGGATGGACATGGAGGCCCGCACGGCCTCCACCAGGTCGCCCCGGCCGAAGACTCGGCCCTGGCCCGTCTCCAGGTTGGTGGCCAGCACCCGCAGGGGCCGCTGGAGCCGGTCGAAGTCGCCGTTGGAGAAGTAGGCCCCGCGGGCCAGCAGGCCCTGCAGCGTGTGCTGGACCTCCACGCCGCTGCGCAGGCCTTGGGCCAGAGAGAGCTGACCGTCCTGCCGCTCGATGGAGAGGAAGGTGGCGTTGTGGTCCTCCTGCTCCATGAGGGTCTCGCCGGGATTCCGCAGCAGGGGTTCCAGGAAGGCCCGGGTCAGGTCCAGGCGAGCGAAGAGGTCCTCGATCTCCTTGCCCGTGAAGCCGCTGGCGTAGAGCGCGGCCACCAGGGCCCCGGCGCTGGTGCCAGTGAGGCTGTCCAGGGGGTAGCCCACTTCCTCCAGGCGCTGAAGGACCCCGATGTGGGCCAGGCCCCGGGCACCCCCTCCGCTGAGGACCAGGCCCACCCGGGGCATGCCGGGGATGACCACCCGGGGGAGGAAGCGGAACACCATGTCCGGGGCCTGGAGTTCTACGTCGATGCGGCGGGGTTCCGCCATGCCAGCCTTGGGCGTGGCAGGGCCCTGCGCCGCCAGCAGCGCCGGCAGGCAGAGGGCCAGCCACCCAGGTTTCATGCGAGCGCCGCCCGTTGCGCCTCCATGAGGGCTCCACAGCCCTGGAGCCCCAGGTCCACGAGAGCCGCCGCCTCGGCGCGACTGAAGGGACGGCCTTCGCCGGTGCCCTGCAGCTCCACCAGGTCAAGCTCCCCGCCGTTCCTGCCCCGGGCCGCCACCAGGTTGCAGTCCACGGCGGCCAGGTGGTCCTCCTCGTATTCCAGGTCCAGCACCAGGCCCCGGCGACCTTCCCCGGCCTCCACGATGCCCGCGCTGACGGCGGCCACCTGGCGGACCAGGGCGGCCTCCAGGCCCCGGGCCCGCAGGGCCATGGCCACGGCCACCCAGGCTCCGGTGATGGAGGCGCAGCGGGTGCCGCCATCGGCATTCAGCACATCGCAGTCCACCGTGAGGGTCCACTCACCCAGGAGGGCCAAGTCCACGGCCTGGCGCAGGCTGCGGCCGATGAGGCGCTGGATCTCCACGGTGCGGCCCTGCTGCTTGCCTTTGGCCGCTTCGCGGTCCGAGCGTGTGTTCGTGGCTGCGGGCAGCATGCCGTACTCCGCCGTCAGCCAGCCCGTGCCCCGGCCCTTCATCCAGCCCGGCACCTTGTTTTCCAGGTTGGCGGCGCAGAGGACATGGGTGTTTCCCTGCTTCACTAGGCAGGATCCGCCCGCGTGCAATTGGACGCCCTGAATGAGCTCCAGGTGGCGCAGGGCCTCGATCGGACGCATCAGCAGCTCCCCTTGTATTCGATCTTGTCCACCCGCCCCTGATGCCGCCCACCTTCAAAAGGTGTATCCAAGAACGTTTTCAGGTAGGATTCTGCATTGAGCGGATCCGTCAGCCGCTGGCCGAAAGCGATGGCGTTCGCGTCATTGTGCTGCCGAGCCAGTGCCGCGTGTTCAGTGGAGGTCACGAGCGCGCAACGGATTCCGGCATGGCGGTTGGCCGCGATGCTGATACCGATGCCCGATCCGCAGACCAGCACCAGGCGCTCCCACTGATCCATGCCTTCCGCTGCCCGATGCGCGAAATCCGGATAATCCACCGAGGCCATTCCATCCGTACCGAAGTCCACCACGGCATGTCCCTGCTCCACCGCCCAGGCCTTGAGCCGCTCCTTCAGGTCGTACCCCGCATGATCGCTTGCAAAGCCCAGCCGCATCGTCAAACCCCCAGGTCTCCAGCCTACCGCCTTCGGCCCACGGGCCCCAGCCTCCAGCCCACTGTCCACAGCTCAAAGCCGATAGCTCAACCATGCTGAATCTGTTCCTGCAGTATCGCCCCCAAGATCGCGGCTTTCTCTTGTGCATGCCTGAGGCTGTGGGTGCCACAGAGTGGCTCCGGGCATTGCGGACCCTGCCTGGCGAGCTCCAGGGCCGGGAGCGCCTGACCCCCGCCAAGGCACAGATCTTCCTACCCGACGGTGCCCTGGTCGAAATGCACGCCGTGCCCCTGCGCTGGCAGCGGGCCTATCCCTGGCTCTCCTCCCTGGCCCTGAACCCCGGCACGGCCGGCCCCACCCTCCGCTACTGGGCCACCGTGCTCCGCCTCCTCCAGTCCCTGGTGGTGCGTGGCGCCGTCCTGCCCCAACTGGACACCCGCGGCAATCCCTGGAAGGCCCGCTGGGGCGTCAGCCTCACCAGCCCCTCGGACCGCCTGGCCCTCCGCCAGCTCACGGAGGCCATGCCGCCAGCCTCGGTGGCCTTCCCTGAAACCGACACCTGGGGCTTCACCAAGACCGTGGCCCTGGGCGATCTGGACGCCTTCGACATCGAGGACGACCTGGCCATGCCGCCGGCCGCGGATGCTGTGCTGACCGCCTTCCTGGAGGATGGCGCGGACTTCATCATGCGCTTCGTGGCGGGCGGCCTGCGGGCCGGGGACGATCCCCGCCTCAGCCTCATCCACCGCCTGCGGGGCCACAAGCGGGACCGTCTGCCCTGGGACGAGCGCATCATGGTGGCCCTGTGCCACCAGCTGCCGGAATTCCCCACCATCGGCATCACCGAGCGCACCCTGGGTGAGCAGTTGACCCAGTGGAGCGAGGGCGCGCGGCCCCAGTGGCTGCGTCCCAGCCTGCGTCTGGAGGCCCCGGCGGTGCCCCTCACCACCCAGGCCGTGCAGGACGCGGATCGCCTGGCCGAAGAGGGCTGGATCCTCAAGGTGGGCCTGGAGACTGAAGCCGGTGCCGACATCGGTGTGGCCAAGCTCTGGGAACCCTCCACAGAGCCTGCCGTGTTGCAGGCCCGCCAGGCCCTGCTGCGAGGCCTGGCCCGCGCCACACCCTTCTTCCCGGCCCTGGAACGGGCCCTCTCCGGCCAAAAGCCCGAGGATCTGGTGCTGCGGCCCACGGAGGCCTGGGGCTTCCTCACCCGGGGCGCTGCGCAGCTGAAAGAGGCTGGCTTCCTGGTCCACATCCCCGAGAGCCTGGCGGACTTCGGCGGCGCCAAGCGGCTCCGCGCCAAGGTGCGCCTGGGGGCCCGCAGCACGGTGGACTCCGGCCCCCTGGCCCAGGCGGGTCTGGAGGGCAGCGTCAGCGCCGACTGGTCGCTCATGCTCGGCGACGATGCTCTCAGCGTCGAGGACTTCGCCCAGATGGCCAGCCTCAAGCACCCCCTGGTGGCCTGGAAGGGCAAGTGGGTGGCGCTGGATCCCGAGACCCTCAAGCAGATCAGCGCCGTCATCCAGGCCAGCGCCGGAGCGGGCTTCGAAAGCATGACCAAGGGCGATGCCCTGGCCGCCGCCCTCACGGGCACGGCCCGCATCCCAGGTGTCAGCGAGGCCATCGAGGTGGAGGTGGCCGGTGACTTTGGGGCTGCCCTGGAGGATCTCAAGGTCCTGCCAGACAAGCCCATCACCCAGCCCACCACCTTCAAAGGCCAGCTGCGGCCCTACCAGCTGCGCGGCCTGGCCTGGCTCGAGGGCCTGTCGCGCCATGGCCTGGGCGGCATTCTCGCGGACGACATGGGTTTGGGTAAAACCATCCAGGTTCTGGCCCTACTGCTCCACCGTCAGGAACACAGCCCCGAGTTCGGTCCCGCCACCCTGCTGGTCTGCCCGACCTCCCTGCTGGGGAACTGGGAGCGGGAGCTGGCCAAGTTTGCGCCCTCCGTGCCGGTCTTTGTGCACCACGGCAACAACCGGGACCGTCTGCCCAAGACCTTCAAGCCCCACACCCTGGTGCTCACCACCTACGGCGTGGTGCGCCGCGAGGAGGACACCTTCGCCGCCCGTCCCTGGGGCATGGTGGTGGTGGACGAGGCCCAGGCCATCAAGAACGCCAGCTCGGCCCAGGCCAAGGCCATCCGCAAGCTGCACGGCGCCTTCCGCCTGGCGCTCACAGGCACCCCCATCGAGAACCGCCTCACGGAGCTGTGGGCCATCATGAACGCGGGCCTGCCGGGCTACCTGGGCAGCGAGTCGCAGTTCAAGGAGCGCTTCGCCAATCCCATCGAGAAGTACCGCGATCCCGACGCCGCCAACGAGCTGCGCCAACGCATCGGGCCCTTTATCCTCCGCCGCCTCAAGAGTGACAAGAGCATCATCCAGGACCTGCCAGAGAAGAACGAGATGAAGGTCTTCACCACCCTCAGTCGCGAGCAGGCGGAGCTCTACCAGTACCGCGTCGAGAAGATGGATGAGGAGCTGGACGCCGCCTCCTCGGGCATCGAGCGCCGTGGGCGCATCCTGGCCCTGCTCACGCACCTCAAGCAGATCTGCAACCACCCCAGCCAGTTCCTCAAGGCCCAGGGGCCCTACAAGAACCGCAGCGGCAAGCTGGACCGCCTCACGGAAATGCTGGAAGAGGTCGTCGAAGCCGGCGAGCGCGCCCTGGTCTTCACCCAGTTCAAGGAGATGGGCGACCGCCTCCAGGTCCACCTCAAGGACGAGCTGGGCTTCGAGCCCCCCTTCCTGCACGGCGGCACCACCCGCGAAGGCCGCGATGAGCTGGTGCGGGCCTTCCAGGAAGACGCGGACTCCTCCCCCGTGCTGCTGCTGAGCCTCAAGGCCGGTGGCGTGGGCCTCAACCTCACGGCTGCCACCCATGTTTTCCACTTCGACCGCTGGTGGAACCCCGCCGTGGAAGACCAGGCCACGGACCGCACCTACCGCATCGGCCAGACCAAGAACGTGCAGGTCCACAAGCTGGTCACCATCGGCACCCTGGAGGAGAAGATCGACGCCCTCCTGGAGTCCAAGCGGGACCTTGCGGACCGTGTGGTGGGCAGTGGCGAAGGCTGGCTGACGGAGCTGGATGATGACGCCCTGCGTCGCCTCGTGGCACTGGATCCCGACGCCGAACTGCTGGACGCCGATGAGGCCACACCTGAGGAGACCGCGCCCAAACCGGTGCGGCGCAAGGCCAAGGAGGTGGCGCCATGATGAGCCACGCCGACCGCTTCGGCGCCACGTGGTGGGGCCGCCTCTGGATCCAGGGCCTCGAGAAGCTCGGAGACGACTACGAGAACCGCCTGCCCCGGGGCAAGAAGTACGCGGAGGACGGCCACGTCTCCCACTTCGGCGTGCAGCCCGGCGAGATCCAGGCCCGGGTTCATGGCCGCAAGACCTACAACGTGACCTTGGGCCTGCCCGCCCTCACCACCGCGCAGTGGGAGAAGGCCCTGAGCCGCATCGCCCAGGAGAGCCGGTTTGTGGCCTCCCTGCTGGCAGGCGAAATGCCCCAGGGCCTGGACGAGACCTTTCGCGAAGCGGGCGCCAGCCTCTACCCCCGCGTGCCCAAGGAGCTGCAGACCCACTGCGACTGCCCGGACTGGGCCAACCCCTGCAAGCACGTGGCCGCCGTCTGCTACGTCATGGCCGAGGCCCTGGACCGGGATCCCTGGCTGCTCTTCGACCTCCGTGGCAAGAGCCGCGAGGAAGTGCTCCAGGCTCTGCAGTCGGCCCTGGATGCCGCCGCCGTGGCCGCTCCCAAGAAGCGGGGCCGTCCTCCCAAGAAGCAGCAGACCGTGGCGGACCTCCTCCGCCAGGAACAGCCCGAGCCCGAGCCCTGGCGCCGCCTCCCCGAGGAGGCCTATGACGCCCTGCCCATGCCCCTGCCTGAGCTCACCATCCCCCGCATGATCCCGCCGGATCCTTCGGTATTCACCCAGCTGGGGCCGCTGCCCCACGCCCGCATCGAGACCAGTCTCTGCCTGGCCGCCCTCATGCACCGCACCGCCCAATGGGTGCAGCAGCAGATTGAGGACGGTCCCAAGGGCCTCGAAGATGGGGAGGAGGATGGCGATCTGGAGCAGCCCGCCTCGCCCTTCGACGCCCCCCTCCAGCCCGCCCCCAAGACCAGCCGTAACTGGCGTCACAAGAAGCGACGCTGGGGCAAGAAGGGCTGATACCTTCCATCCTTGGACCTTAGGAGTTCCCATGCGCACCATCAGCACCCCCGCCGCCCCCGCCGCCATCGGCCCCTACAGCCAGGCCCAGATCTCGGGCAACCACCTCTACACCTCGGGGCAGATCCCCCTGGTGCCGGAGACCATGGAGATGGTCTCCGGCACCATCGAGCCCCAGGCCGAGCAGGTGCTGAAGAACCTCAGCGCCGTCCTAGCCGCTGCTGGCACCAGCTGGGACCGCGTCGTGAAGACCACGGTCTTCCTGTCCGACATGGCCGACTTCGCCGCCTTCAACGCCATCTACGAAAAGGCCCTCGGCGGCGCCAAACCTGCCCGCAGCACTGTCCAAGTGGCGGCCCTGCCCCGCGGCGCGAAGGTCGAGATCGAGCTCATCGCGGAAGTCTGAATCGAGCGGCTCGACCCATTCCAGGGTTCTGTTTAACCGCAGAGGACGCAGAGGGCGCAGAGGAATGATGGCCCTCCTCTGCGCCCTCTGCGTCCTCTGCGGTTAATTGGTTTTCTGATTATCGGCCACCCTCAGCCTAAAGAACAGATGCCTCTGCTCGGGCAACTCCGAGGTCTTTAACCATTTAGGCACAAGTGGACAGGATGTGTCGCATCCATGACGCGATGTTTTGGCGTGGAGGTGTGCCATGCCGAGATATGACATCCAGTTCCAGAAGGGCCTTTCCCTGCGGGAGTTCATGGCCCGATACGGGAGCGAA
>Ga0209697_10008159_pt1 | contig 11987 bp, 15 predicted proteins | sample AliMusrvi5mmetaG_FD_184115 | JGI IMG/M metagenome (GOLD analysis project Ga0209697, IMG submission 184115) | Freshwater lake bacterial and archeal communities from Alinen Mustajarvi, Finland, to study Microbial Dark Matter (Phase II) - Alinen... | ecosystem: Environmental > Aquatic > Freshwater... | reverse complement strand
TTGTATTCGCTGTGATAGATCCCGGTGCCTGCACTCATTACCTGCACATCCCCGTGCCGGATAACAGAGACATTGCCCATGCTGTCCTTGTGTTCGAGATCTCCTTCCAAAGGAATGGAGATGATCTCCATGTTGTCGTGGGGATGCGTTCCGAAGCCCATTCCACCTGCTACGGTGTCGTCATTCAAAACACGCAAAGCGCCAAATTGAATCCGCTGAGGATCGTAATAATTGGCAAAACTGAAGGTATGCCGGCTGTGGAGCCATCCGTGGTTGGCATCTCCACGGGACTCAGCTTTATGTAGAATTGTATTTTCCATTTTAATTGTTTTATGATCAGGTATACGAGAATTGAAAGGGAAAGGGTAACAGTTGAAAACGTATAGGACCTTGATCTCACTCCTTTTTTCCGGATATTACAACAGATTTTCCGAATTGTGATACGGGTAAAAGTTGGGCAGATCTATTTTTGTAACATCGAATCAATCGGATTTTTTAGATCAGGAATTGTTTCTGCCAGGTGATTGGAAGATACAAGGAACCAGGTCAAATTGTTACAGGGAACAGGAATACGGCCCAATCATAATTTAATTAACGAATTTCAAAAAATGGAACCAAAAATTGCCCAAAAAGCACCCTATGTGGTGGAATTGGAAGAAGGAAAAGAGTACCACTGGTGTGCTTGTGGTCAGAGCAAGAACCAACCGTTCTGCGATGGCTCTCACAGGGGAACTGAATTCAAGCCATTGTTTTTCAATGCAAAAGAAACTGGGAAGGCCTATCTTTGCGGTTGCAAAAACTCAAAGAACCCGCCATTTTGCGACGGTTCTCACCGGAATCTCTGATCTGAACAACTCCCCGGAAGTGAATCGGTCGGAATTTATTTTCCCCCATCCACTAAGGGAATCATTTAAGGAAGCAGCTGTCTGAAAATGCAGCTGCTTCTGTTTTTTCCTGCATTTTTTCGTGCCAGACCGACCATAAGGGGGGGGTACACAAAGCAACCATACCAGGCACGAATGTCCGGAAAGAGGGCCTCCAATCCTGATAAAACGGGAATATCAGAAAATGGAAAGTGCCAGAACAATGGTGGTAGCCAAAGCCGCTAAAATCCAGATTACTTTTCTTTCAAATGCCAGCATCCTGTCACATTCGACAATTCTCTGCATTAGCTTCTCCTCTCCGGGTTTTAATTCCAATGCCCGCTCGTAGTAAATTCTGGCGGGTCTCAAAAGTTCGATTTTGAAAAAATCGTCGGCGTGCTCCTTCAAATCCATGAATTTGCGCTCCGCACGAGTCAGATTGGATTCAACTGTTGTATGTACCATAACCTGAGTTGGATGATTTACCCAAATATACTAATTTTCAGGCTAATTACAACTATTTCGTGGTAGGGAAAAGAATCAAAATTGACCACCAGCGGATAATTAATTCAGGTCAGGAATCCGGAGGTCTAGTGAAACCGGGTCAGTTCATTTGCCTGATTTTCCAGGCAGGATAACCCGCTTCCAGCCTTCTGGCAGAAAACCCGTTCTCCTTCAGGATCCTCACCGCCTCATCGGCCAGCAGGCAGAACGGCCCCCGGCAGTAGGCCACAATCTCCTTCTCCCTCGTAAGACTCCTGAGGCTGGCCAGCAAATCCTCCATGGGAAGGGAACGCGCCCCGTTAATGTGCCCGGATCCATATTCCGAAGCGGGTCGGAGGTCCAGCAGCAGCACGTTACCCGCCTCCAGCATTCGCTCCAATTCCTCCAGCAGGACGGCATCCTGGGAGGCAAAACTCTCCCGATGGCTGTTGATCCGACTTTCCAGATCGGCAATCTCTGCCACGGCATATTTCGTCATTTGCAGGTAGAGGGAGAGAAATTCATGACCGATCAGTGAATAATAGACATAGTGCCCCTCTTTCCTGGACCTGACGATGTTGTTGTTTCTCAACAACTGCAAGTGCTGGGAAGTGTTTGCCAAACTCATCCCGGTTCCCTGAACCAATCCTTCCACACTCTTCTCTCCCTGCGAAAGCAATTCGATGATCTCTAGTCGCCCGGGATTCGACAAGGCCTTGAATAGCCTGGAAAGTCCTTCGAAGATCTCCTCCTTGTATGCGCTGGTCTCCGTTTGCCTGGTCATTTCTTCAGAAATTTTGAAATACCCTTTTCCAGCTCCTCTCCGTGCAGGTTCCTTGCCAGGATGTTCCCATTTCCATCAATCAGCACATTGAAAGGCAGCTCCTGGATGTTGTAGGTCCTGGCGACGGGTGACCGCCAGAATTTAAGATCGCTCACCTGCGTCCAGCTGATGTGTTTCTTGGCAATGGTGCCCTCCCAATCTTGTCTCTTCGCATCCAGCGAGACACCATAAATTTCAAACCCCTTGCCATTGGTAAAAGCCAAATTCCTGAATATTTGGTAAAGTCGCGCCAATTCATCCTGTTCCTGCACGCAAGGAGCACACCAGGTAGCCCAGAAATCTATCAGCACCAACTTTCCCTTGAGGGAGGAGAGGGGGATCAACTTCCCGGCAGGAGAGGAGAGCTCGATCTCAGGAGCTTTCTTCCCGGTTTCGGTGGGTTGCGACTGGCCGTACGAAAACGGCAGATTACTTACCAGGAAAGCCGTGACTAGCCATAGTTTCTTCATGATAACAACGGAAATTTTATTCGTTCATCGGATAACCGTGATCGATCCAGTCGACCTTGATGTTCTGCGGGAGGTTCAGCAACTTGTAGTTGGTGAATTTCATGCTGCCAAGCAGTTCCATGGCTGGCCTGACGTTGGGGCACCTGGAGAAGGGACAGCAACCACAGTAAACCACGATGCTGGCATTTTTCGGCAACTTATCGAGCTGCTGCTTCAGTTTGTCAAGATTGTCCTTCACCATGGCAGGACCAATTTCGATCGACCCCTTGACGACTGCCTGCATTCCCACGCTGAAAACGATGGGTTGTGGAGCCTTCGGGTCTTTCAGTGTTTTGGCGAGATCGGCAGGGCTCAGCAACTGCTGCTGGGTCCAGGGATCACCACCCCCCTGGGATGGATATTCGGACAAGGCAAACGCAAAGGCGGAAAGTGCGAGGATGGAGAAAATCAGAATTTTTGCTTTTTGCATTTTCGGAAGATTTAAATATTATTCCGGTAAATTTAATTCAATTATTCAATATAGTTATTGAATAATTGAATTTTTGACTGACAACCATGCGATTCAGGCGAAAGTCAGCACTCCCTCACCGGGTGACTCAAAGTCACCCGGTGAGGGAGTGCTGTTTATACTCATCTTTCGGCAATCGGGATGGCAAAAAGTTCAATGGCATCAGATTGTGCATCCCCGGAATTGGATTAACAGGGGTTTAGTGGTACCAATAGATCAGGTAATAAGCGGTGAAGCCCAAACTGGCAAAAATGGTCACGACAATTCCCAGATTCCGGTAGTTGATGCCCTCTTCGGTGAAAACGGAATGGATGGCATAGGAGAGCAGGAAGAGCAACAGCCGGATCAGGTTGTAGAGGACCAGAAAAGCACCCGCCAAAAGCATCACGATCAGCCAGACGAGTGCGGCATTTTTGCCGGTACCTCCCCGCCAGGATAATCCGGGAATACCGGTGCGGATGGAATATCCGCGGGCACCGAAAGAGCCCATACTGGACCGGATGCTTGGTGAAATGCCCGATTTACTTACATTCAGCCCGAGGCCATCGCCGTAATTTAGCCGTTTGTAGAAACGTAATCCCATGAATCTCTTTTTTGAGCGGTTTAGTCACGTTGGGTTTTGCCGTCAACTAAAGTACGAAAATTTGGGGAAAAGGACCACTCATTTTTTGGAAGGAGGCTAAATCCATTCATTGGCCGGCTTCTTCCTATCCAAGCTTATCATGGTTCTGTTGGGAATCCCTGTCCGGGAAATAGGAAGCCCTCACCGGGTGACTCTGAGTCACCCGGTGAGGGCTGAATGGTGGTAATGAATTATTCTTCCGCCGGAACTGAATGACCGCACCTTCCATGCCATTCTGCACGCATCTTCTTCCTTTCTTCGGGGGAAAGATGCCTGAATCTGCCATGCCAGCCGTGTCCATCACCGTGGCAATGACACCTGTGGTGCCCGTGACCGCCCCTGAAACCTCCAAAAAGGAGCTTGGACAGGATCAGCAGCCCAATGGCCTGCCAGAGCGTGATGGTTTTGATGCCGAACAACACCGGCAGCAGGTTGTTCCAAAGCAGCATCACCGCACTTCCGAAAATAAATACACCTGCGGCAATCGCTATGGGGATGAAAATGGCTCTCTTTATCCAGAAACCTTTTCCTCTTTCTCTTCCATGAAACATCATAATCTTGAATTTTAAATTGTTAATAATCTTTGTACATAAACTGAAGACGTTCACGCAGGTACGCAACTGCGTAGCGTTTTCGGGATATGATCGTCTTAATGCTTTCTCCGGTTTGGTCGGCAATCTCTTGCAGTGTCATCTCCTCGAGTTCATTCCAGACAAACACGTCCCTTTGCTTTTCCGGCAATTCACCTAGTGCCGTGAGAAGTGACTCCCTGATAAAGGCTCTTTCCAGTTCTGATTCCGGATCGTCGTGCTCTGGAAGCAATCCCTCCGGAAAGACCAGCTCTCCCTCCTCGTCTTCGTAGGTGAAATCTGCCAACGAGTGTGGGGTCAGTTTCCGTTTCTTGTCGACGATCCGGTTTTTACTTACCCTGAAAAGCCAGGAACTAAGTTGAACGATTGGTTCGGAGTCGATGATTGAACTGAGCTGGTACCAGACATCCTGCAGAATATCTTCGGCATCCTGATCATTCTTTACACGTCGGCGTATAAAACTGAACAATCGCTTCCCATATTCCTGCACGGCATCCTGAATTCGTTGCTGTCGTTGCCCCATCGGTATTGCAATAATTTCGTCCATATAGTTATGCAGACGAACTGGTGATGAAATTACTTTAAAAGTTTGATTATTTTTTTTGAACGATACAATCACCGGTCTGGGGAGTAGTCTCCCCTGTTAATTTTCGTGGGTCATGATAAACCCACTGCCGTGGATGTTCCTGATCTCGACGGAGGGATCTTCACGAAAGAATTTGCGCAGTTTGGTGATGAACACATCCATACTTCGGGTGGTAAAATAGCCGTCGTCGCCCCAGATCCGCTTGAGGGCCATTTCGCGTGGTAACAGCTCGTTCCTGTGTTCGCAGAGCAGCTGGAGCAGGGCCGCCTCTTTGGGGGAGAGCAGCTGCTTCACTCCATCAAGCCTGATTTCGCGAAGCTTTGAATCAAATATGTATTTGCCGATCGTGAAGAGGTGGTTACCGTTGACGGGTTCACCCTCCACACGCTTCAACAGCACTGCAATCTTGTAGATCAGGACATCGGCATCGAAGGGCTTGACGATGTAATCATCAGCTCCGAGCCGGTATCCTTCCAGGATATCCTCTTTCAGCGATTTGGCAGTCAGGTAGATGATGGGAATTCTGGTATCCATCGACCTGATTTCTCTGCCGATGGAGAAACCATCCACATTGGGAAGCATCACATCCAGCAAACAGAGGTCGAAGGTGCCTTCGCGGAAGGCACTCACCGCATGTTTCCCGTCCGTCAGCCAGGTGATGGAGAAGTTGCATATCTCGAGATAGGACTTAAGAACTGCCCCAAAACTGAGATCATCCTCCACAAAAAACAGGGATTTCTTGTTGCTCATCGGTTGTTCAGAAAAGGGATGAATACGACAAACCTGCTGCCCTTGCCAGGCTCACTGAAAACTTTGATGGAGCCATTGTTGGCCTCCAGGATGGCTTTGATGTAACTGAGTCCAAGGCCAAATCCCTTGATGGTATGTACGTTGCCTGAATGAAGCCTGTAAAATTTGTCGAAGATACGAGCCTGCACAGCCTTGGACATGCCAATGCCGTTGTCCTCCACAGTCAGCTGCACTCCTCCGGGGATATTGGCAGAAGAGATCCTGATAACAGGTTGATCGGTGGTATACTTGTTGGCATTGTCAAGCAAATTGAATACCAGGTTGGTGAAATGTACCGGGTCAGTGGTCACCACTGAATTGGTCGCTTCGAGCAGGCTCTCGATCCGGCCTCCGCGCTGTTCGACCTGAAGTACAAAACCACTCACGGCCTCAGCAATCAGGGGATGGAGATCGGTAGCCTGGAAGTTGAACTCAAACTCCTTCCTGTCGAGCCGGGCAATCTGAAGGATCCGTTCGACCTGCTCATTCATCCGCTTGTTCTCCTTTTTGATCATCCCCGCAAAGAAGCGAACCTTCTCCTCCAAACCTATTACCTTATCGTTGGCAATGGAATCTGCGGCAATCGAAATGGTGGCAATGGGGGTCTTAAACTCGTGGGTCATGTTGTTGATGAAATCCGACTTCATCTCAGAAACTTTTTTCTGTTTGATAATCTGATAAATGCTTAAGAGGAAGGTCAGAAAAATTACCAGGGTGAAGATGACGGAGAGCCCAAGCAGCATCGTCGTATTTCGTCCGATAAATTGATCCCTTTCGGGAAACAGGACGGCCAGTTCCAGTTTTTTCCTGAATATATCGTCTGGGAAAAGGTTGACTTTGTACCATTTCTGAAGTTTGTCGGTAGAGACATTTTTCACCTTCGTGGAATCTCCACCTAAAACGGAGATGGTAAAGTCGATGGGAATGGCCCTGTCTCCAAGTTCCTCGCGGAGCAATTTCTTCAGTTGAACTTCATCAATGTGCCGGCCGTTCTCCCAGCCACGGTATTCAATTTTAATCTGATTGCTCAGATTCTTGAGCTGTGAAATCTTCTTCCCCAGATTGGGATCGCCTGAGATAAGCTCCAACTGAAAAATAGAATCGGCAGATATCCCGTATCTGTTTTCCGTGAGGATAGCGGATGATTTTTTCCCTTTTCTTACGATGGTGGTAATTCTGGATTGGTGGCTCTGTCGGGGGTGCATATCGCCGGAGGTGCGAATACTGATGATCTGGTGGATGGTATCGCGCTGAACCACCACGTCCAGATCTTCCATTTCCGGGATAGGTGGTGGTGGAGGCGGAATAGGCATCGCAACAGTTGGGTTCCACCGAATGGTATCCTCTGCCGCAATACCCCGGATCACCTTGAGGTCCTGGCCGGTTTGCAGTCGCCTGACGGCTTTGTTCATCGCTTCATTGACCGACCTGTCGAACAGTTCATTCCGCACGGCAACCGAATTGTTGAACCAATAGAGCTGCACTGCCACGATGCCGAGCAGCGAAATTCCCATTAATACAACCAATCCGATGATGATGCGCTTGTTCATTAAAATGCCTTGAAAAATATCACTCCATTACTGCCTGTTGCCGGCCAAAAAATTGATAACCCAAAATTAGACAATATTTTAACCGCGTTTTCAACTTTAACTTCACCTTAACACTTTTTTAGGGGACCTTAACCCTTTGAGAAATTTTTAAGCAGTAACATTGAATCGTCAAAAAGTTTGTATCAGTAACTTAAAAAAGGAAGCATATGAGACATGTATTTTTATTGGGATTGTTTCTGGCGAGCACGATTTTTTCCTTTGCGCAGGAGAAAACAGCCCAGCAAGCAGAGAAGACAACTAAGAAAAATGAGCAAAGGATCAAAGTGATGGTCAACCAGGATGGAAAACAAATTAAGATTGATACCATTTTTAACCTTCCGGATGAAACTATGATCCAGTTCAAAGTGGATTCCCTGTTGCACAAACTGGGGGTCAACGAAGGAAACGCCGGAGAACCGAATATTGTGATTCTTCGTGGACCCAACAGGATGAGCATGAGCCGTCACCACGCGGATGGAATGCCCGGTGAGAACCAAATCGAGCTGATCTATCAGAAGGGCGACAGCGGCCAGGTGCAGAATGTGCGCAAGGTCATCCGGATCCGCGGAGAAAACATGGAAACCGTTGATGTAACCGGAGACATGGAACCGCCTATGCCGCCAATGCCCCCGGTTCCCCCGTTCCACATGAGGGAATTCAGAATGGCCCACGATGATCCGTTTGCCATGGATCCGAACGACAAGGACATCATCACCTACGACAAGAAGGACCTTGGCAAAGGGTTGGAGAAGATCACCATCGTGAGAAGGAAACATACGCCGGAGACCGATGCCAAAGAGGTGCAGGTGAAAGTCGAAGTTGACGACCAGAAGAAGAAATAGCGCAAATCCGGGATGCCGGAACTTGTTAAAAATTTGGAAAGGGAGTGGCAGAAAATGCACTCCCTTTTTTGTGTCGAAAAATCATATTCGAACCACGAAAAGAGAGTTCAGAAGGGCTATCCCGGCAGGGGTGTATGGTTACTGTTTGAAGGTCAACCAAGCCTGTAAAAATTGTTTCATCCTGTTCCATTCGAATACCCTTGCAGGGACAAAGTATGCATCTATTTGGTATTCTGAATTTTAATCGTATTTTTGCAAATTAAATTTTTTAAATTTCCGTGGTAAAGAAGGTATTCAAGAAAATATTGCTTCTGCTGTTGCTTCTATCCGTGGCATCTCTTTTTTTGATGTCGCTTCCCAGGGTTCTTGCCAAACTATATCCGGCAAAACCGCCTGTTGGATACTATTTTATCAATCCCACCATTCTGGCCGTCTACACTGGTCTGGAGTCCCTGGCAGATAAATCAGGCCAAATTCCGGATCATGTTGAAGCGATCAAAAACATCGAGTACAAAAAGATCAACGGGAAATCGCTCCAAATGGATATTTATCAGCCCAACAACGATTTCCACAGGCCTCCTTTGCTGGTTTTCATCCACGGTGGAGGCTGGTCGCACGGCGACCGGAACGAATACCTGAATTATGCCCTCTATTTTGCCGGGCTGGGCTACATGACTGCAACGGTGACCTACAGGGTGGTGAAGGATGCAACCTATCCTGCCTGCGTGGAGGATATCACGGATGCGGTAAAATTCATCTATGAAAACAACGACAAATACTATTTCAACCCCGACAAGGTGGTGCTGATCGGCGGATCAGCCGGGGCACACCTGGCCATGCTGGCCGCCTATGGCTGGAAACAGGATGGGAAGGAGGCCGACACGGCTCGTCTGGTGGTGGCGAAACATAAAATCAAGGCTTTGGTTGAGATGTATGGACCCGTCGACTTCACGACCCCCTATGCCCGGAATCATCCGATGGTGACCCGCCTGATGGCTCATTCGTGGGAGGAAACACCAAAGTTGTACAAGGAAGCTTCTCCCATCTTCTGGGTAAATAAAAATTCTCCTCCTACGCTCATTCTACAAGGCACACGCGACAACCTGGTCCCTCTGAGCCAGGCCGAACAGCTGAAACATAAACTGGACAGCCTCTCCGTACCGAATGTTTATAAACCCCTGCCGGGATGGCCCCATGCGATGGATCAGGTCAAAAGGGTCAACAACTATTTCCGCCTGACCATGCGTGATTTTTTCGAGAAGTACGTGAAATGAGGCTATAAAAATTCTATCGACAAAGACCAGTCGGGAGCAATAAGCTGTCCGACTTCTGCCGAATGTTCCTATCTTTGAGGAACATCACCCACCCAACAATCAACCTCATGAAAATATCCTTCTTAGCAGGAGCTCTTTTTTTCTTTCAATACGCCTATGGTCAGTCTGTCGGGGAGGTGACAGGTAGCAGGATCAGCCGGCAGGATGCCCAGAGAATCCTGGATCAACACAATCAGGCACGGGAGGAAGTTGGGGTTCCGCAACTGGTTTGGAGCCGCGAACTGGCAGCCTTTGCTCAGGAGTGGGCAGATCACCTGGCAAAAAATGGTTGCAGCATGCAGCATCGCCAGCAACCCAGGATCCGAAACGAACCCGTGGGGGAAAATCTTTTCTGGGGAAGTTCATCGACTGTTTATCATCCTTTGGATGCCTCCCTTTCCTGGTATGGGGAGAAGAAGATATACCGTTACGGAAAATTTGGGCAGGGCAACTGGCATGCCATCGGCCACTATACCCAAATGGTTTGGAAAAATACACGCGAAGTGGGGGTTGGTGTGGCGGTGTGTAAAAATGGGGAGTTGATGGTGGTCGCCAACTATTCTCCGGCTGGAAATTATCTGAATCAGATGCCCTATTAATTCCTAGAATTTCTCAAAGACTCCGAGTCCAAACAGGGCAAAATCATATTTTACCGGATCATTTTTGTCCATCGCCCTTAAGTGGGAATCTAGCTCCTCTAGGGCTTTCGCATCATTTTGATTTCTGGTTAATAGCCCCAGTTTACGGGCAACATTGCCTGAGTGCACATCCAGCGGACAGGAAAGCTGAGCTGGACGGATGCTTTTCCACAATCCGAAATCGACCCCGCACTGGTCCTTCCGGACCATCCACCGAAGAAACATGTATATGGAGATAATTTAGGTAGTTAATCAAAATGAATAAGCTCCTCTTGATTAAACTTGATTATTTCACTAGGTGAACTGTTTGATTGAAAGCCTTTAAAGCTGGGTTCTAATTCTATTATTGATCTATTTTCACCTTGTTTGCTCAAAAGATAATTTGCTAAATCAATATCATCCTGTAATTCTTCAGCATTTGTGGCACATTCTACACTTCGTGACATCCAATACCATTTAAATGATTGATAATCTGTCATAAACATTGATTCTTCAATGAAGTTTTTATAATTGATTTTAATCAAATAATATCCTGTTTTATCTTTTTTTGTATGATGAACTGTTATTTTATCAACTAATGAATGAACCGCTTGTCTTATTGATTCAAAATCAGCATTGATATTGAAATCATCAATTAATTGCTTCACCCTATTTTTCCTATTATCTGATTCATTTAAAATGATTTTATTTTCCAATGTGGTTATATCCTCAACTAGGCTTTCTTTCATATTCTTTGACTTTTTAAGTTCTTCTTTTATAACAGAATCATCCTCAAAGTCTGGGTCAACCAAAAGCTTATAAACTCGACTGATTGTAGCATCAATTTTTGTTAGTGATTTCCTTTTTTTATCTAGGTGCAGTTTCAGGCTATCTGTTTCGTTGGTGTCAACAGCAATATTGGTTAGATAATTTCTCAGTTCCTTTGACTCAAATAAATGCCTAATTATAAAAGTTTCAATTTTTGGAATATTAATGCCTCTGCTTTCAGTACAGGTTGGATTTGGTTGTCTTACACCTTTACATTTATAAGCTCTGTCACTGCCTTTTAATCGCTTCTTTCCACGAAGTTCCATTCCACAATTTCCACAAAACATTATGCCATTCAATAAATAATGGTAGTCGTTTTTACGACCAACATTTTTTTTGTTTTTCTGAATATTCTTGGTGGTCTTATCCCATAAATCAGGTTCGATAATGGCTGGAATATTAATTTCCAAATCATTCCATCTTCGTATTCCTTTATAAATGGGATTGGTTATTAAATCATATATGACATTACCACGCCATTTAACGTTGCTTTTGTCATAGGTCGTAATATGACCAGTTAGTTTATCTTTTCTTCGAATTTTACCATCAAACCGATTAAACTTGCATGGAATTCCTTCTGTATTTAAAATTTTGGCAATCGTATAAGTGCCAATTCCATCAAGAGAAAGTGAATAGATTTTCTTTACAACATTTTCTTCTTCAACATTTATTTCATAATAGCCTTTTTCACCTCGTTGGTATCCATAAGCTGTCATGCCATGTGTTTTGCCTTCTTTAGCATTTAATTCGTCTGCTAACTTTGTTTTTTGTGATGTTAAAGCAGCATAAAAAGAGTTGCTTAGGGAAACCAAGCCAGAGAAAAATCTATTTTCTGGCACATCTAAATCAAAGGATGCACCTGAAGGATAATATTCACATTCTGCTTTTAGCAAAACGCCTACGAAGAAATTCCATATATCGTTATTCCTTTCAATTCGTAAGCATTCGGTGAACCCCGTATTTTAATTTTCCCTTTTGGTCTTTAAGTTTGGAGTTCACATAAATGACAATCGATGTTAAACTCGAGACAATTCACAGACATCTATAACGAGTACCTTGAATCC
>Ga0209697_10008138_pt1 | contig 12007 bp, 11 predicted proteins | sample AliMusrvi5mmetaG_FD_184115 | JGI IMG/M metagenome (GOLD analysis project Ga0209697, IMG submission 184115) | Freshwater lake bacterial and archeal communities from Alinen Mustajarvi, Finland, to study Microbial Dark Matter (Phase II) - Alinen... | ecosystem: Environmental > Aquatic > Freshwater... | reverse complement strand
CGTGGCGGCAGACCCAAACGACGCGGAGGGTGGCACTCATATGAACAACGTATGGTATACTTCACTCTCCCCGGTGAAGGAAGCTTATTTTAATTGCATTGGGCGAGACGCCGGCGGTCCGACCATTCATTTTTCCGCGGCTGCATTGGTTTGCGGAACAATCACCACCAGGTGGTAATGGGTGAAGTAAGTTCGGGCGACACGCTGCAATTGCTGTGGGGTAATGGCATCGATCGCGGCGGCGAGGGTTTGATCATCGGCACTGCCCAGTCCCAGCAACTCGTACCAGGCGAGATCGAAGGCATATTGCGCACTGTATTGGTGGGAGAGCAGATAGCGTCCTTTGAGCAGCGCCTGCGCCCGCCGCAATTCATCCTCGCCGATAGGCTGCGTTTGCAATCGCGCTAACTCGGTGATCAACGCGGTACGCGTTTCCTCCAGCGTGGCACTGCCGGTCAGCGCGTAGAGCGAAAACTGACCGCACGCCGCCTGCGCGGGAAAGATGGTGGCGACCTCATACGCCAGATGGCGCTGTTCACGCACGATGCGGAAGAGGCGCGATCCGGTACCGCTGGAGAGCACGGTATCGAGCAGGCGCAACGGGAGATTATCCGGATGTTCGGCGCCGCAGACGGGAAACGAGAGCATCACGCAGGCGGCAGTGCCGGGGGCTTCACGCAACGTCAACTTCGAGTCGGTCAGCGCCGGCATCGGCACCGGCGGGCGCAGAGTACGGTCATGGGCCTTCCACCCGGCAAAATCTTCGCCAAGCAACTTGCGCACGATTGCGACATCGCAACGTCCGGCCACCGCCATCACCGCCGTGTTGGGAACCAGATGGGATTGATACCCCCGGCGCACCGCATCCGGCGTGATGGTGATCAGCGACAAAGGCGTGCCGTTGCCATCGCCGGCGAAGGGATGATTGAAAAAGATCAACGCGTGCGTGATACGCGACGCATTCTCCACGGCGCCGGTGGCAGGCATTTGCAGCGCGCGCTGCGCTTGTTCGAGACCGGACTGAATACTCTCGTCGGATAAAAGCGGCCGGCAGACGACTTCCGACAGCGCGGCCAGACCGGTCGGCAGCGCATCGGCGGGAATGGTCAGGGTGAATTCAACCGCCGTCGGCAGGATGCGCCCTTCCAATGTGCCGCCGACCGCGTTGAGCGTATGCTGGATCTCGTCACCACTGCTGGCGCGTGATCCTTGCAGCATGGCGCAGAGCAAGACGCGTCGTAAACCGGTGGAATAGGCCGGTTCATCCGCACTCGAATAATCGAACAGCAATTCAACCGAAACCACCTGGGACGCGGTGTTGGGATGCACCAGCAACCGCATGCCGTTTTCGAGCCGTTCCGCGCCTCTCGCCCGCACGCATGACGGCACGGTTAGCAAGAAGAGGATGAGGACGAGTATGGGAGTATGGGAGTGTGGGAGTATGGGCGTATGGGTGAAATACCGCTCTTTGTGACAATCGCGAGATATACCCCCCGTATTCCGCAAATCCGATAAGATCGTGCTGAATCTCATTCGCCCCCCTCCGGTCGCTGGCCCATGGTAATCCAGGCGAGCGGTTTCGTCGGCACGCCGGCCTGCAACTGCGCGGAGGTGAGCGCGAGCACGGACGGCAGATAGCGGCTGATCGGCTGCATGCCGCCCAAGCCTTCATAAAACGCGAGCGTCACCGCCTGCTGGCTATACGTCTCATTATCCAGCAGCAGGTGCGTACCTAGCCGCTGTTTGGCCGCCGCCAGTCCGGCGGCCGGAATATTGCCGGCGGCCAGTTCCGCCAGCAGCGCCAGGGTCGAGCGTTTCAGTTTTTCCGCCGCGGCGGGAGGGGTTTCCGCCCACAGCATAATGCGCCCAGGTTGGCGCGCGCTGACAAACTCCGCGCCGAAATTCGTCACCGAGATGCCGTCACGTATCCAGCGCGCGGGAAGCAACGCCTCGTTGCCATCGGTCAGCAGCGACATCAGCACATCGGTGGCCACCGTCGCGGAAAAATCGCTATACGCCGGCGCGGGAAACACCAACAATTGATAGGTATCCGGTTGCGCGGTGGGATAGTGTCCACTGACGGTTTTCGCGGGGGTGGGATCCATGTCGGGCCAGTCCGGCACGGCGGTGGATTTCGCCGCGCCGAACGCCCGCGTGACCAGTTCGAGTGCGCGCGGCGCGGTGATGTCGCCGACCAGCACCACGCTGAGATTATTCGGCACATACCAGCGCCGATAATAGGCGCGCACATCGTCGACATGCAATTTTAAGATATCCTCGATGGTGCCGGACGGACGGAGGCGATAAGGATGCGTGGGATAGGAAGCGGCATAGCCGGCATTGAGCAGCGCGAAGAGCGGTGAATCGGCTTCCTGCTGGATCTCCGCCAGGATCGTCGGACGCTCGTGGTCAAAGTTGTCTTCATCCAGCGTGGGAGCGCCGACGACATCCGCCAGCACATCCACCAGCAGGCGCACCTGGCTGGAAACAACAGTGGCCTGAAACCGCGTCATATCGCGCGTGGTGGTCGCCTCGCTCACCCCGCCGGCCCGTTCGAGGGCATCCTGCGGCGCCAGCCGGCCTGGATAATGCCTGGTGCCTTGCAATACCAGGTGTTCGCAATAATGCCCGGCGCCCGGCGTATTGCCATCGACGGAAGCGCCGCCATGCACCGTCACCACCATCGCCGTGATCGGCAGCGAGTGATCTTCCTTCACCACCAGCCGCAACCCGTTCGGCAGCGTAAATTCATGCAGTTCTCCGGCGGGAAATGGGTTCGGAATCTCGGCATGCGCCAGCAGACTCCCGACCCACAGCAACACCAGCAGGCCGCACCAGCGCCGGGCGGAAGACGATATGGTTTTCACGATCAAAGCGTAGTCTCCTGAAAGGTACAGGATATTGGATACAGGATATCGGATAACAGGATATTGGATATGAGATACGGGATACGGGATACATCATGCATCTGATATCCTGTGTCCGGTATCCTGCAGTTGTTATCCTCTTTCCTACTTCTCCCCGTAAACCGGGGGGGATGAAACACTCTCCCGGCATTCATAACAGCGTTAAGTTATCTCGGTGTATCGCTTCGTCATAAGGATGATACCCTAAAATGTGCTCGATCTGGGCGGTGTGTTTGCCGGCAATCTGGCGCATTTCCTCGGCGGTGTAGTTGACCAGGCCGCGCGCGATCTCCCGCTCATCGGCACCGAGTACGGCCACGACGTCGCCGGCGGAGAAGGCCCCGCGCACCTCGCGCACGCCGATAGGCAAGAGGCTGGAACCGCGAACGACGAGTGCATCGGCCGCGCCGGTATCCACCAGCAACGCGCCGTGCGGAGCGGCGGCAAAGCCCAACCATTGCTTGCGCGCCCCCACCCGCTCCGTCGAGCGCGCGAGAAAGAGCGTGCCGATGGCTTCTCCCTGCAGCACGCGGGTGATGACCTGCGGCGTGCGTCCCAGCGCGATCAGCGTGTGCGCGCCCAGGCGGGTGGCGATCTTGGCCGCATTCACCTTGGAGCGCATGCCGCCGCGTCCCACACCGGAAGTGCTGCCGCCGGCCATGCGTTCGAGCGTCGGGGTAATCTCGCGCACTTCGTGAATCAGTTCGGCATCGGGTTGCAGAGTGGGATCGGCGGTATATAAGCCTTCCACATCGGAGAGAATGATCAGCAGATCGCATTGCACTTTGCCGGCGATCAACGCCGCCAAGCGGTCATTTTCGCCGATCTGCACGCCTTCCACCGAGACGGAATCGTTCTCATTGATCACCGGGATCACCCGGTATTGATGCAACAGCGGCAACAAGGTATTGCGGATATGCAGGTAGCGACGCCGGTCGGCAATGTCGTCGCCGGTCAACAACACCTGCCCGACGATGCAACCCTGTTGGTGAAACAACGCGCGATAGCACGCCATCAGTTCCACCTGGCCCACTGCCGCGGCCGCCTGGCGCGTCGACAGATCGGGTTTGGCGCCATGCAGCAAGCCCATTTGCGCCAATCCCAGCCGCACCGCGCCGGAGGTGACGAACAATACCTCGCACCCCTGCCGGTTCAGTCCGGCAATCTCCGCGCAGATGCCAGCGAGCAGTTCCCGGTTGAACTCACCCTCCGGAGTCGCCACCAAATTACTGCCGATCTTGACCACGATCCGCGTCGCCGCTGCCAGTTCCCCGCGCATCGCCGCTCCTCCGGAACAATTACACTCCGCCTTCACAAGCTCCCCCTGTCATGAAAAATGGGATACAGGGAAATCGGGTCCTGCAGGGGTGGCTGAACAACACCCTTCAGTCGTCCCTCCGGGACTGGGTACATCTCCCGTTACTCCAACCCAGGACTGTCGTCCTGGGCTTTTTTCAGCCGTCCCTCCGGGACGGGATTATTCCGCGTCCCGCATCCTGTAAACTTTTACGTCCCGCACCTTTCATCCTGCATCCGATATCCTGTATCCCGCTTCCCATTTCCTGCATCTCTATCTTTCTCTTGTATAGAAAAGAATCCTGCCGGAGGAATTGTTGAATACGGGAGAGAAAAACCTTGACAAGCACTGACGATCTGCTACAATAGGGGCGTTGCGGGAGTAGCTCAGCTGGTAGAGCGTCAGCTTCCCAAGCTGAATGTCGCGGGTTCGAATCCCGTCTCCCGCTCCAGCCTTCGCCATCCTTGGCTTCGGCTGGCAAGCCCGTTGGGTTTGCTGGGCGTGAGACTTGGCGAAGGGTTTTGATTGGGCGACGTGGCCGAGTGGTTAGGCAGAGGTCTGCAAAACCTCGTACAGCGGTTCGATTCCGCTCGTCGCCTCCAATTTTCTTCTACGATCTTTTTCCTCCATTCATCCCACGCATTGAGCACCAGTTATGCTGGCGCGCGAGCGTCTTCGCGAGCACTCCGGCAGTTTCGATGCGACCATCCGTCGTCTACTCAATCACCAGAGTGCTCGCGAGGACGTTCGCGCGCCAGCATAACCGGTATCACCAGCAGGCTGTTGAAGAACTCCGCCGGTCACCTCGCTGAATCTTCTTCCGCCGGTGCGCGTCGCAATTGCTCTCCGTATAACGCCAGCTAGCGCTTTACTCCCACCCGTTTGGTGTTGGTTTTCAACGATCCCGGCGCCGGGGGTTGTTGCGGGAGTTGGAAGTAATAGGTAGGCGAGAACACCCAGCCGTTTTGATTGCCATCGGAGAGCGCGTGCGGCAGCGGCTGGCCATCCAGGTGGGCGCCCATGCGCCAGAAGACGGTGTTGCCGGCGCCAAAGGTATTCCATAACGACGACAAACTCTCCGTACCGATCGCGCGGGTGATATCGAGAGTGACCGGCGCGGTGATCGTGCGGCCAGACGTATACGAGGCGTTGGTCGAAAACTGCAGTGTGTAGCTCGGGGCCATCGTGGTATTGCCGCGCAGACAACGGTAGGTACCATCTGGGGCGTATTGCCCGTTGGCCGGCGCGTCGAGCACGGGAGGTGGGATCATCGTCACTCGCCCGGAGATGCTGCTGCGATTGCCCAGGAAAAGGGCATATTGTTGTGGATGCTGCAGCGAAGTTTGGGTGATGTCGCCGGTGTCGTAATCGTAATACAACATCTTCACCGCATAACCGCAGGTATCACCCGACTGAAGGGGCACACGATGGGCGGTGACGGAATAGCTGGCTTTGGACATCGTCTCGTTCGGGGTCGCAATATTATCCAGTGACTGTTCATAGGTAACGCTATGGGTAAAAGACAGCAGGTAGCCGGTCGGTGGATCGAGGGTGATGGTCACCGTATCGGTTTGCGCCACATCGCCCGCGTGCGGCAGCGGTCGGGCTGAATCGAGATACGACGTGGTGTAGCCATCGATCACTGCCAGCGGGGCCATCGGATTGGTGTCGCGGTAAATAATATAGGCCACCACGTGCCCGCCCATCGATTGCCAGCCGACATAATTCGCGCCGTAGGGTTCCCCCGAGGTAACGGCATCGGCCAGCGGCGCGGCCAACGGCGCTCCCGCGCTGCCCGAAGCCCCGACGACCACGGAAGCGACGCCGACCTGCGTCGGGTCCTGCGTATCGGTCGCCACCACGTGATACACGCCGGCAGTGGACGGTGCGGTATACAGCCCCTGCTGGGTCACCGAGCCGCCCCCCATTTCCTGCACGCTCCAATCGGCGGGGAATGCCGCGCTGAATTGCAGCGATCCCCCCGGCGACAGCGTCGCACCGGCCGGCATGATTTTTGTCGCCGTTCCCCCGCCCAGCGAGGTCGAACAACCCATCACCCAGGCCAGCAATCCGCCAGCCAGTATCCATCCGATTAACCGTACGCTGCGCATTCCGCTATTCCCCCGAGAACATTGAGTTGTACTTTTACTTGCACTTTAGCCTTACACTTGCACTATTCGCGAAGGGATCTCTGTTAGTGTCAGTGCAAGCCTCAAGTGCAAATGCAGGTGACAGACCGTTTTATCGATCAGCTCGCTACACGATGCCAAATCCAGTCTCATACTTCTCGCTACCACTATCTATTGTATCACAATCCGGCTAATCGCTCGGTCAGAAGCGGTATGGAAAAGTGTTGTTGATAATCGAAAGGTTTTCCTCCCCATTTCGTGTAATGATAGGGATTGTGGATGTCCAGGGGACACCGCAGATTTATTGATAAGGACGAATGATGCCTAAGATAACCTTGATCGGCGCCGGGAGCGTGGTCTTTTCGCGGAATATCATTTCCGACTGCCTGTCCTATCCCGAACTGGCCGACTGTACCATTGCGTTGCACGACATCGATCCGGGCCGCTTGCGCACGGCGGAAACGATGGCGCATCAGATGGCCAACGCGTGGAACGCCCACCCGAAGATCGAAGCGACGCTGGATCCCGAAGCGGCGCTGGCGGATGCCGATTACGGCGTCTTCATGTTCCAGGTGGGTGGCTACGAACCCTCGACGGTGATCGATTTCGAAATACCGAAGAAATACGGCTTGCGCCAGACCATCGGCGATACGCTGGGCATCGGCGGCATCTTCCGGGCGCTACGCACCATCCCGGTGATGATGGATTACGGCGCGCTGATGGAAGATGTCTGCCCGGAGATTACGTTGCTCAATTACGTGAATCCGATGGCGATGAATACCTGGGCGATGCTGGAAGGCACGTCGATTCAGACCATCGGCTTGTGCCACAGCGTGCAGGGGAGCTACCGGCACCTCTGTGAAGCCATCGGGGTGAACCCGGATGAGGTAAACTACGTTTGCGCGGGCATCAACCACATGGCGTATTACCTCAAGTTGGAGCATCACGGTGAGGATCTCTACCCCCGCATCTTCGAAAAAGTGGGCAGCGGGGATTACCTGCCCGACTGGGACCGCGTACGGCTGGATATGATGATGCGGATCGGCTACTACATCACCGAGTCGAGCGAGCACTTCAGCGAATACAATCCCTGGTTCATCAAGCGCGATCGTCCCGACTTGATCGAGGAATTCCATATTCCGCTAGACGAATATCCGCGGCGCTGCATCGAGCAGAACCGCTCGTGGAACAACATGGCGGCGGATATGGAAGCGGGCAAAGGCTTTTCCGATGTGCATCGCACCGCGGAATATTGCGGGCGCATCGTGCATGCCATGGAGACGGGCGAACCCTTCGTAGTGCATGGCAACGTGTTGAACGATGGTTTGATCGACAACCTGCCGGCACGCTGCTGCGTCGAAGTGCCGTGCCTGATCGACCAAAACGGCATCCAACCGATCAAAGTCGGCGTATTGCCCCCGCAGTTGGCGGCGATGAACCGTTCAAACATTAACGTGCAGGAACTGACCGTCACCGCCGCGCTGACCGGCACGCGGCAGTATGTCTATCACGCCGCGATGATGGACCCGCACACCGCCGCCGAACTAAGCCTGGATCAAATCTGGTCACTGGTGGATGACCTGTTCGAAGCGCACGATGGGATGCTGCCGGAATTCGATGGACATCATGGCTGCGGATGCGGCTGTGAGGACGACACCGCGTGTGACTGCGGATGTGAATCGGATTGTGATTGTCACGGGGATTCCGATTGTGGTTGCCATGGCGATTCCGATTGCGGATGTCATTGACACCTAACAAAGGGGGCTGGCGGTCAGGGACGACCGCCCCCCCGGTGCATTTGCGATTTTGGATTTTGGATTTTGGATTTTAGATTTGCCTTTTCACCATGACTTTAACCAGTGACACACAGGAGATGGCACACCGTACGGCGCTCTGGGAGATCGAGCGGGCGTTGTTTGCGAGCGGCACGCGGATGGTGGCTGGGGTGGATGAGGCGGGACGCGGTCCACTGGCGGGACCGGTGGTGGTAGCCGCGGTGATCCTGCCGGCGGAGTGCTGGTTCGCGGGGTTGAACGATTCCAAGCAGGTGGCGCCAGCGTTACGCGAACGGCTGGCGGAGGATATTATTGCCAGTGCACTCGCCTACTCCATCCAGGTGGTGCCGGCGGAGACCATCGACGACATCAATATCCTCCGCGCCACGCACCTGGGGATGCGCGCGGCGCTCAATGCGCTGACTCCCGCGGCGGAGGTGGCGTTGATCGACGGGTTGCCGCTGCCGGAGTGCCCGCTGCCGCAGCAAAACGTGATCGGCGGCGACGCGCGTTCGGCGAGTATCGCCGCGGCTTCGATTCTCGCCAAAACCCACCGCGACCGGTTGATGTGCGCGTTTGAGGAGACCTACCCCGGCTACGGATTTGCCCAACATAAAGGTTACGGAACCGCCGCGCATCTGCAGGCGTTGCGGCGACTGGGTCCTTGTCCGATTCACCGCCGTTCCTTCGCCCCAGTGCGAGCGTGCGTGCAGGAACAGTTATCGTTCTCCGAGAGGTCAACCCGATGATGCCGGCGGAATCCTCCGGGTCGACTGACCCGCGCTATACCCTGCATTACTTGCCTCCCAACAGCGAGCTCTGGGGAGGATTGCTGCCGCAGTTTATTCTCCGGGTCGCCGTCGTCGAGAACGTGGCATTCGCCAACTGGGCCGGTGAGCGGCTGACGCGCGCCACCCGGAAGAATGCCGCGATGCTGGCGCTCGCTGATGGCGTCCTGCTTGGTTTCGTGCTCTTTGAGATCGAGGAGGGGGTTGCCGAGGTCACCTTTCCCTGGTGCCGGGAGAATGACGGCGACCTGGCCACCGCCCTGCTCACCGCGAGCCTGCAGGTCATCCAGGAAGATCCGACCGTGCGTGATATTCGCGCTGAACGGCAGTTGTTGCCGGATAATCAGGACACGTCGAGCCTGGTCGCCGCCGGCTTCTCCTGCCACTGGCGCCGGCGCATGGGGCTGGAGCTTCCCTACTGGTCGACTGAACCGCAGGTGCCGCCGGGCTATCATCTGGCACGCTGGAATATCCTCTATCTGGATGCCGCCGTGGCAACGGTGTGTGCGGCCAATGCCGGCACGCTCGATTCCAAGCTCTACTATACTTTCTTTGGCGACTCCTTCGCCGAATGTCGAAAGGGCGTGCTGTCCATTTTGGCCGGTCGCTACGGTTCCCTGAATCACGCCGCCACGCTGTGCGCGTTTGCCGGTCAGGAATTAGTGGGCGTCAATCTCGTCATCGGCGGCGAGAACGAATCAGCCAGCATCATCGAAATCTCCGTTTCACCGCTGCACCAGGGTAAAGGTATCGGACGGGCATTGATGATTGCCGCATTACGGGAGTTGAAACAGCAATACGTGACGCGAGTCGAACTTGCGGTGACCGTCGCGAACACGCGGGCGCTGCATCTCTATGAATCACTCGGTTTCACCGCCTATAATGATTTCCCCGTTTGTGTGTGGCCGCGTGATGGTGGCATGCGCTAGATGACGGCCTTTCTCGCCGGCGGCTTCGGCCGCGACGCGCCGTTCCTCCTCATCGCCCGCACGAATCAATCGGAGGTGATAGAGCACGGTGATCTCCGCTCCCAGCAGGAAAACCGTCGCACTATAATTCAGCCAGAGCAAGAGCAGAATCAACCCACCCAGCGAGCCATACAACAGGGAAAAGTTGGTAAAGTGGGTGGTGTACCAACCGAAAACGTGGAGAAACAGGGTCCATAGCACACTGGCAAACAGCGCGCCGGGCAGCACGGATCGCACGGTCACTTCGCGCGTCGGCAGGATGCGATACAACGCGGCGAAGATGGCGGACACGAGCAGAATCGGAATGACCCCGCTGATAAGCGTGGCAACAAAGAAGGGAATCACCGCGACCGGGTGCCCCAGCAACGGCAGAGCGAGCCGACTGATAATACGGATCAGATTGGTTAAAATCACGGCAAAGACGATGAGCGCGCCGATCAGCATCACCATCAGCAATGCCAGCCCGCGCCGTTTCCAATACGGGCGTCCCAGCGTGGAATGCCAGACCTGGTTGACAGCATATTCGAGGGTGACGAAGACCTGACTGCCTACCCAGAATCCCAGCAACAACGCCACGCCGGTCAACGCGCCGCGATGCCGCACGACCGACAATACTTGCGTGCGCAGCACATGGGCGAAGTTGGGGTCGAGCGCGGCGGTCAATTCCGCGATGCGCGCTTCCGCCTGGTGCGGCGAAATGAAGAACGCCGCGACCGAGACTGCCAGCAACAGCAATGGCACCAGCGACAACAGCAGATAATAGGTAATGGCCGCGGAGACCAGCGGCAGCCGATCGCTGATATAGCGCAGGTAGAGTTGTCGAGCGAAACGGTGAATCTCCCGTATAACCCTCGACTCTTGCACGTCGAACATCCTTGATCCTTCAATACTATTTAGAAACTATCTCAAAATGCCTCGCCACCATCTCGCGGGTCCTTTTCCTGCCTGATCCGGTGCAATTTCCTGTCATGTATGTTCTCACACACTTTCGGAAATTGCACCGGATCAGGCAGGAAAAATCCTCCACGATCTGGCGACGATCCATTTTGAGATAGTTTCTTAGCAGGGCGACATGAGCTGATAGACTACTAGCGTGACTGTGCCGCCCTGCCAGATCTGGTGGGGCGGCACAGTATACGCTATCGGCGCCGCGTTATTATTATGCCACACTCATCGCATATGGCGCGAGGTAATCCTGCCACTCGGGTCGGCGCAACGCGGCGACGAATTTGTGGTAGCTGATATATGGCAGGCATTTCGGACGACGCGGCTTCACCGGCAACGCCATGCCAACTTCTTCCGGCGTGCGATCGCCTTTGAGATTGTTGCAGTGCGTGCAACAGCAGACGAGATTATCCCACTCGTCTTTCCCGCCGCGCACACGCGGGACGACGTGGTCGATGGTGAGCGGCAGATGGGTCGTACCGCAATACACGCAGCGATAGCCGTCGCGCGTAAAGATGCTTTTGCGGGTGGGCCGCAAAATCGGCATAGGTCGTTTGACAAAATGATTCAAGCGTACCACGCTCGGGCGGTCAGCCGCTTCGACAATATGCGCTTTGCCCAGATACAACAAAACGACCGCGCGTTGACGGCTGGTGACATTCAGCGGTTGATAATTATGATTCAACACCAGTACTTCGTCGATCATTCGCCTAACCTCGCACACGAGATAACCGCTTTCGGTTATCGGCCATCGCTAAAAAAAGACCCGCGTCACTCAGTGGCAACGCGGGCGCAACACGGGTGAACTGTCCTTGGGCACGCACAATGTAGAAAGCAATCCCAGACGAGTAGATGCCGTAACTGGTCGCGAGAGGCCAGCCCCTGATGACGGAACCGGGATGAGTCGTTCACGCACGTGCGTTGGACAGTATTCATCGCGTTAATTTGTAACAGAAAGCATGTGGGGTTGTCAATAGGGGGGAGGCGGTTGGGTGTGGGGGTATGGGAGTATGGGAGTGTGGAGGCTTGGTAAAATAGCGACCCAACCTTTCGCCAGGACTGGCGTTCTGGGCTAGCAGCCCGCGGATAAAGTCTGGCATCGGTCTTTTCTCGTAAAATATCGCTGATCAGGCTAAAAATACCAAGGAGATTTGCGTCCACCGTCGAAGAGTAAGGGTATGAGCCAAGGACAGAAGAAA
>Ga0209697_10008130_pt1 | contig 12017 bp, 9 predicted proteins | sample AliMusrvi5mmetaG_FD_184115 | JGI IMG/M metagenome (GOLD analysis project Ga0209697, IMG submission 184115) | Freshwater lake bacterial and archeal communities from Alinen Mustajarvi, Finland, to study Microbial Dark Matter (Phase II) - Alinen... | ecosystem: Environmental > Aquatic > Freshwater... | reverse complement strand
CGCCGATGATTAATGATACATTTAAATCAGATGAAGATATTATTACGAAAATAAAAATCTTTATTGAGAAGTATATTGAAATCTTAAAAGAGAATCCGCATATTCCTGCTTTTGTTCTTCATGAATTGCAAAAAAATCCGACTAAGATTGTTGAATTCATCCGTGGACAAGGCATTGCGCCGGAGTTAATCATAAAACAAATTCAAAAAGATGTTAAAAAAGGAATCATCAAACCGATAGATCCGCATCATTTGATTGTGAATATTATCAGTATGTGCATTTTCCCGTTTGCCGCACGACCGGTGATTCAGAGCCTGATTTTTAAAAACAAAAAAAAGGATTACGATAAATTTTTAGACGAAAGAAAAAAAGAAATTACGGATTTTGTTATAAAATCAATTACCAATAAATAATATGAAGGGACTATTAATTTTTTTGATGCTGTTTGTTCAAACATTGTTTGCGCAAAACACAATATCCCTGCTCGATTGCTACAGTGAAGCGATGAAGAGCGATCCTTTGTCAAGAGATAAATCGAATTATAAATCCATCAATGATCTGAATATTAAAAATCTGAAAATAGCGTGGATGCCGAAAGTTGAAGTGAACGGACAAGCAACTTATCAGTCGGATGTAACGCATATTCCAAATATACAAATACCCAATACGCCTATTGCTATTAATATTCCTCAAATGCAAAAGGATATGTATAAACTTACGTTGGATATTTCGCAGACTATTTATGACGGTGGAGTAACAGCAAGACAAAAACTTTTCCAGATTGCTTCTCTCGCAGTCGATTCGCAGCAAGTGACGGTTGAACTGAATCAATTGAAAACACAAGTTAATCAGATTTATTTTTCAATTCTTTTGCTTCAGAATCAGAAAAAATTAATTGAAAATATCAATCAAAATATTTCAGAAAAAATAAAACAGGTTGAATCTGGCGTTAGGAACGGAACTTTACTGGCTTCTGCTCTTGATATTTTGAAAGTGCAACAACTTAAATTAATGGAACAAACTACTGAAATTGATTATTCAGTTTCATCAGGAATCAAAATTCTTGGCATTCTTATCGGTAAAAATCTTGATGAAAAGATTCAATTAATTTATCCTGACTTTTTAATGAAACAAAATAATATTTATAAACGTCCGGAATTTGTTTTGTTTAATCTTCAAAAAGACAGGTTGGATCAAAGCATTCGATTGTCTTCAACAGAGCGAATGCCAAAGCTTTTCGGTTTCGGACAAGCAGGTTATGGAAGACCGGGATTAAATATGTTGAATAATTCATTCAGCAGTTTTTATTATGTTGGCGCGGGTTTGAAATGGACTCTTTGGGATTGGAATAAAGTAAACAGACAGAAACAAATTTTTTCAATTCAAAAAGAATTGATTGAAACCAGAAAACTTTCGCTTGAAAAGAATTTATCAATTGAAATGGAAAGGGAACTTTCTGAATTCAACAAATATGAAGAGTTGATTCAAAAAGACAATGAAATCATAGCACTCAGAAATAAGATTACACAAAATGCTTCTTCGCAAATGATGAATGGAAGCATCACGGCAACTGATTATTTGACAGAATTAAATTCGGAAACTCAAGAAAAAATAAATTTGGAAACCCATAAAATTCAGGCTCTTCAAGCTAAAATAAATTATTTAACATTGAAAGGAGATTTGTAAAATGTATAAAACAATATGCACTCTGGCTTTCGTTTTGCTTTTATCGGCTGCATGTTCGGATAGAAACAAGCTGGCTGATGCTTACGGAAATTTTGAAGTAAAAGATGTTATCATTTCATCTGAAGCGAATGGAATTCTTTCACGCTTCAACATTGAGGAAGGACAGCTCATTCACAAAGGTGATACGATTGGAATCGTTGATACAGTTCCTTTATATTTGAAGAAAAAACAATTGATTGCGCAGAAAAAAACAACATCATCAAAACTTGAAAATATTTCAGCGCAAATAAATGTGTTGAAAGAACAGAAGAAAAATTTAATGATTGAAAAAAATCGTTTGGATAAATTATTTAAAGATGGCGCTGCAACTGATAAACAGATGGATGACATGAACGGAAACCTTACGGTTGTTGACAAACAGATAGAATCTATCAAAGTCCAGAACGACGGCGTTACCAGCGAACTTGAAATTTATGATAGTCAGATTGACCAGACCAATGACCAGATAAGACGTTGTTTCATCATCAGTCCGATGAATGGAACAATTCTCGAAAAATACACTGAACCCTATGAAATGACAACACAAGGAAAAACATTATACAAGATTGCTGATATTTCAGAAATGTATCTTAGAGTTTATGTCAGTGGTTCTCAATTGCCTTATATCAAAGCCGGTCAGAAGGTGGATGTATTGATTGACCGAGATAAAAAAACGATGAGTCATTTGCAAGGCATCGTATCATGGATTTCAGAACAAGCAGAATTTACACCGAAAATTATTCAAACAAAAGAAGAAAGAGTGAATATGGTTTATGCCGTGAAAGTACTGGTAAAGAATGATGGCACAATGAAATCAGGAATGCCTGGAGAAATTAATTTTAAAGATAATTCAAATTAATATTAAAAAACGGATGAAAGGAACATTCATATTTATAATCACATTTTTGTACTGTTTGTCACTGTTTTCACAAAACAAAACAGATTTATTTAATGAAGCAATTAATTATTATAATGATAAAAATTATCATAAAAGTATTGAGTTGCTGAATGATGCTTTGCAAAAAGACGATCAGTTCGGAAATGCTTATTTTATGCGCTGTTTGAGCAGATTATGTTTGGGAGATATTCGTAGTGCGGAAAGTGATTTGATTCTCGCTGAAAAGTATGGCGCTAAAGGGATGACGAATTACGATCAACTTTCAAAGATTGTAAAATTTCTTGGTGATGACGAATATAAATTAAGCACTTTAAGAAAATATTATCATTATTATGAAGGAGAAAAATTAACTGCTGCTAATGGCTTCAGACCTATTTATACCAGAAAAGACAGCCTTCGCGGAAGTCTTCGTCCGGAACGGACATGTTATGATGTCACTTTTTATGATTTGAGTTTAAAGATTATGCCTTCTTCAAAAAGAATTTCCGGAGAAAATCAGATTTATTTTAAGGTTATTCAACCGACAAAAAAAATTCAGATTGATTTATTTGAAAGATATAAAATAGAAAAGATTCTTTGGAACAATAAGGAATTGGCTTATCACAGAGAATATGATGCAATATTTGTGGACTTTCCGGAAACATTGCAAATCGGTAGTTTGCAAATTGTTCGTGTGATTTATTCAGGAAAACCGCAGAAAGCAATCAATCCGCCATGGGAAGGTGGATTTGTTTGGAGAAAAGATGAAAAAGGAAATCGTTTTATCAGTGTGGCATGCGAACATCTTGGTGCAAGCTCCTGGTGGCCTTGCAAAGATCATCCAAGCGATGAACCGGATTCAATGAGAATGAGTTTCATCACGCCAAACGGTTATGATTTAGTTTCAAATGGCAGATTACAATCGGAAGAGAAATCAGGAAAAGGATTTACCAAACACACTTGGTTTGTACGAAATCCAATCAACAATTATTTAGTGTCATTTTATTTAGGGAGATATACACATTTTTCTGATACGATTATAAATGCTGAAGGCAGCTATCCGCTGGATTTTTACGTGCTTCCATTTCACCTTGAAGATGCAAAAAAAGTTTTTCCTCAGGCAAAAGATGTTTTAAAATGTTATGAAAAATATTTTGGAGAATTTCCTTTTCCGCAAGATAAGTATTCGCTGGTCGAATCGCCTTATGAAGGCATGGAGCACCAAGGAGCAATTGCTTATGGAAATGGCTATAGTAATCATAAATCAAGGACTTTGCATTCCGATTATGATTATATCATTGTTCATGAAACGGCGCATGAATGGTGGGGAAATTCAGTTACAGCATCAGACATGGCGGATATGTGGATACAGGAAGGTTTTGCCACGTATGCAGAATTATTATTTGTGGAATGCAGATATGATTACAATGCTTATTTGAAAGAGCTTACAAATAAGATGTTTGAAGTATATAATTTTTGGCCTATCGTTCAAAATTATGGTGTGAATGAAAATTCATTTGCTTCAAATGACGTGTATCATAAGGCTGCAGCTATGTTGAATAATTTACGATGTGCCATTGATGATGATGAAATTTTTTTTAAAATCATAAAAGATTTTGCAACAAAATATAAAAAGAAAATAGTTACATCGGATGATTTTGTTAAGCTTGTTAATGAAGAATCAGGAAAAGATTTTACACCATTTTTTCATAAATTTTTAAAAGATAAAAATCTTCCTGTTTTAAAATATAAATATAAAATTCAGGGTGATGATATTATTCTTGAATATAAATGGGACGAAGTGGAGAAAGGCTTTTTTATGCCTGTATGTATCAAAGCTGGAACAAAGAATATACGCCTCGTTCCCACAACAGAAATGCAGTCAATACAAATTAAAGATGTTGACACATTTCATTTTTACAATTTTATTTTAGGCAGCGAAGGTGTAGAAAAAAATAGCTATACATATTATTGGACACATTGCGAAAATTAAAATCTATGAAGTTTAATCACGATCAAATTATCGAAAAACTGAATGATTGCACCATTTGTCCGCGCAATTGTCATGCTGATCGTTTTTCAGAGAAACTTGGCTATTGCAACACAGATGCAGGTTTCAACATTTCTTCCATTTGCAATCATTTGGGTGAAGAGCCTGTCATCAGCGGAGAGAAAGGCGTTGTCAATGTGTTTTTCGCTCATTGTAATTTGCAATGTGTTTTTTGTCAAAACTTTCAAATCAGCAATAATAAAAGAGGTTTCGTTAATTTTCAATATGGACTTGAAGAAATCATTTCTCATATTAAAAAACTTTTTGAAAACGGCAGCAAAGGTTTGGGCTTTGTTTCTCCTTCACATATGATTCCACAAATGAAGTTAATCATAAAAACCTTACAAGAAGAAGGAATCAAGCCAACTATCATCTATAATTCAAATGGATATGAAAAGCCGGAAATACTTTCAGAACTTGAAAATATTGTAGATGTTTTTCTGCCTGACATAAAATATTTTAGCAATTTGATTGCTGCAAAATATTCAGATCTTTCCGATTATTTCACGGTTGCGCGCAAAGCTTTAAAAGAAATGTTTAGACAAAAAGGTTCAACATTAATTATGAACAAAGAGCTGAATCTCGCTGAATTCGGGCTAATCATCAGGCATTTGGTATTGCCCGGACATGCGGAAGACAGCATTAATATTCTGCGTTTCATTGCGGATGAACTTTCTGACAGAATTCATATTTCATTGATGTCACAATATTATCCAACGGTGAATGTAGCGTCAATTGAGCCTTTGAATCGTTCTCTTTATTCTGATGAATATCAAAAAGTAGTTGATGAAATGGATAGACTGGGCTTTGTGAATGGCTGGGTGCAAGAGTTGGAAAGCAATAATTATTATTCTCCTGATTTTAAAAAAGTTCATCCTTTTCATTAAAAATAATTATTCTGAATGCCACGCCAATCAATAGTTGTAGAAAATCTTTCAAAATCGTATGACAATGTTAAAGCTGTTCATGCGATAAATTTCAACGTTGATGAAGGAGAGATTTTTGGTTTAATTGGACCGGATGGAGCAGGAAAAACAACTATTTTCAGAATGCTTGTCACCCTCATGATTCCTGATGAAGGCAAAGCAATTATTGAAGGTTTTGATTCAGTTTCGGAGTATAAAAAAATCAGAAAAATTATTGGGTATATGCCCGGTAAATTTTCTTTGTATCATGATTTGACGGTAGAAGAAAATTTAAAATTTTATGCCACGATTTTTGGAACAACAATTCAAGAAAATTATTATCTGATAAAAGATATTTATTCGCAGATTGAACCTTTTAGAAAACGGCTGGCAGGAAAACTTTCAGGAGGAATGAAACAAAAGTTGGCATTGTCTTGTGCTCTTATTCACAAGCCTTCTGTGCTTTTTTTGGATGAGCCAACTACTGGTGTTGATGCTGTTTCAAGAAAAGAGTTTTGGGAAATGCTAAAACATTTGAAGGAGCAGGGAATCACTATTCTTGTTTCAACGCCCTATATGGATGAGGCGGTATTGTGCGACAGAGTAGCACTTATCATGAATGGAAATATTTTAAGTATTGATACGCCTCAAAATATCATTGATAATTTTCAGGAAGATATGATTGCCATTCGAACTGAAAATATTTATCGATTGCTGAACGATTTGAGAGAATATAGTCAAACAAAAACTGCGTTTCCTTTTGGACGATTCGTGCATTATACTGATAAATCAGGCAATGTGAACGAAAAAGAAATTTATACTTATTTGCAAAGCAAGAATTACAAGCATATTGAAATGAATCCGGTGAAAGCAAATATTGAAGATTGCTTTATTAAACTGATGAAACAATAAACTGGCAATGGCTGAAAAAATTATTCAGGTAAAAAATTTAGTAAAAAAGTTTGGTCATTTTATTGCCAATGATCATCTTACTTTTGATGTTTACAAAAGCGAAATTTTTGGATTTCTCGGAGCAAACGGAGCCGGCAAAACAACTGCAATGAAGATACTTTGCGGATTATCGTCCCCAACATCAGGAGAAATAAATATAGCAGGTTTTGATGTTTATACTGAAACCGATTTGATTAAAAAAAATATCGGCTATATGAGTCAGAAATTTTCACTGTATGAAGATTTGACGATAGAAGAAAACATCACGTTTTACGCTGGAATCTACGGTTTAAGCATGAAACAGATTAAAGAGAAAATGGATGTTCTATTGAGTAAATTGGATTTGCAAGATTCGAGAAAAAAGCTGATTGCTTCATTACCATTGGGATGGAGACAAAAATTAGCATTTTCAATTGCTATTTTTCATGATCCAAAAATTGTTTTTTTGGATGAACCGACCAGCGGTGTTGATCCAATAACGCGCCGCCAATTCTGGGATTTGATTTATGAAGCTACGCATCATGGAATAACTTGTTTTGTTACCACGCATTATATGGATGAAGCTGAATATTGTGATCGAATTTCCATCATGGTTGACGGACGAATTGAAGCGCTGGACACGCCGGACAAGCTAAAAGAGCAGTTTCAAGCGGAAAACATGAATGATGTTTTTGTAAAATTAACAAGAAATTAATTTTTAATATATAATTGAAGTAAATATAAATGAAACGATTTTGGGGTTTTGTCATAAAAGAATTTTATCATATTTTTCGCGATAAGCGGACGATGTTGATTCTGTTTGGCATGCCAATAGCTCAAATCCTGCTGTTTGGATATGTGATTACCAATGAAATCAGGAATATTAAGATTGCTGTTTATGATAAATCGAAAGATGAAATCACAAGAAAGATTATGCAGAAAATTTTGTCATCCGGATATTTTATTTTCGAAAAAGAAATTCATTCAGAAGATGAAATTAAAAAGACTTTTAAAAGAGGAATTGTAAAGGAAGTCATTGTTTTTGATGAAGATTTTTCGCGCAAGTTGGAACGCAATAAAACAGCATCCATCCATCTCATAGCTGATGCTTCGGATGCGAATACCGCCAACCTTATAGTGAATTATACAAATGCAATCATACGCGATTTTCAGTCAAAAGAAATTTCTAAACAGATAATGCCTTTTCAAATTATTCCTGAAGTTAGAATGTTGTATAATGAAAATTTGAAAGGTGCATTTATGTTTGTACCAGGCACCATGGCATTAATACTGATGCTGATTTCAGCCATGATGACATCCATTTCTATTACACGTGAAAAAGAATTTAATACGATGGAAACCTTACTGGTTTCTCCGTTGAAGCCAATTCAAATTATTATCGGCAAGGTAACGCCTTACATTGCTCTTTCATTTGTCAATGCAATTACTATCATTGTGCTCGGCTCATTGGTTTTTGATGTGCCTGTGAAAGGTAGTCTGGTATTGCTTTTGGCAGAAACCATTCTTTTTATAACAATGGCATTATCACTAGGAATTATGATCTCTACAGTTGCGAAAACTCAGCAAGTGGCTATGTTCATTTCCATGTTTGCCTTAATGTTGCCGACAATGCTGTTATCCGGTTTTATTTTTCCGATTGAAAATATGCCTGTAGTTTTACAAGTGATAAGCAATATTGTACCGCCTCGCTGGTTTATTATTATTGTAAAAAATATCATGTTGAAAGGAACAGGTTTTAATTATATTTGGAAGGAAACCCTTATCATTGCTGGGTTGACATGCATTTTTATTTTTATAAGTGTCAAACGATTTAAAACAAGATTAGAATAAAAACAAGATTTTGAGAACAATTTTATTCATATTAAAAAAAGAATTTACGCAAATCTTTCGCAACAAAGTGATGTTGCCGATGATTTTTATTTTACCTATCGTACAGTTGATGTTACTTGTGTATGCAGCAACGCTGGAAATGAAGAATATCAACCTGTTTGTTGTTGATAATGATATGTCACCCACGTCGAGCAAGCTAATCAATAAGTTCAGTGGTTCACCTTTTTTTAATCTTAATCAATCTTCTTTTTCATTGAAAGAGGCAGAGGTTTCTTTGATAAAAAATAAAGCAGATATTATTTTATATATACCTGAGAATTTTGAGAAAAAACTTTTTCGTGAAAACAAATCAAAGATTCAATTACTCATCAATGCTATCAATGGAACGAAGGCCGGATTAGCCAATGCGTATGCGGTCTCTATCATCAGCGACTATAATAAAAATGTGATTACAGAAAATGTGAATTTTCCAACAAATATTAAAATGCCTGATATTCGTGTGATTTATTCATACTGGTATAATCCGGAATTGAATTATAAAATTTTTATGTTGCCCGGAATCCTTGTCATTCTTGTTACAATCATTGGAATGTTTCTTTCAGCATTGAATTTAGTGAGGGAAAAAGAAATGGGAACTATTGAACAAATCAATGTTACACCGATAAAAAAATATCAATTCATTGCCGGCAAACTAATACCATTTTGGTGTATTGCCATGTTTGAGCTGGGTTTCGGACTGACTATCGGGAAAATAGTATTTCATATTCCAATGCTTGGCAATCTGTTTGTTTTGTTTGGATTTACAAGTGTTTATTTATTAGTCGTTCTTGGTCTTGGTCTTTTGCTATCAACGCTTGCAGGCACACAGCAACAAGTGATGTTTCTTGCATTTTTCTTTTTAATCGTTTTTATTTTGATGAGTGGAATTTTTACGCCAACTGAAAGCATGCCGCAATGGGCGCAGTATTTAAACAGAATCAATCCGTTTTATTATTTTATGCGTGTCATCCGGATGATATTGCTGAAAGGTTCCGGATTTATTGATATTCTTACGGAATTTGTTTCATTGTGTATTTATGCCATCATTGTATTAAGTCTTGCAGTTTGGAGATATAGGAAAGTTGCTTAAATTGTAATTAGATGAAAAAAAGAACATATATGTTTATTTTGATAATGCTTTTCGGATGTATTATTTTTAATTGCAGAAAAGAAAAAATAAATTCACATTTGGATTACCGAAGTAATTTTACAGGAAAATATAAAACAAAATATCAAGTCAGTTGTTATGGTCCTTGTTGGACTTGCAATTCAGTTAAAGATACTATAATTTCAGTCGTATCTGCTGCTGCTGATTCAAGTATTACTGTGCTTGGTAGAACCTTTAAAATAGATATTTCAGGAGAATATTACAGTTATCATTACGGTTTAACTTTCCGACATGATAGCATATTTTCTACTTATATGAATGGAGGTTTAGGTTGTGGAGCTTATGAAACCTATATTGGCTACAGAATATCGAAATAAAAAAATTATTTCAACGTTCTTTTAACTTCAGTTTCTTCATATCCTTCAATGATATCACCTATTTTAATATCATTAAAATTATGGATATTTAAGCCGCATTCCTGACCGGATTTAACATCCTTGACATCATCTTTGAAACGTTTAAGCGAGCCTAATGCTCCAGCATAAACAACGATACCGTCACGTATCAAACGGATCTTCGTATTTCGTGCAATTTTTCCGTCAAGAACAATACAACCGGCAACTGTACCAACTTTTGTAATTTTAAATACATCTCTGACTTCAATATTACAAACGATTTTTTCAACGATATCAGATGATAACATGCCTTCCATCGCTGCTTTTAGCTCTTCAATCGCATTGTAAATAATAGAGTAGAGGCGAATATCAATGTGTTCCTGTTCGGCTAATTTTCTTGCATTTAACGATGGTCTTACCTGGAATCCAATGATTACAGCATCGGATGCGGATGCAAGCATAACGTCTGATTCAGAAATTTGTCCAACAGATTTATGAATAACATTAACTTGAATTTGTTCATCTGAAAGTTTCAATAATGAATCTGCTAAAGCTTCAACAGAACCATCCACATCACCTTTCACAATAACATTCAGTTCTTTGAAATCACCAATTGCAATACGTCTTCCAATCTCATCCAGCGTAATATGTTTACGCGTTCTGAGACCTTGTTCTCTTTGAAGTTGTAAACGTTTATTCGCAATGCTTTTAGCTTCTTGTTCTGTCATTACGTGGAACGTATCACCTGCTTGTGGTGCGCCATTCAGCCCAAGTAGAAGAACAGGAGTGGAAGGACCTGCTTCTTTCGAAATAACATTACGTTCATTGTACATGGCTTTTACTTTACCATAACAACAACCGGCAAGAACAAAATCTCCATTTTTTAAAGTGCCGCTTTGTACTAATATTTTGGCAACATAACCTCTGCCTTTATCCAATGCAGATTCAATAACTGTTCCTAATGCTTTTTTATTTGGATTTGCTTTTAGTTCAAGCAATTCGGCTTCAAGTAATATTTTTTCAAGTAGAACATCTACATTAACGCCTTTCTTTGCTGATATTTCCTGACATTGATATTTTCCACCCCATTCTTCAATTAGCAAATTCATTTCAGCAAGCGCTTGTTTTATTTTTTCAGGATTTGCGCCTGGTTTATCAATTTTATTGATGGCAAAAACCATAGGTACTCCGGCTGCTTGAGCATGATTGATAGCTTCTTTGGTTTGAGGCATCACACTATCGTCAGCAGCAATAATGATTACAGCAATATCTGTAACTTGAGCACCACGTGCACGCATGGCTGTAAACGCTTCGTGACCTGGTGTGTCAAGGAATGTCATTTTTCTTCCGTCTTCAAGCTTCACTTCATACGATCCAATATGCTGTGTAATTCCACCTGCTTCATCACCAATAACATTTGTTTTTCGGATATAATCGAGCAAAGAGGTTTTACCATGGTCAACATGCCCCATGACTGTAATGATTGGTGGACGTGGAATAAGATCTTCAGGTTTGTCAACTTCTTCTATAATTGCTTCTTGTGCATCAATAGTAACAAATTCAACTTTGAAACCAAATTCATCGGCAACAATTGAAAGTGTTTCGGCATCTAATCGTTGATTAATTGATACAAACATACCTAAGCTCATACAAGCAGAAATGACTTCACTGCTTGAAACATCCATCATTGAAGCTAATTCATTCACTGTAACAAATTCTGTTACTTTTAGAATTTTTTTATCTTCTTCACTTCTTTCATGATCTTTTATACGTTGTAGGTTAATGTTTTCGCGTTTTTCACGACGGTATTTTGCTGTTTTTGATTTGCCTGCTGGCGCTAATCGGGAAAGAGTTTCTTTAATCTGTTTATCAACAGCTTCTCCAGAGATTTCTGGTTTATCGCCTTTTCGTTTTATTGCTGTTTTTTTATCTTTAAGAAATGGTTTTGGTTCGAATTTTTCAGTTGGTTCTTCTCCAATAACTTGCTTGAACTGCTTCTTAATTCGTTTTCTTTTTTTCTTTAAATTGTTTTCGGCATCAGTTCCAGCTTTTGTAGCAGGATTAACTTTTTTTGTAATTTCTTTTTTCTTTTCTTCTGGAAGTTTCATCTTTCCTAAGATGACAGGTCCATCAAGTT
>Ga0209697_10008124_pt1 | contig 12026 bp, 10 predicted proteins | sample AliMusrvi5mmetaG_FD_184115 | JGI IMG/M metagenome (GOLD analysis project Ga0209697, IMG submission 184115) | Freshwater lake bacterial and archeal communities from Alinen Mustajarvi, Finland, to study Microbial Dark Matter (Phase II) - Alinen... | ecosystem: Environmental > Aquatic > Freshwater... | reverse complement strand
CGCGCATGCTGCGGATGGGATGTCTCGGGGTGCTGCTGTGCGGCAGCGGCTCGGCGCTGTTCGGTATCTGCCCCAATGACGCCATCGCGCGCAAAGCCGCTGATGAGTTGGCCACTCTGGGGGCATGGACCGCCTGCACCGAATTCGCGCCTGCTTAAGAAGACGAAATTAACCGGGTGCACCGGATGGAATGAAGGATAGGCAGGATAGAAGAAATGTAACCGTTCAGGCCCCCTGGCGCGCGAGCGTCCCCGCGAGCACTCCGGTTGCTCTGGCGCGCGAGCGTCCTCGCGAGCACTCCGGTGGTTGAGTAGACCACGAAGGGTCGTATCGAAACCACCGGAGTGCTCGCGAGGACGCTCGCGCGCCAGGAGGGCCTGAATGGTTACATTATTTCATTACTGATCTGTCCATTGATTCGTGAAAAAAATGCGCGCTTGAGTAACCGGCAGTATCCTGCCGGCTGACTCTGCGTAACCAATATCCGGGGCAATAATGTTCTCTGTGAAAATTCTCTGCCTCTCAGCGCCTCTGCGTTGAGTATTGAACGGAGAAATCACTATCCTGCCTATCCTAAGAACCATCCTGTCCATCCTGTGAATTCGTCATATGGAGATGACGTGCGGTAATTGTACTGAACCGGACAAACGGCGAACATAATCCTGCGCTGAGCTGGCAACATCTATCCCGGATCGTCACGCGTTCCCGCGGGCGATCGGGGAGCATGAGGATGATACATCGCCTGTTTGTCGCAACGACTGCCGCCGTGCTGCTCGCGCTCGGATCTGCCATGGCTAACGGATCCGACATGCATTTCCGCATGAGCGACCTACCCACTATCGATGAGTTGCTGGCGCAACAGCAATATCAATTATACGCCTACGGATATCCGGTGATGACTCCGGAAGGCTTTGTAATTTACCCGGGTAACTGGTGGATCGGCAACCAGCCCTATCTGCCATATTACGGGTATACCCCGTCCACCGCGCCGGGCTATCCGCCGGATGCCATCACGCCGTATTATCCACCCTACGCTTCCGGCAACGGAGGGTATCCCAATGGCATCCCGATGGGGTATCTCGGTGGGCAATCGGTACCCTCGCCGTTGCTCGCATCGCCGTCGGTAGTGGTGCCTCCGCTGTTGGCGAATCCGGTAGCACCGCCGCCCATTGAGATCACACCATTGCCGGAAGGCGGTTACTCGGTCAGGCGCGCCCCGAACTTCTATCTCTATTCGGTGCCGCAATATCCGAATTTCCAGACCTCTGGATCGGCCATCTATCCCAACCCGCAGTTTTACTATCCGCCATATCCCTATTACCTGCCGATTCCGTCCCGGCGGTAAAGAATAGACGATAATTATGGCATGAGCGAGCGTAGTTGAGCAGTGAAACGAGTTCAGCCGATGGTTAAGTAGGTCATGGATGACCGTAGCGGAACCACCGCTTGGGTTCGTTTCGCTGCTCAACAACGCTCACACCCAGGAGACCGGTTGCTGCAGGTGAATCTTCCGGGTAGGCAGAAAAAGTATTCAGCGGAATTTTTGAACCGGAGGAGATGGCGATGACCCCGCGGGAACGGCTTTTTGCGCGCCTGAACGGTGCGCCGGTGGATCGCGCGCCGAATTTGTCCATTCTGATGATGTTTGCCGCGCGCTATCTCGGGCAACCGTTCGATGTGTTCTGCCGGGATTATCGCGTGCTGGTCGCGGCCAATCTGCGCTGTAATGAGGTATTCGGCATCGACTTGCTCAGTACCATGTCGGATGCCTATCGCGAAACCTTCGATTATGGCGCGCAAGTCGATTTTCCGGCGGATAGCCTGCCATTATCCACCGAACCACTGTTGCGCGATATCGCCGATCTGGCGAAACTCCGCCCCTTCGATCCCTGGGAATCTACGCGTATCCTCGATCGCATCCATGCCATTGAGTTATATAAAACGGAAGCCGGTCAGACCTATCCGATCCTGGGGTGGGTCGAGGGACCGATCGCGGAGATGGCCGACTTGCGCGGTCTGTCGCAGACGCTGGAGGATTTCTACCTGGAGCCGGCGTTTGTGGAGGATGTATTCGCGCGCTGCACCGAGCAGGCGATCAGTTGTGCGCTGGCGCAAACGCTGGCCGGCGCGGATATCATCGGTATCGGTGACGCCGCCGCATCGATCATCAGCCCGGAACAATATCGCGCGAAGGTGTTGCCGTTTGAACAGCAACTCGTCGCTGCTATCCACGATGCGGGTGCGAAGGTGAAGCTGCACATCTGCGGTGATATCACCCACCTGCTCGATGACGTATGGCGCACCGGCGCGGATATTATCGATGTGGATTGGATGGTCGATATCCCCACTGCCCTCGCCCGCTGGCCGGAAAGCGTGGTGGTCAACGGCAACTTCGACCCGGTCGCGGTGATGCTGCAAGGCACCCCCGACGACGTGCGCCGCGCCGCCCGCCGCAACCTCTCCGAAGGCGGCGACCGCCTCTGCGTCTCCCCCGGCTGCGAGGTGCCGCGCGATACGCCCTATGAGAACCTGCTGGCCTTGCGGGACGCGTTGGAAAGTGCAGAGACCGGTTTCCTACGGGAGGATCAGCGATGACCCCGCGGGAACGGCTTTTTGCGCGCCTGAACGGTGCGCCGGTAGATCGCGTGCCGAATTTGTCTATCCTGATGATGTTTGCCGCGCGCTATCTCGGGCAACCGTTCGCGGCGTTCTGCCGGGATTATCGCGTGTTGGTCGCGGCGAATCTGCGCTGTAATGAGGCATTCGGCATCGACTTGCTCCATACCATGTCGGATGCTTATCGCGAAACCTTCGATTTTGGCGCACAAGTTGATTTCCCGGCGGACGACTTGCCGCTGTGTATGGAAACATTACTGCGCGACACCGCCGATCTGGCCAAACTCCGCTCCTTCGATCCATGGGAATCAACACGCATGCTCGATAGCATCCGCGCCATCGAGATGTATAAGCGGGAAGCCGGCAATTATTATCCGATATTGGGGTGGGTCGAGGGACCGATCGCGGAGATGGCTGATTTGCGTGGTCTGTCGCAGACGCTGGCCGGCGCGGATATCATCGGTATCGGTGACGCCGCCGCATCGATCATCAGTCCGGAACAGTACCGCGCGAAGGTGTTGCCGTTCGAACAGCAACTCGTCATCGCCATCCACGATGCGGGCGCGAAGGTGAAGCTGCACATCTGCGGCGATATCACCCACCTGCTCGACGATGTCGGGCGCACCGGCGCGGATATTATCGATGTAGACTGGATGGTCGATATCCCCATCGCGCTCGCCCGCTGGCCGGCACATACGGTGATCAATGGCAACTTCGACCCGGTTGCGGTGATGTTGCAAGGCACGCCGGATGCCGTGCGTCGCGCCGTCCGCCGCAATCTCTCCGAAGGCGGCGACCGCCTCTGCGTCTCCCCCGGCTGCGAGGTGCCGCGCGATACGCCCTATGAGAATCTGCTGGCCTTACAGGAAGCGTTAGAGAGTGCGGGAACCGCATAAAATAGCACGGACATGAAGAAGACGGTGTATTATGACCGACGACGATTTTTCCGAACTTGAAGATTTCGATGACCTTGCGCGCTGGCAGCGTATGTTGGATGATCCCAAGCCGACGGACTATTTCATCCATCTCGCGTTGACCTCGGACGATCCGGCAAGATATGTCGAAGCGATCCAGACATTGCAGGTGCGCGGGACGCCGGACGTGCTGAATGCGGCTCGTGAGTTGTGCGGCAGCGTGTTGCCGCACGAACGAAAATTGGGCGCGGTGATCTTAAGTCAACTGGGCGATACGGCGCCGATCTTGCGCGTCGCCCGGCGCTTGCGCATGATGGGGGATGAAGAGCTGCGCGCGTATGCCGACAAGCTTTACGCGCGCTTCGGCGCCGGCTCGGAAGCGCTGCGCGCGTATCCCAAAGAAGCGCTGTCGATTCTGTTGCCGATGCTGGAGAGCGAAGAGGATGTTGACACGCTGCGGGAAGTGCTGTGCGCGGTGGCGGAATACCAGGAGTTCCATCCCTCGATTACTCCGCGCATTGCCGCGCACCGCACCCATCCCGATCCCCGCGTCCGTTTCACTGTCTCCACGCGCCTGGGAATGGACCTGCAGAACCCGGTCGCGCAACAGGCGCTGGCTGAATTGGCGAACGATGACGACGAAAGCGTGGCGCAAATCGCAAAGACATGGCTGCGACTTTATTAGGGGACATGTCCAGCAGTCTTTTGCGCAACGACCATGATCTCAAATTCATCCAGGTTAATCTTGTTACGCAGCCAGCTTCCTGCGGTTCCACCCCACATGTGAGTCACTGTCATCCCCGCCAGTCGGAAAAGTAACATCAATTCTGTTGGGATAAATCCGCGTTCATAGACGGTTATTTGCTGCTGTCCTTCCTGCGGAGGGGCAGTTGACACTTCGGTAAGCGCGATGGGGTCGAAATGGTGCTGCTCGACGTCGGCTTGAGTTTTATTGCGAATCATGCGATACCCACTGAGAACGGTGAATAGCGCTTTACCGTTGATTGAGAGGCACTGACTGATATTGCCCAGAATCGCCAGCGGATGTACAAGAGCATCATCGCCGGCGTTCAATAGTCCGAAGGCTCCTTCGCACAAGCAGATGACCGCATCAAAGGGAGTGGCAGACGAGAACCGCGTGGCATCACCGTGAATCCAGTCGACAGCGACGCCGGCTTCGTTGGCTTTGGCGTGCGCTTTCGCGAGCATCCCCGTAGAAATGTCCAATCCGGTCATGCGGAACCCACGCTTCGCCAACTCGATCGAATGCCGTCCGGTGCCGCACCCGATGTCCAGGATGCGTGCGCCGGGCGTGAGGTGTAATTCCTCGATAAGAAAATCCACCTCGGAGAGCGTATTTTTCGTAAACACATTCTCATCATACACGGCGGCGTGTGCATCGAAAAACGTGACCCAGGCGTTATTGGCGCTCATTTAGGCTCCTCTCAGGTAATACCTGACCGATAGCCGGCAGAGGACTGCCGGGCTCCCATGATCATATGATTTATCGGTTCAGATCAGTAACTACTCGCAACGGTACACTACTCAATATCGATCTTTAAGCATTGTTTGCTAAACGGCAGAAGGTAGGCGAGTTGTAGTGGTGGGAAAAACTGAAGTAATAGATGAGCCTGTTTTTACGGCTAGAAATTCTGAACAGGTAAAAGACCATTAGCGATACCAATGCCGATAACCCTACAGGCTGTCGCATCGATCCAGACATTAGCTTGCTGATGGGAACGAGAAGTGAATGAGACATCCCACGCCAGGCGTGAACCGTAAGGAGTTCCCGAGTCATCATCGCCGTATGATACAATTACCAGCTCTGATGAGGTGATTGGGAAGGGGTAGATACCGGTCTTGGCAATGAATACCACGGTAGCCAATCGTTCGACCAGGCCTTTACTTATTCGGGGAACTGTTGAGTGGGGGAGCGGGGATGAGATATAAATCGCCATGCGAAGTAGGTCACCAGTCGCCGGATTCAGGACAAACACAGCAAGATCTCTATTGAAACAGTAATTATGGTAGGCCCGTTGATAACTCACAACCCACGGATTAATAATGTTGGTATTACTATGCATGGTGTGATTGCCGGTTAGTTGCAAGCCATCGAGTGAGAAACCGGCAATACCGGCATAGCGTCGTGACAGGGCTAGCGCGATATCAGGCTTAAGCTTGGCAGCGGTGAGAGGATAGGATGCCGCGTGTAACCTATTTTCTGCGGAGAGCAGCTTACCCGTTTTTGCCGCGATAACCAGCGTAATTTGCGGTAATCCCTCATTGACGTTCCGATATTCGAGCCTTATGCGATTGCCTGAAAACGAGTCCAGTGTCGGCGTAGAAGAAACTGACCAGTGCAATTGCTTCAGGTAAGCAGCGGCCTGCGAGATAAGTGGCTGTTGATCAGCAGCGCGCAATGATGAAAAATCTCTAATCGTACAACGGGGTAGGGGTGGGAAGATGCCGAGAAAATACAGTGCTCCCATACCGAAGGCAAAAATGCTGCAGCCGCAGATTATTACCACTCTTTTCCAGGACCTCTTCATATTTGATTATACCATACTATTATAACCAAAGCATTGCTTAGCTATCATTTAATAGTGTAACTGTTCAGTTCCCTGGCGGGCGAGCGTCTTCGCGAGCATGTCGTGTCTACTCGGGTGCTCGCGAAGACGCTCGCGCGCCAAAGGGGAACGGTTATTAAATAAATCTGCGTAATCAGCGTAATCTGCGGTTAAAAAAGGTTGGCTGTTGACTACCAGCCCGAATAGTTACGGTAATTCGTACTCGTCGTGGTGAATTGATCATCGTGTCAATCGGCAGGACGATATAGGATGGTTTCCGGGATCATCTGCATTGGAATCCCCGGCCCCTGGTAATAGAACCACTCGCTGGAATCCCCGTTTTTCAAACGGCAATATTCCAGGCGGATCGCGTGTTTGCCGGCGTGGAGGGCGATTTGACCTCGGCAGGTGATTTTCGCAGTGGTGAAGGGGTGATCGACGACTAAGGTGTCGCCGATGAAGAGGCGGTTGCCGAAATACGCGCGGGAGAAGAAGGTGTAGATGCCGTCGCGCGGGACATCGAGATAGGCGCGCATCTGCAAGCCCAGCACTTCATGACCCGGTTTCGGGAAGAAGAACGGAGTGGGCAAAGTGCCGTGCTCGATTGGTGTCAGTTGAGCAAAATCCGGGAGTTGCCGGCTGGCGGTGGCGTCATAGTCGTAGCGCTGATAATGCAATCCTTGCGTGACCTGCGGCGGATTGTCCGGTTTACGGAGCGTGGTCGGGGTCAGCAAGGCGCTGCTGGTGAAGAGGTGGCCGGTGGCGATCTCCTGTACCCGAATGGTCAGTCGGGTCGGATTACTGATCGGAATAGGGCGGCGATAGCGCGGGCTGTGCGCGGTCGGCTGGCTCCCGTCCAGCGTATAACGGATGTCCAACCCCCGGTTGTCCGCTCCACGACCGCACAAGGTGACCGGTTGGCCGGCGAGCAGCAGCCGATCCTGCAGCGGGATATACCAGGGAACGGCGCGGAGGGCGGAGACAATGCTCTTCGCCGCACACGCGGCCACCAACCGGTTGCCGGCGGGGGAGAGATAGACCCCATCGACGGTCAATATACCCCTGTCGCGGTTCTCCGGGTTATGCCGGCGCAAATAGTCGAGGAACGCCGCGCGCAGATCGCAGCATTCCACTCCCTGCGCCGCTGCGACTTTTCGACTGCTCGCGGCATAAATCTCCAACAAAGCATCGCGTGGATTGCTGCCATCCGCCTTTTCGCCGATTACCGCCGGGGTGGCCAATATCGGCACGGCGCCCGCTGCCCGAATGAGCGTAATTTCTTGCTGTAAGGCTTGCGTATAGACGGGCAATGGGGTTACGGCAGTGCTGGACGTGGCGCTGACACCAATATCATGGTTGCCGATGAAGATGAAGACGACCGTCGGTTGCTGAGTGAGCAATTGCGTTTGCAGATTCTCGGGTGAAAGGCTCACCGAGCGGAATCCGGTATCGCCGGCGGTCACGAAGCGGATTCCCCAGTCGGGACGCCGGGCATAAATGGCCTGCTTGAGGATATCGGCGTATCCGCCCGGCGAGTCAGCCACTTCGGTGATATAATCGCCGTGAAACGCCAGCACATCCCCGGCGCGCAACGGGCTGTCCGGCGCGACCAATGCCTCCAGCGGGTCGGGCGATGCCGGGGTAACCGCCCGCGCTCCCATGATCAGGGTGAAGCCGATCAGACACAGGACGATGAGGCGGAGAAGGTGGGGATATTTCATGAACTATCTTCCGTTCGCGAACGCGCCTGGTGTAACGATACTAACTTGCACTTGCACTTGCACTTACACTTACACTTACACTTACACTTGCACGGAACGGATTTAGTGTAAGTGTAAGTATTCCTCCGAGTCAATCCAAATCTCTTCTTCTCTGCGCCTCAGCGTCTCTGCGTTGAAAAAAACGTTCCCGCTCAATACACCCCATACTTCTGCGCCGTCTCGTACATCGCCACGACATTCTCGGTTGGCGAGTTGTCCTGCAAACTGTGGGTGGGGGCGAAGCAATAGCCGCCGCCGGGCATCATCGTCTCCAGCGTTTGCCGGCAATAGGCGACGGTATCGGCGACCGACCCGTAGGCGACCGGGCCGGCGGTGCTGATGCAGCCGTGGAATGCCAGCGCGTGGCCGTAGCGCTGCTTGAGATAGGCAGGCTCCATGTTCTTCGCTTCCGGCTGCAGCGTATCGACCGCGTTGACGCCCATCTCGATGAAATCATCATAGGCCCAACTGCTGGAGCCGCAGGTGTGGATCATCACCGGGATATTATAGACCTTGGCTAGGTCAATGCATTGCTGGTGGAGCGGGCGAATATGCTTGCGGAAGAGATCCAGGCTGAGAATGGGAGAATTTTGCGTGCCCAGGTCTTCGCCCATCCACATGAAATCGATGCCGCCGTCGGCCGCTTCGAGGATGCGGCGCGTGATTTCCAGGTTCATCTCCGTCTTGCGGCGCATCAGCAGCAGACCGGCGGGATCGTCGGTAATCAGATCGACCAGCACCTGTTCCATCGTGCGTAACATGCCGTTTGAGTTGATGATGTCACCCAGGCCGGGGCCGCCGACGAATAACGCATATTCCTGTCGGGCACGGCACTGTTCGGCGATAGATGAGTAGTCGTAATCGTCCGGGTTCGGCAGTGGCCAGGCAGCGATCTCTTCTTCCGTCGCGTCCTGCAACGGAAAATCGCAATAGTCCCAATAGCCGCCGCTCTCATGTTCCACCCAGCGCCGATGAATGCCGTAATCATCCACCATCACGCCGCGTTCGGGAATGTCGGCATGAAGCTTCGGGCCGGTATACGCGGCCCACATTCCGCGAAAATCCACCCCAAGCACCTTGCGCAAGCCTTCCCAATCGTTCGCTTGCAGGCCAAAATGGGCTTTCAAGCGCGCGTCGATGCCGGCGTTCGCATCATAGTCGATCGGCACACGGTCCGGTTGCTGGCGCGCCAACGTCGTCAGTACGCGCTCTTTCGAAGTCATACGTGATGTCATGCCACTACCTCGGTATCCTTTTCTCGCAGTTCGATACGACGGATCTTTCCGCTGATCGTTTTCGGCAATTGTTCGACAAATTCGATGATGCGCGGATATTTATACGGCGCGGTCACTTCCTTGACGAATTCCTGCAGTTCTTTCGCCAGCGCGTCGCTGGGCGTGCAGCCGTTGACCAGCACCACCGTGGCTTTGACGACCTGCCCGCGCACATCGTCCGGCGCGCCGGTGACGGCGCATTCGATCACGGATGGGTGTTCCAGCAGCGCGCTTTCCACTTCGAAAGGACTAATGCGGTAGCCCGAGGCCTTGATCAGGTCATCGGCCCGACCCACGAACCAGTAGTAACCTTCTTCATCCTGCCAGGCGACATCGCCGGTGTAGTATTTGCCGTCGTGCCAGACCATATTCGTCAATTCCGCGTCGTGGTAATAGCCGTTGAACATGCCGACCGGCTTGCCGCAGTCGGTGCGGACGACGATCTGGCCTTCTTCGCGCACCGTGCACGGCATATCCTGTTCGTTGAGCAGCTCGACCACATAGCCCGGTGAGGGCTTGCCCATCGAGCCAGGGCGCGGTTCATACCATTCGTAGTTGCCAACGATCACCGTCGTCTCCGTCTGGCCATAACCCTCGGTCAATTTAATGCCGGTCGCCTGATAGAAGCGCTGAAACACTTCCGGATTGAGCGGCTCGCCGGCGACGGCGCAATAGCGCAGATGCGAGAAGTCATACCGCGACAGGTCTTCGTGAATCAGATAACGAAAGACGGTCGGCGGCGCGCAGAAGGTGGTGACTTTGTGCTCGGTCACCACCTGCAACATCTGCTGCGCATCGAAGCGATCGTAGTCATAGACGAACACCGCGCTGCCGCAGATCCACTGCCCGTAGATCTTGCCCCAGGCCGCTTTGGCCCATCCTGTATCCGCGACGGTCAGGTGCAGTCCATTGTCGATCACCCGTTGCCAGTAATGCGCGGTGAGGATGTGCCCGAGCGGATAGGTAAAATCATGCAGCACCATCTTGGGCATCCCGGTGGTGCCCGAGGTGAAATAGACTAACATGTGATCGCTATTGCGTGTCACTTCCTCGCCGGTTGGACGGGAAAAGACGGCAGCGTCATCCGTCAGGAAATCCTGCAGGTTGAACCAGCCCTCGCGTGTGCCGCGCAGCGCGACTTTCAACTGCAGGGTGGGGGAAGTGGCTTGCGCGTCATCGATATTCTGCATCACGCGTTCATCATCGACCGCGATGATCATCTTCACTTCCGCGGCGCAATTGCGATAGGTGATATCGCGTTTCGTCAAGAGATGTGTGGCGGGAATGGCGATGGCGCCGAGTTTCATCAGCGCGATCAAGCAAAACCAATATTCGTAGCGCCGGCGGAGAATCAGCATGACCGGGTCGCCTTTGCGAATACCGAGCTGCGCAAGGTGACTGGCGATGCGGTCGCTATAGCATTTGATATCGTTGAAGGTGAAAGAGCGGCTCTCGCCGTTTTCGTCGCACCAGACCAGCGCCCGTTTATCCGGTTCAGTGGCGGCATATTCGTCGACGATATCGTAGGCGAAGTTGAACTGCTCCGGAATGACAATGCGGTATTGCTGGAGGAAATCTTCGTAGTTCTCGTGCTGCGACACCGGCAAAAATCGTTCTAACATATCGGCTGGTTCTCCGCTTGCAGTCTGGTGAAGATTCAGCGAGCTGACCACCGGAATTCTTCAACAAGCTGCTAGAATATAGCAATTACTGGGGTTTGTGGTGACCGCTGATAATATAGCGACAATTAAACCTTACGTCCAGCAATTCACGGCAGGAACCACTGAATTTAGCGCGAAATGATGGAAAGATGCAATCTATTTGCCGGAAAGGCGGTCTATCATGACTCTCTCGCAATCCACGTCTCCGCTGAGCTATCACCCAGAATGGGAAGCAGCGCGTGCGCGGTTAACCACCTGGTGGAACGGTGGGGATATCGGACGCGCGGTCATGCATCTCTCCGGACCCCGCAGCGAGCCGATCGAAGATATCCCGGTAGTTCCCGCGCCGGATTCCCCGGCGCTCGGGTATACCACCAAAAGTCTGCCCTATCGGGTGAATAGCGGTTTGCGCGGTTGCGTACAGGGCCGGTTTTACGGCGAAGCGGTTCCCACCACCTGCGCCGGCGATCTCGCGCCCAACTGCCTGGCGCTCTACCTTGGCTGTCGTGGAATCGAAATGCCCGGCACGGTCTGGTGCGAACCCTGTTTTGCGTCGCCGGAGGATGCCCACTTCGATTACGATCCGGAGAACTTCTACTGGCGCTTCACCTCCGATGCCATGCGCCAGGTGGCGGCACAGTCGAAAGGGAAGTTTCTGCAGTGTTTCCCCGATCTCATCGAGGGATTGGATACGCTGGCGGCGATGCGCGGCACCGAAGAGTTGTTGTTCGATCTGCTCGAACGTCCGGACTGGGTCCATGCCTGCCTGCGACAGATCACCGACCGCTACTTCCATTACTACGACATCCTGTACAACCTGATCCGCGACGAGGTCGGCGGGTCGGTTTACTGGGCCTGGGCCCCGGGACGGATGGCCAAGTTCCAGTGCGACTTCTCGGCCATGATCTCACCGGACATGTTCAAGGAATTCATGGTCCCCGTGCTGACCGAGATGTGCGAGCGCGTGGCCGTCTGCATGTACCACTGGGACGGTCCGGGCGCCCTGTGCCATCACGACCACCTGCTGTCGATCCCGCGGCTGACCATGCTGCAGTGGACGCCGGGGGCCGGCAACGAGCCGACGTCGAGCCGCAAGTGGTGGCCGCTGTACCACAAGACCCTCGAGGCCGGCAAGAAACTCATCATCGGCTGCGAAGGTCTGGCCGAACTGACGGCGATGAAGAAGGAATTCGGCCCCAAGCTCAAGCAGTTCATGATCACCATGGGCGCGAAG
>Ga0209697_10008122_pt1 | contig 12029 bp, 5 predicted proteins | sample AliMusrvi5mmetaG_FD_184115 | JGI IMG/M metagenome (GOLD analysis project Ga0209697, IMG submission 184115) | Freshwater lake bacterial and archeal communities from Alinen Mustajarvi, Finland, to study Microbial Dark Matter (Phase II) - Alinen... | ecosystem: Environmental > Aquatic > Freshwater... | reverse complement strand
GGTGGACCCGGAAGAAGACAGCCTGCAATCGTTAGTCGATTACCTGGCGGGTTTTGTCGGTGACTATCTGGGCGCGTCGGGAATCGCCTGTCGCTTCAGGATACCGGTGGAGTTTCCTGCGATGATGTTGCCCGGCAACGTCCGCCACGAGTTGTTTCTGATCGTCAAGGAAACCTTGCACAACGCCGTGCAACACGCAGGCGCGACGGAAGTGACGTGCCACTTCGCCCTCGAACACCCGCTGCTGATGATTGCCATCGCCGACAACGGTGCCGGTTTCGATGTTTCCGCGCCGACGGAAGGCCACGGCCTGCGAAACTTCGCCGAACGCCTCAACCAACTCGGCGGCGGCTGCGCCATCGATTCCCAGCCGGGCCGCGGAACCACCGTGAACATCACCCTGTGCGTCGGCGATCCCGCCGCCGCCACGCTGCCCCCGGCCACTTCAATATAGGACAAATGACCGATAGCGGGGCCGCCCGGAATAGGCTTACCATTACTCCCGACCGTGGCTGGCGCCGCCTGCGGGTGATTGTTAGAAGAACCGCCCGGCGTGCCTGAACCAACGATCATGAGCAAGGAAAAACCAGCCACAGCCGCTCCGCCGGTGACCACGGTCGCCGTCGTGGAGGATAACGCGACGTTCCGCCGGTTTCTCGTCGATCTCATCAACGGCACCCCGGATTGCCGCTGCGTCGCCGCCTGCGGATCCGCGGAAGAAGGGCTGGAAAAAATTCCGCCGCAGCATCCCGACGTGGTGTTGATGGACATCCACCTGCCCGGCGACTCGGGGATCGTCTGCACGGCGCGGCTGCGTGATTTGTCACCCAGGACCCAGGTGCTGATGCTGACGGTTTACAAGGACATCAAGATGATTTTCCAGGCGCTCAAGGCGGGTGCTTGCGGCTATCTGCTGAAACGTTCGGGCGGGCAGGAAATCCTCGACGCCATCGCCGAGCTGCGGGCCGGCGGCGCACCCATGACCAGCGAGATCGCCCGCCTGCTCGTCCGCTCATTCCAATCCCCGGCCGCCGCGCCGCCCGCAACCGCCACCCTCACCCCGCGCGAACAGGAAATCCTCGCCCTGCTGGCCAGCGGCCTGTCTAACAAGGAGATCGCGGCCAAGCTCTCCATCAGCTTCTTCACGGTGCGCGCCCACCTGATGCACATCTACGAAAAACTCCATGTGCGCAGCCGCACCGAAGCCACCGCCAAATTCATCAGGAACTGAATGGAAACCCGCGCCGACCCCGCCATCCCTGCCGCAGCGGGTAGGGTGAAAAATAGGACATTTGACCTATGGACAGGCACCCGCCCGGTTTGACATCCTATCCCCGCTTCCTCTCCGACTTTTGACTTCTTGACTCTCCTTCCCTACAACCACCATGAAATCAAAACACAATCGCATCCTCTCACTCCTCCCCGTGGCCGCCCTCGTCGTGGCAGGCTCCGCACAGGCGTCACTGATCATCTCTGCTGCTGAGTTTCACGGGAGCGGAGTCCATTTTGGGGTGTCCAACACGGATCTGGTCAATACGGGCTCATCCGCCTTGACCGGCACCACCTCGTCTCAGGCAACACCAAATTGGGGTACCACCGTCAACGGTGCCCACGACGGAATCCATACCCAGAACTTTGGAACCTACTCCGGTCAGTATGCCGTTAATTCCGGAACCACACTGACATTCGACTTGGGCGGCAACCCGGCCGGCTACGACATCTCATCGATCATCTCGTTGTCGGGTTATGCCGACCCCACAGACCGCATCAGCCAGAAATACAACGTCGAGTATAGCCTGGTGGGCAGCGCCGCTTGGAATGCCCTGGCCGGCGACATCACAGGCGCGACCGTCAACAGGGCATGGGTGAAAGGTGGTACCGAAAACTATGTCGGCGAGTTGCAGGTAACCATCTCCGACATGAGTCTGACCGGAGTCGACGGGTTGCGATTCACGTTCTACAACTATGCCGCAGTGGCGATCTATCAGGAGATCGACGTGACCGGCACGCTCACCGCCATTCCCGAGCCGGGCAGTTTGCTGGCGCTGGGCTGCTTGCTCGGATCCGGCGTGTGCCTGCGTTCCCGCCGCCGGCGGTGAGGAGGCCGTAATCAGTAATCAGTAATCAGTAATCCGTGGTGTGCTTGCGTGCCACGGGGCAAATCGTTTCCGCAATCACAGACCACAAACAACCGACAACGGACAACGGGCAAAAGAATCTCCCCATCCCCCAAAACTCCAAACACCAGAAAATACCATGAAATCAAGCCCCACAACCATCCAAGTCCGCCTTCGTCTTCCCTGGAGTGCGGTGCCAGACAACTCCAGTCCTGACCACCTCATGCCGCCGCGAAAGCTACTCCGCCGCATCCTCACCGGCCTCGCCCCGGCGCTGGCCGTTTTCGCGCTGGCCGTGACTGGCACGGCACGGGCCGCCAAGATCACGGACGCGTCATTCACCGATACCAGTCAGATTCGCTCCGCCGCGAACAATCCATACTTCGGTGTCCTTACCCAGAATGTGGCGGCAGTCAATCTGACGTATTACAACAACAATGGCATTAACTCCTCACTGAATCCAGAGGGAAACTATGGGGCGTATGCCGGGGGGACGCTCAACGGTATCGGGTTTCACAACATCCTGCTGGGGGGCAGTTATAGCGGAACCGCCACGGGTGTGACGGTCGCCAACGCCCTCCCTGGCGTGACGATGGATTATTCTCTCGCTGGCGGTGGGTGCCGCCTTATGAACAAAGCGGTGATCACCGGCCCGGACGCGACAGTCGCTTATAATGTGTCGGCATCCAATTGGTATCGGTCTGCCAGCGATACCACGACCATAACGTTTCACGGCTTGACCCCAACCAATGCCGTCTATGTCCAGTTGATCGGCGGCGAGCATGCGTGGAACACAACACCTAACGTTTCCCTGAACGGTGGCACGGCAGTAGCCTGGACGTCTATCCGCCCGACCGTGAGCACAGGCAATCCGGCGTTGTTGGGAATCACGGGCACTACTGACGCGAGTGGCAACCTGCTGATTGCCATGACCGGATCCTTTTATTATGGTCTTGCGGCGGTCACGGTCGCACAGCAAATTCCCCCGACCTCTACAACGACCACGGTGACATCCTCGGGCAATCCGTCCATCGTCGGCGATTCGGTGACTTTCACGGCGACGATTGCCCCGGCCAGCGGCACGGTGGTTCCCACCGGGACGGTCCAGTTCAAGGTGGATGGCAGCCCGTTTGATTCACCGGTCGTGGTCACTGCCGCCGGGGGCGGCACCTACAATGGCACCGCGGCATCCATCGCCACCAGCACGCTGGCAGTGGGAGCGCACGCGGTCACGGCGGAATACACCGCCGACGGCATTTTCGCCAGCAGCACCGGCTCCCTGACCGGCGGCCAGGCGGTCAACTCACCGACCGACATCGCCACCACGACTGCGGTGATTTCCTCGGCCAACCCGTCCATCTATGGTAATCCCGTGACTTTCACGGCGACGGTTGCCCCGGCCAGTGGCACGGTGGTTCCCACCGGAACGGTCCAGTTCCTGGTGGATGGGACCGCGTTGGATTCACCGGTCACGGTCACCCCCGGCGTCAGCCCGAACGGCACCGCGTCGTCCATCGCCACCAGCACGCTGACGGTGGGAACGCACACGGTCACGGCGGAATATGCCGCCGGCAGTGGCTTCGGCAGCAGCATCGGCACCCTGAGCGGCGGCCAGACGGTCAATCCAGCCACCACAACGACCACGCTGGTTCTAAGTTCGGGTGCGAATCCTTCCACCTACGGCGATTCGTTGAGCTTCGATGTGACTGTAAGCGGCGCCAATCCGACCGGCGCGGTCACCCTGAAAGACGGTGGCACCAGTGGAACGACCCTCGGCACTCAAACCCTCACGCCCAGCGGCGGTAACGGCGTCTGCACCATCACCACCACCGCGTTGACGGTCGGTGCCCACGACAACATCGTGGCCGTCTATGGCGGCGATCCCAACCATGCCACCAGCACTTCAGCCGCCTTATCCCAAACCGTCAACCAGGCGACGCCGGTCGTGACGGTGACTGTTGGCAGCTACACCTACAACGGCTCGGCACAGGGACCGAACACGGCCACCACCGGCGGCTCGACCGGCACCGTGACCTACAGCTATTCCGGCACATCCTACGGGAGCGTGCCTTACGGCCCGAGCGAAATTCGGCCGACGAAAGCCGGCACCTACTCGGTAACGGCAACGGTGGCGGCGGATGCGAACTACAATGAGGCATCGTCGGCCCCCACGGCCTTTACGATTAGTAGGGCTACGCCGGTGATCACCTGGGCCACTCCAAACGCCATTATCGTTGGCACGCCCCTCAGCGGCACCCAATTGAATGCCACCTGCCCGGTGCCGGGCAATCCCATGGTCTATACTCCGCCCAGTGGCACGGTGCTCCTTGTGGGCGACGGCCAACCGCTGAGCGTGGAGTTCACTCCCACCGACACCGACAATTACACCGCGGCGATCAAGACGGTCACCATCGATGTGAAGCCAGTGGGCTCGGCCATTATCACTGCCACTGAGTATCACGGGGGCGGAGTCCATTTTGCGGTGTCCGGCACGGATCTGGTCAATACGGGCTCACCCGCCTTGACCGGCACCACCTCGTCTCAGGCAACTCCAAACTGGGGCACCACCGTCGACGGTGCCCACGACGGAATCCATACCCAAAACTTTGGAACCTACTCCGGGCAGTATGCCGTTAATTCCGGCACCACACTGACTTTCGACTTGGGCGGCAACCCGGCCGGCTACGACATCTCATCGATCATCTCGTTGTCGGGTTATGCCGACGCCACAGACCGCATCAGCCAGAAGTACGACGTCGAGTATCGCCTGGTGGGCAGCGCCGCTTGGATTCCCCTGGCCGGCGACACGGGCGCGACCGTCAACAGGGCATGGGTGAAAGGTGGTACCGAGAGCTATGTCGGCGAGTTGCAGGTAACCATCTCCGGCATGGGTCTGACCGGGGTCGACGGGTTGCGATTCACGTTCTACAACTACCACGCAGAGGCGATCTATCAGGAGATCGACGTGACCGGCACGCCGACGGCAGGCGCCAGCAGCGGCTACGCCTTGTGGGCTGGCGGTCATACGTTTGACTCTCTCAACAGCGAAGGTGTGGCATACGGCATGGCATGGATCCTCGGGACCCCGAACAATTCGGCCCCGAGCATCGGCCTGATGCCCCAAGTCACGGGCGCCAGCGGCAGCGGCTTTACCGTGCATTTCACGCGGGTGACAGATCCGGGCACGGCGAAACTCTACCTCGAATACAGCGACAACCTTGGCAGTTGGAGCCCCCCCGTCGAGGTCCCGATCCCCACCACCGTCCCCGGCTCTGTTGAGGCTTCGGGCATCACCTTCACCGTCACCACCGTCGGCGACCTCTACGACATCACCGCCCAAATCCCGCCGGGTCCGGCAGGCAAGCGCTTCGCCCGTTTGGCGGCCACGGAGTGAGGATGAAGAGATGTTGGATTTTAAATGTTAATTGGAGAATTGTTCACGAACGCCCGTGGAAGGACTCCTTTTCTAACATCCATCATCCATCATTCAAAATCCAAAATCCACAATCCACAATCCACAATCCACAATCCACAATCGGCTCGCCTGCGAGCCCATCCCTTTCCGGAGTTAATGGGTTTTCTCCGGATTCCCGCGGGGTCGCCGGTGCGCACCGGCGGCCCCGCGACTTGAAAGGCTGAAATGAGACCGTAAACAAAAGGAAACCAAGACATGAACCAACAAAAAGTAAAACTAACAAATCGCCTGATGACGGCAAGTGTCCCTTTGTTCTTGCTGTTGTTGTTGTTGTTGTCGCCGGTTCGGGCAGACGAGTGGAAGCCTGCTGCCGGGCCGTTGATGACGCGCTGGGCGAAGGACGTATCGCCGGCGAATGCCCTGCCGGAATATCCGCGGCCGCAGATGGTGCGCATGGATTGGCTGAACCTCAACGGTCTCTGGGATATCAAGTTCGGCGACGGCACGGAGACGAGGATCCTCGTGCCGTTCGCGATCGAATCGGCATTGTCGGGAGTGATGAAGCACGCGGAGCGCATGACCTATCGTCGCAGTTTCGCGATTCCAAAGAATTGGAGCGGCCAACAGGTGTTATTGCATTTCGGCGCGGTCGATTGGGAAACCAAGGTGGCCGTCAATGGCAAGGACCTCGGTGTGCATCGCGGCGGTTATGACGCCTTCAGTTATGATATCACAAGCGTATTGAAAGCGGAGGGTGCGCAGGAAATCGTGGTGGAGGTGTTCGACCCAACCGACATGGGAGGCTACCCGCGTGGCAAGCAGACGCTGACGCCGAAAGGCATCATGTACACGCCGACCTCCGGCATCTGGCAGACGGTGTGGCTTGAACCGGTTGCGGAAACGCATATCGAATCGCTCAAGATGGTGCCGGATCTGGACGGGAGCTGCCTGCGTCTTACCGTGAACGGCACCGGAACCGTGGAGGTGGTTGCGAGCGACGCCGGCAAGCAGGTCGCCAAAGCCCGCGGCGAGGCCGGCAGCGAACTCAAACTCGCCATCAGCAACCCGCAACTCTGGTCGCCTGACTCGCCCCACTTGTACGATCTGAGCGTGTCCCTGAAATCAGGCGGCAAGACGGTGGACACGGTGACCAGCTATTTCGGCATGCGCAAGATGGCGCTCGGCAAGGATGAGAATGGAGTCACCCGCCTGATGCTTAACAACAAGTTTATCTTCCAGGTCGGTCCGCTGGACCAAGGGTTCTGGCCGGATGGCATCTACACCGCGCCGACCGACGAAGCGCTACGCTTTGACGTGGCGGAAATGAAAAGGCTTGGTTTCAACGTGGTCCGCAAGCACATCAAGGTTGAACCGGACCGCTGGTATTGCTGGTGTGACAAGCTTGGCCTGATGGTCTGGCAGGACATGCCCAGCGTCAATTCCTATGCTGCCAAGCCACAGCCGATGGATACGCCACAGTTCAAGACCGAACTGGAGCGCATGGTGGCGAATCATGCGAACCATCCCGCCATCGTCATGTGGGTGCTCTTTAACGAGTCGCAGGGACAGCACGACGAGGAGAAACTGGCGGCGGCTGTTAGAGCGGTCGATCCTTCCCGGCTGATCAACGTCGCCAGCGGCGGTCCCGACAGGGAGTGCAGCGACGTGATCGACATGCATGCCTATCCAGGGCCCAACGCACCGAAGCCGGACGAGAAGCATGCGCTGGTATTAGGCGAATTCGGCGGCCTCGGCCTGGCGGTGGACGGCCACCGGTGGACGGAACAGCACTGGGGCTATCAAGGCACCGCAAACGCCGCCGAGCTGACGCGCGGTTATGAAGAGTTGCTCGCCAAAGCCTGGGCCTTGAAAAACAGGCCCGGTCTATCCGCCGTGATCTATACCCAGCTCACCGATTTGGAAACCGAATGCAACGGGTTGTTGACCTATGACCGCGAGGTCAACAAGGTGGTCCCTGCGCGCGCTGCCGCCGTGAATCGAGGCATCATGCCGCGTGGCTACATGCATGCCCAGTTTACCGGACTCCTGGAGTTGTTTGTGGATGAGATAACCGTCAAGCTGGACGACTTGCCGAAGGATGCAAAGGTGTATTTCACGCTGGACGGCATGGAGCCTTCAGCGAAGTCGACGGAGTACCGGGCACCGCTTGTCATCAAGGCCACGGCAACGATGAAGATTGTTGCCGTGTGGGATGACAGCACGAAGAGTCCGGTACAGTCCCATACCTTCAGGATGGCTGAGGGTGATGCTCTTGTGAAGGCCGTGCAACGGCCTGCCGGCGTCGAGCAGGGGGTCGAAGCGTCTCTCTACGAGCTGAAAACCGACCCTGAGAAACTGCCTGACTTTACCGCGCTGAAGCCGACGAGCAAGGTGAAGCTTGATGCCTTTACGGTTGATTTCGCACGCCGTGATGGAGCCTTCGCCGTGGCGTATCAGGGGTATATCACCGTGCCTGTCAAGGGTGTTTACGCGTTCAGTTGTGAGTCGGATGACGGCTCGAAATTGTTCATTGGAAACAAGTTGGTCGTGGACAACGACGGCAAGCACGGGATGCATGAGGTTTCCGGCTGTGTCGCACTTGAGACCGGCTCGCATCCGATCCGGGTTGAGTACTTCCAAAGCGGCGGAGGGATGGGCTTGCAAGTGAGCTACCAGGGGCCGGGGATCAAAAAGATCGCGATTCCGAAGAGCGTTATATCCTGTGGGAAGAAGAACTGATACGACTCGCTGAAACCATCATATGAACAAGAAATTACTACCGCTCCTCGCCACTTTGCTCGTTGGATTCATCTCTCATGCCTCCGCCCAATACCAAGGCTGGCGGCATTCCGGCCCGCTCTGCATTCTGACCACGCCGGAGGGTGCAAACCTGCCGGCAACGGCGGTCGAAGAGGGATTTCCTCTATTGGTGCGGCTCAACAGGGAGTGGTTTGATTTCCAACAGGCGCAAGCCGGAGGCGAGGACGTGCGCTTTGCCGCCGAGGGTAAACCGCTGGCCTATCAGATCGACGACTGGGACGCGACTGCGGGAACGGCCTGCATCTGGGTGCGTATCCCCGTGATCAAGGGCAACGCCCTGCAGGAAATCAAGATGTTCTGGGGCAAGGCCGACGCGAAGAGCGAATCGGACGGCAAGGCGGTGTTCAACAACTCCAACGGCTACGTCGGCGTCTGGCACATGAACGATCCGGTGAAGGACGAGGTGGGAACGGCCGAAGCAAACGATTCCGGAACCACTTCTTCTGCCGGTATGATTGGCAAAGCCCGACACTTCGACCCGAGCAAGGGAATCGAATGCGGGAAGAACGTCACGACCTATCCTGTTAGCAACGATCCACACTCGTCTGAACTGTGGGCTAGGACCGAAAGCGTGAATGGTGGTGTTCTTCTGTGGTGGGGGGTCGATAAGCCCGGCAGTTTGGTTCGGATCAGCTTTGCCCGACCGCCGCATGTTCGGGTGGATTGTTGGAATTCCGCTGCAGGAATCAATAATGAAAGTCAGCTCCAGTTGTCCCAATGGATTCATGTACTCTATGTCTTCAAAAAAGGTGATGCCAGAATGTATGTTAACGGCCGCCCCGACGGTTCCCGGACTGGCGACGACGTTGCCTTGACGATCGGAAGTCCGGCGGAGGTGAAGCTTGGCGCGGGGCAGTTTTCCGGCGACATCGACGAGGTGCGTGTTTCCAAGGTGGCGCGCTCGGCCGATTGGGCGAAGCTGCAGTTTGAAAACCAGAAGCCGCTGCAGACGGTGGTGGGCACGCTGCCCTGGCCGGGCACGGGTTTTTCGGTTTTGGAAAAACGGATCGAGTTGTCGGAAGGCAAGAGCATCAAGTTGACTGCCAAGGCCGGCGGCGCGCGCAAGGTGTTCTGGATCGTCAAACGCGGCGAAGCGGAAGTCATTGCGGACGTGGACCGGCTCGAATACACGGTGGCCGCCGGGCGGGTGACTGGCGACACGGCGTTTACCCTTCAGCTCAAGGCGGTCTTTGCCGATCAAGTGAAGACGCTGGACATTCCCGTCACCATCAAGGAAGACATTCCCGATCCGGTTTTCACCTTGCAAGCGCCGGCCACATGGAATGGCCGCGACAGGATCGAAGTGGTGCCGCGGATCGCCAATTTGTCGGCGTTGCAGGCCAAGGGCGTCGGTGAACTGAAAGTGGACTGGGGTGCTTCCGGCATAGCCGTGATCAAGGAGGTCGCCGACGGCAAGCTGCTCCTGAAACGCTCGCAGAACAGCGGCAAGCTCACCGTGTCGGCAACCGCCTCCAACGGCGGTTCGCCGGTCACCCATGCGGTCGAGATCCAGGTCAAGGAACCGGCGAAAGACGAGTGGGTGCAACGGACGCCGGACAAGGACGAAAAGCCGGCGGACAACCAGTTCTATGCCCGCGACGACAAGAACGAGGGCACGCTCCACTACAACGGCACTCTAACGAACCAAGCCGACTCGGTCTTCCTGCGTCTCTATGCCGACGACAAGCTGGTCAAAACCGAAAGCCAGAAACCCAAGGCGGACAAGAGTTACGCGTTTGCGGTGAAGCTCAAAGCCGGCTTGGTAAAATACAAGGTCGAGTTCGGAACGAAGAACGGTGCCGCCGAGACAATCCAACAGACGGTCAACAACCTGGTTTGCGGGGATGCCTATTTCATCGATGGCCAATCCAATGCGGTGGCTTACAACTACCACAACAACACCAAGCGCCCTGATTTGGTCGACTTCACCAGCGACTGGATTCGCACCTACGGCAGTGGTGGCGAGGCCGGTGAGGACACCACCAATGGCAGGTGGGGCAACGCAGTGCTCACCAATGTGCAGATGAACGGGCGTGGCGGAGTGCATTTCATCGGCGTTTGGGGCATGGTGATAGCGAAACAGCTCGTGGACGACCAGAAGATCCCAATCTGCATCTTCAACGCGGCTGTTGGCGGTACCCGCATCGACCAGCACCTACCCGATCCGGTGGATCGGCTCAACACCACCGACGCAGCGCATTCGATTTACCGCAACCTGTTGCGGCGTGCCACGGCGGCCAGACTGACGCATGGCATCCGCGGCATGCTGTGGCATCAGGGCGAGGCCGACCAGGGTTATGATGGGCCCGACAACTGCTACGGCTGCGAGACGTACCAACAGTATTGGGTTGATTTGACCGCAGCATGGAAGCAGGATTTTCCGAACCTCCGGAACTACTATGTCTATCAGATCTGGCCCAATGCCTGCTCCCAGGGCGGAAACCGGCATAGCGACATGCTGCGGGACGTGCAGCGGTGCCTCCTGCGGCTATACGCGCACCTCAGCGTGATGCCCACGTTGGATCTGCCCAGCGGGCAAAGCTGCCATTTCGTGCTTGAGGATTACGAGAAAATGGGCCTCCGGATGGTGCCTCTGATCGAGCGGGACGCCTGCGGCAAGGCCTTCACCCAGTCGATCACCGCGCCTGACCTGAAGAGTGCCTGTTTCACCACCGATAGGAAGGACGAGATCGTGCTGGATTTCGGCCAACCGGTCACCTGGATCGACGCGCTGGCCAGCCAGTTCTATCTGGGCGACGAGGCCGGCAAGGTCGCCTCGGGCGCGGTCTCGGGCAACGTGCTCACGCTCAAGCTCACCGCGCCCGCCACCGCCAAAACCATCACCTATCTCACCGACAGGAAGTGGGATCCCAAGACCTTGCTCTACGGCAGGAACGGCCTCGCCGCCCTTACCTTCTGCGAGGTGCCGATCGGCATCAGGAATGAATGACCCCAAATTAACCATACCAGAAGAAATCGTCATGAACACAAACGAGATTTGCAGAATAATCGCAGGGGCAATTCTTTCATTTTCATGCCTGGCCGGGGCGGCTGAAACAAAGGCGGAAGGCGATGCTGTTGTGAAGACCGGGCAACTGGCTGCCAGCGCCGGGCAGGGTGGGGCAGCTGCGGGCGAGGGGCGCAAGTCGGTGCCGAGGTACGAGGTGAAAGCGGCGGGCATCGCTGTGAAATTGGACGATGCGGGTAATCTGTTGGGCTGCCAGATCGGCGAGAAGAGATCGGAGAGAGCGATCGCCGGACTGACGATGTTGGAAGGCTGCAATATTGTGGGCAAAGTTGCAGCGAAAGAATGCGCACCCGGAGTTTACGCATTCACCCGGAGAATGACGGATTCGAAGGGCCATTTCTGCCTCGTTACCGACCGCTTCAGCCCCACGAGGGACAGCATTCGCTGGGAAGTTGATATCGTCGGTGAAGGTGCGCCGTGGAGTGCGCCGATCAAGACCTCGTTTCAAACGGCACCCGGCAACACACGCTTCTGGGCGCCGTGGAGCGATCCGCGGGTGAGTCCGATTGGCGCGATCATTAAAAACGAAGCGCAGATCGCCAATGGCCTCGTCCCGCCCAACGCGGGAGGCAATTGGGCCGATCCGCTCGTTTCCCGCCCGCTGTCGGACTGCACGCTGTGGTTCGGTGCGCCGCACTTCAGGTACGAC
>Ga0209697_10008117_pt1 | contig 12033 bp, 7 predicted proteins | sample AliMusrvi5mmetaG_FD_184115 | JGI IMG/M metagenome (GOLD analysis project Ga0209697, IMG submission 184115) | Freshwater lake bacterial and archeal communities from Alinen Mustajarvi, Finland, to study Microbial Dark Matter (Phase II) - Alinen... | ecosystem: Environmental > Aquatic > Freshwater... | reverse complement strand
ATGTAGCAGGCGGGAGGCGTCTTTCCTATTCCAAAGCCCCCTGACCGCAGAGGGGGGGAATCAGGGTTCGCAACGAACACTCCACCCCATCCTACCATCTTATCTAACCGAACGCAACTCTTTCTTTTTAATTTTTCTCGGAACGCTTTATTAGGCTATTCGCTTTGCCTTCCTGGAGGATCGGAAGATACCGGTTGGGGATCGCCAGCACAAAGCAGGAAACCGAGGTCAGCCAAAACCGCCCTTGACCATCATCGCCCCAGGCTCCGTCACGGGTTTGAGCGATGATCACTCGGTCACGGAGCAAGGGATAGCACCGTTTCCATCGTTCACCACCCGCTTGGTAGAGGGCTTGGGCCACATAGTACAGCGTATAAGCGTCGAAGGGCGTGGCAATACTTGGCTTGGCCACGACCTCGCGCAAGGCCGCCTCAACCTGGTCGAGACTCTTGGCGATCCGCCAATCATCATACTGGGCAAATTCCTGCATGCACACGGCGCCGGCCGCCGCCATGGCAACCGTTTTCCCGCCGCCACCGTAGGTAAACCAGCCCGGAAACTTCTTCTGCTCCTCCTCTGAGGCATTCGCTGCGCATCCGTCGGGCCGATAAAGTCCTCGCACGTGGCGAATGGCCTTTTCGATGACCGTGGGTGGAATGTCGAAACCGCTATCGACGGCACTTCGCAGGGCCTTGGCTTGCATCACCGACAGGCTGAGATCGCCGTCGGCTGGCGCAGCCGCGTAACTCCAACCGCCACCGGGGCCTTGGCACTGGATGATAACCTTCAAGGCGCGCTCCAAAGTCGGCCCGATCCGCTTGTCGTCCGTCATGCCGTAGGCCTGGCCTAAAACAAACGTCGACAGCCCGTGGTTGTACATATCCTGGTTCGAGATGTTCAAGAGGCCGGAAGGCTTGGCCTTGGTCACGACGTAGTTCAGGGCTTTCTGCACGACCGGGCCATACTTGCCGTGGCCCGGGGTGTGCCCGTCAGAGAGGAATGCCAGCGCGCCGAGGCTCACCAGCCCCAGGTGATTGGAACCCCAGTTACCCTCAGGTCCCTGGTTCTTGGCCAGCCATTCCAGCCCGCGTTGAATTGCCTTTTCACTCTGGGAAGTGGTCTCTCCGCGACGCTGTCCCCGCGAAGTGGTCGGAAAAGCGGCGAGCAATAGGGCCATGACGAGGCACGTGCCCCATGAAGAAAGTCTGGCAGGCACGATCGTACGCGGTCTTACAATTTGCATGGTATGAGCATTATGGATTGCCTGCTTTGTGATGTCAAGCAAAAAAGTTTCTAGCGGTTTTCTTCACAACCACCCGCCAAGATGTCAAAACTGCTGTAGGTCAGGCTTTCCAGCCTGACGGTGAACCGGTCAACGTCAGGCTGGAAAGCCTGACCTACTCGATATTCTGGCGGGTGGTTGTTTCTTTATGCATAACTGCAAGCTACAGTTTCTGAACAATCCGGGTTAGGTATTGATTGCTATCCTAGAGAACTGCAAAGTCCAGTGTCAGGTTCATTTTCGGATCGAGAGCACGGTTTTCGCGGGAAAGCGTTGCTCTAAACCATGGATCTACCCCCCTTGTGTGTTCAGTTCTCTGGAATTTCGCGCAAATCATTTGACTTTATTGCGATGGTATGCGACACTGGGAGACTGGATTGGCTGAATTCCAACCTGACGGCCGCAAAAGAACGCGATGGACGCCGCAACGACGGGTCCATCGGCCACTTAAAGATCCCACCGACAATCCCACCTGTTTGACTCGTTGCGATGGTTTGCCGACGCGCAGAGCATCCGTGACGCCCCGCCTCCCTAAGAATTCGATTTCAGCGACGAACGCATTGGAGCAACTCAGAAGATGAGCTCGATCGTGATAATCCAGCTTGACAGCCAAGTCGGGATCGTTGCCAAAAACAACGAGGGGGCCACACCATGAACCGTTATCCTTGGAGACCGCCATTTCTGAAGGAGGGTGGACTCCGCTTTCTGCCTCCACGCGGTCCACCGTAACCGAGAGGCCGTTCAATTTCTCTATGTTTCTTCACAAAACACAACTGACGTGACCAGTCCATTGTCGCGAACTGACGTGACCAGTCTCTTGTCACAAATTTTTGCAACCTTTATCATTAAGAGAGAAAAACAAATGACTTTGAAGAATCTGACATCCTTACTGTTGGTGGCCGTCCTCTACGTGGCTACCGCGAGTCTCGCCCAAGCCGCCGTGCCCGAAACCGTGACCGTGGGCAACCCCGGCAATGCAGCCGACACGACGAACTTCGGCGCCGTCGCCTACACGTACAAGATCGGCAAGTTTGAAGTTAACAACGAGCAGTACTGCGAGTTCCTGAATGCCGTCGCCGCGACCGACTCCCACGACCTGTATGACGGCCGCATGGACGGCGGGCCGGAGAACTGGGGCGGGATCACGCGGAGCGGCGATTCCGGCAGCTACAAGTACACCGTCCGCGAGGGCATGGGCAAGAAGCCTGTCGGTTACGTGACGTGGGAGAGCTGCATCCGTTTTGTCAACTGGCTCAGCAATGGCCAGGGCAAGGGCGACACGGAAAAAGGCACTTATGAGATCGGTGCCGATGGGGTGAAGGTGCCCGATCATGCCGCCTTGGCCAAGGGAGCTACCGCCAAGTGGGTCATGACCAGCGAGGACGAGTGGTACAAGGCAGCCTACTACGATGCGAGCAAGCAGGGCGGCGCTGGCTACTGGCAATTCCCCGTGAAGAGCGATACCGCTCCAGAAGCCAATCTCAACTCGAATGCGCCCACCGATGGCGGAAACTACAAGAATTCCCCCAGTCCGTACGGCACCTTCGACCAGGGCGGCAACGCCTGGGAGTACAACGACCACCAGGCCGACGGCAAGGTTGGTCTGCGTGGCGGGTCGTACTACATCAACGACAACGACAACTACATGCGTTCGTTTACTCGTTACGACGTGCTGAGCGCCAAGTGGCCCCACTACGGGTTCCGCGTCGCACAGCTCGGTGGCGATGCGAGCAAATAGTCTCGCGCGGTTGATTTGCGCGGCGATAAGTCGTGCAAGAAGTTAAGATGGGGATATTCGCCAGGATCGCGGGGCTGCTTGCAGCCCCGCGACTGGCCTCCCACTGGTTTTAGCCGTTATACAAAAGAAATAAACAGGAGAAGAGCAGCATGAAGGCAGCAGAAGTTTTGGGGAAGTTTTTCGTCGTTTCCGCAGTGGCAGCGGCCATTCTGGTCTTTGCCGCGACGCCGGCCAAGTCGGCGACTTATTATGTAAGCCAATCGACAGGGGACGATAGTTCCAACGGACAGGCCGCCAAACCTGAGGGTGCCGCCGGACCGTGGAAGACGTTTGCGCGAGCCTCGACCATCAACTACGTCGCCGGGGACCGCATCCTTTTGAAGTGCGGCGACACCTGGAACGAAGAGCTTCATCCCAAGGGAAGCGGCACCCCCGAGAGCCCCATCACCATCAGCTCCTATGGCGAGGGCAAGAAACCGCTCATCGACCGGCAGGACTACAAGAAAGATTTCTCCGGCATCCGTCTCGCCGATCAGGCAGGCTTCAAGATCGTGGGCATCGAATTCGCCAACTGCATGACGGGCATCTACGGGGAATACTCCGTCGGATGTCCCACCAAGAAATTCATCTGGATCGAAGACTGCTATTTCCGCGACTCGCTGCTCTACGGGCATTACGAAAACTATCCGAAGAAAAAGATCGGCCTGGGTGTCTGCTTCTTCTCCTTTGAGACCAAGAACAAGATCGTGCTCCAAGACGTCACGTTCAAGAACTGCGTCTTCCGCAGGCTGGCCTCCGGCATTTGGACGAACAGTCCGGACAACTTCAACTCAGGTGCATCCTTTATCTACAATTTCGCCAACTTCGTCATGGAAGACTGCCTTTTCGAGGAGGGCCATCAGTGGCAACAGGGAATGCGCGGGGTGGATGGCGGGGCCATGCGCCGCTGCGTGACCCACGATGTTGGCCGCAATAACAAGGCATTCAACGGCGTGGCCGGGGCGATGTTCTTCCGCTGCAAGGATTGGGTCTTTGAAGAGAGCGAATGGGGCTTCATCGACGTCGGCAGGGGCAGCGGCGATGGCGAGGCGTTTGATTTCGAGGGCAACTGCGACCACATGACCATGCGGAACTGCCTCTTCCACGACACCGACGGGCCTGGCTTTCTGATTTGCTGCTATGCCTCCGACGGGAACCCCAGCCACGATATCCGCATGGAAAACTGCGTCCTGAACGGGAAGGCCAAGCGTCCTCCCCGGGGATTGAGCAAGTGTGAAATCTTCAACACGACGGACCACAATGAAGCGGCCTGGACCAATTGCCGTTTCTATCTTTCCAAAGGAGATGTTCTTATGCGGGTGGCAGACCCCGAGAAGGACAAGTGGTCCTCTTTCGTGGCTTGCGTGCTCAAAGACCTGAGCGCGGCGTGCAGCACGCCCAAGTTGGAGGCCAAGCAAAGCGCGGGCGGCTCGACCGATGCAGCGGGCAGCCAGTGGATCGAACTCGATTTCGGCAAGCCGGTCACAATCAACGAGTTCAAGATCAAAGAGGCTTCCGGCTCCTCCGTCGTCCGCTATATCATCCAGTGCTGGGACGACAAGGAATCAAAATGGGTCGGCTGCTTCAACGGCAGAACCCTCGGCGCCGATTTCGTGGCGCCGATCGTCAGTCGGACCACGTCCAAGGCGCGGCTCCTAATCCTGGCGACCACCAGCGGTAATCCCAACATTGCTGAATTCGCGGCCTACAACGACACCACCGGCGAAGTTATCAACGTCAAGAAAGGCGGCTCGCCAACAGGGCGTGTTGGCAAGTGATTGCCACAATAAGAAGACCGAATAATATACATTTCTCGGTCTGTTTCCAAGACCCGTGGCGGTTGCAGGGTGTTTCCCAATAAAGGATAATTAGTTTCTGTTGGGGAAAACGCCGTAGGGTGGGCCGAGCGCAGCGAGTCCCACCAAAATCACCACGAATCCCAGATGGTGGGACTCGCTGCGCTCGGCCCACCCTACAAATTGGAACCTTCCGCAACAGAAACTAATTAAGATGATGAAGAAATGGTCACTTAGGATGCTCTGCCTGATCGTCGCGATGGCCGGTTTCGGCCAACTTGAAATTGTACGGGCCGAGGACACCAAAGCCGCGAAGCCCGCCATCGTTCCCAACCCGGCCCATGACCCCACCAAGCCGGTGCCGGGAGGCGTCCGCTGGTTCGGGCGGAATCATGCGAAGTACGTTCAGCAGACCCAAAGCATGAAGATCGATCTCTGTTTCCTGGGCGATTCCATTACGGCCATGTGGCCGGGAAATTTGTTCGGCAAGTATTTCGGCAAATACAAGGTCGTGAACTTCGGCGTCGGCGGAGACCGAACGGAGAACGTCTTGTGGCGGCTGGAAAATGGCGAACTCAAAGGACAGTCGCCCAAAGTGGTCGTGCTCATGATCGGAACCAATAATTTGGGCTTCAACACCGTTGAGGAGGTTGCCCTGGGCGTCGAAACCGTGGTCAAGAATCTCCAAGGCAAGTTTCCCAAGACCAAGATTCTCTTGCTGGGGATCTTGCCCAAGCTTGGCAACGCGCAGGAGCCGACCGAGAAAATGTTGGTGAAAATTGCGAAAGTCAACGCCATCACCGCCAAGCTCGATGATGGCAAAATGATTCGCTATCTCGATTTCGGTTCCAAATTTCTCGACAAAGACGGCAAGATCCAGGACGGCATCCTCGCCGACGGCGTACACCTCACCGGAAAAGGCTATGACATCTGGGCCGCGTCCATCAACGAACTGCTGACGGAGATGATGGAGAAGTAGGGAATGCAGGAGATTTTTTTCCCAGGATTGAGTGTGAAACGCGGGCAAATGTAGGGTGGGACCAGCGAGCCTCGGCGAGTGCCGGCCCATCATAAAACCGTCTCGGTGGGCCGGCGCTCGCTTCGCGAGCTTGTCCCACCCTACTGTTTACCGGGAAAACTCGATGAAAAAGCTCTACGTTCTGTCGATCATCGCTTGCGCCGCGAGTTACGCCTCTGCCGCCGACTGGAAACCCGTTCCCGGCCATTTCCCCATGTCGCGTTGGGCGAGCGATGTCGCGCCGGATAAAGTCCTGCCCGAATACCCTCGCCCGCAGATGGTCCGCAAGGATTGGCTCAATCTCAATGGACTGTGGGACTACAGCGTCGTCGCCGGGGACGCCAAGCAACCGGAGTCCTTCCAGGGCAAAATCCTGGCGCCTTTTCCGATCGAAGCTCCCTTGTCCGGCGTGGGCAAGATGCTCAATGCCTTTCCAGGCAGGACTTACACCAACAGCCGTCTATGGTATCGCCGCACCTTCAGGACACCTGCGGAGTGGAAGGGCCAACGCACCCTGCTGCACTTCGGCGCGGTCGATTGGGAGGCAACGGTTATTCTCAATGGCAAGGAGTTGGGCATCCACCGCGGCGGATACGACGCATTCTCGTTTGACGCGACCGATACGCTGAAAAAAGAGGGGTCCAACGAACTGGTCGTCGCCGTCTGGGATCCGACCTTTGAAGGCGGATACCCCCGCGGCAAGCAGATCGACAAGCCCGCGGGAATTTACTACACGCCCTGTACTGGAATCTGGCAGACGGTCTGGCTGGAACCGGTGCCGGCGACGCACATCGAATCTCTGAGAATTGTACCCGATGTTGACCAGGGGGCGGTTCGCATCACGGTGACTGCCGTTGCAGGCAAGGACGATGGTAACCTGCTAGCCACGGTCGATGTGTACGACGGGCAGACCAAGATCGGTTCCGCCAGCGGTTGGGCAAGTCAGGAACTCGTGGTCAAGGTTCCGGATGCAAAATTGTGGTCGCCCGATTCGCCGTTCCTCTACGATCTGCACGCGACTTCATCTGGGCAGCGACTCACGCAGCAGTCGGACGCGGTCGCGAGCTACTTCGGAATGCGAAAGGTGTCGATTGGCCCCGACAAAGATGGCATTACCCGGATTCTGCTGAACAATAAGTTCGTCCTGCACAACGGCGTGCTGGACCAGGGATTCTGGCCGGACGGCATCTACACCGCACCCACGGACGCCGCCCTGCGCTACGACATCGAAGCCATCAAGCGACTCGGCTTCAACATGAGCCGCAAGCACGTCAAGGTCGAGCCGGAACGCTGGTACTACTGGGCCGACAAGCTCGGCCTGCTGATCTGGCAGGACATGCCTTGCAGCGGCGACGGCATCCACGCCCGGCCGCCAGCCTACGCGGCTTCCACGGCCCAACTCCAGGACCAGTTCGGCATCGAACTTAAGGCGATGATCGCCGGCCGCTTCAACCATCCCTCGATCGTCTCCTGGATCGTGTTCAACGAGGGGATGGGGCTACAGAATTCCAAGGGCTACAAACTGGATGACAACATCCGCGCCTTCATGCGCCGCATGTCCGAAATTGCCGGCGAGGACAAAACTCGCCCGATCAACGCCGAAAGCGGTGCCCCCGGGGGCCAATACCAGGGCTGGAATCCCTTGGACCTCGGCTTCGGGCAGATCGTGGATGCCCATTGCTACGGCACCACGAAATGCATCGTCCCGACCAAGGAGCGAGCCAGCGTCATCGGCGAGTACGGCTACGCAAAGTTCGTCGATACGATCGACAAGTACATGCCGTTGGTCAAGAAGCCCGGCGTCAGCGGGCTGGTGTGGACGCAGATTACCGATGTGGAAAACGAGCGGAACGGCCTGCTGACCTATGACCGTGGCAAGTTCACGGAAGACCCGGAGAAAGTGGCCGCCAAGAACGCCAGTCACTCCACTGTCGAAAATCGCGATGCCCGCTGGCCCGCCGAGCGTGCCTGGCAGTGGTATGCCGATGTCGGGCCGATTTGCGGTTGCAACTATCTACCGCGGACGGCCGTCAACTCCACCGAAATGTGGCAGAAGGAAACCTTCGACCCGAAGACCATCGACGAGGAGTTGGGCTGGGCCGAAAAGGCTGGCTACAACAGCGTCCGCGTCTTCCTGCAATATCTCGTCTGGAAAGACGACCCGGCGGGAATGCATCGCAGGATCAACGATTTCCTTGGTATCGCCGACAAGCATCACATCCGCGCGATGCTCGTGCCGTTTTGCGACTGTGCCTTCGACGGCCGAGACCCGTACCTTGGCAAACAGGACGATCCTCTGCCGGGCGTTCACAATAGTCGCTGGGCGCCCAGTCCGGGTCTTAAACGGGTTACGGACCGTTCCGCCTGGCCCGATCTGGAGAGGTACATCAAAGACCTTGTCGGCAGATTCGGCGGTGACAAGCGGGTCTTGATCTGGGATTTATACAACGAGCCGGGCAACTCGAACCTGGGCACAAAGAGCCTGCCGCTGGTCGAGGCCGCCTTCGCCTGGGCGCGGGAGGCAAAACCCTGCCAGCCGCTGACCGTCGGCGCCTGGGCCGATTTCCGCGGCCCGATGTTCGTGCGGATGATTGAGCTTTCCGACGTGGTCACCTTCCACGGCTACGACGCCCTGGCCGGCGTCCGGGCGAAGATTGCGCTCTGCCGCCTCTCTCGCCGGCCCGTGCTTTGCACGGAATGGCTCTGCCGTGGCGGCGGCAATACGTTCGCGGCGATCCTGCCTGTCTTTGCCGAGCACGGGGTCGGATGTTATCATTGGGGCCTGGTGGCCGGCCGCACGCAGACCTACATGCCCTGGGGCTCGAAAAAGGGCGATCCCATGCCGGCTGTTTGGCAGCACGACGTTTTTGACGCCCAGGGAAAGCCTCATTCCGCCGGGGAATTCGAGCAGTTCCGCAAGTATCGCGAGCAATTTCACCTGCCGGAGAATCGATGATGATCGTTGGAGGAAACCCAGGAACGCGAAACCGCCGAACGTGCAGGATCTTATCGGCGCTGGCAATCCTGGCCCTGATTCTGGGGGCATGCGCCGGTCTTCGCAGCGGCCGCGCGGAACAGCCGGCTTGGCCGAAGGCCGATCCCGCCGCCGTCCACCGCTGGCAGGACATGCGCTTCGGGATGTTCATTCACTGGGGGCCCGTGAGCCTCAAAGGGACGGAGATCGGCTGGTCGCGCGGCAAGGAAGTCCCCACCGAGGTCTACGACAACCTGTACAAGGAATTCAACCCGACCAAATTCAACGCGGACGAGTGGGTTTCCATTGCCAAGGCGACGGGCATGAAGTATGTCGTGCTGACCACCAAGCACCACGACGGCTTCTGTCTCTGGGACACCAAGTGTACCGATTACAACATCATGCATACCCCGTTCAAGCGGGACGTGGTCAAGGAGCTGGCCGAGGCGTGCAAGAAACAGGGAATTGCCTTCGGGGCCTATTACTCGGTGGCGGACTGGTATCATCCCAATTGGCCTGGCGGCCGTGGCGGCAAGAAGAATCCTCAGCCCGACATGGACGCCTACCAAAAGTATCTCGAGAACCAGACCGAGGAACTGATTACCAAATACGGTCCGCTGGTGACGATCTGGAACGACCTGCCCCAGACCTACGGCAACCGCGCCGCCAGCATCATCCGCCGCGCACGCACCCTTCAGCCGAACATTCTTTTCAACAATCGTTGCGGCGTGGACGGCGACTACCTGATCCTCGAACAGAAGCTCGGCAAATTCAACAACAGCCGGCCCTGGGAAACCTGCATGACCTTATGCACATCATGGTCGTGGAAACCGAACGACCCGATGAAGCCGCTCAAGCATTGCCTCCAGACACTCCTGAACTGCGCCGGCGGCGATGCAAATCTCCTCTTCAACGTCGGGCCGATGCCGACGGGCGAGATCGAACCGCGGCAAGTCGAGCGGCTCAAACAAATGGGAGTCTGGATGACCAAGTATGGCGAGAGCGTCTACGGCACTCGCGGCGGGCCATTCATGCCCGGCAAAGGGCAGGTCAGCACCTACAAGGACAACCTGATCTACGTGCATGTGCTGAATTGGGAAAAAGAGTCGCTGACACTGCCGGCCATCAAGAGAAAGATCGTCAAGAGCCAATTGCTGACCGGCGGGAGCGTCGACGTAAAACAGAGTGAAAAGCAAATCGCCGTCACGGCGCCGGTGGCGGACCGTCAGGAAATTGATACAATCGTGAAGTTGGAATTGGACGGCCCCGCTGGAGGTATTACCCCGCTGGCTGTCGGGCCATAGAAGTCGCGCACCGTTGCAAAAAATACGACACCAAATGGAACCAAAATGAAAACCCTCGTTCTTCTGTTCGCCGCAATTTGCATGGCAAGCCACGCGCTGGCCGCCGACTGGAAACCCGTTCCCGGCCATATCATGACCCGCTGGGCCAAGGATGTCTCGCCGGACAAAGTGCTTCCCGAGTACCCGCGTCCGCAGATGGTCCGCCCGCAGTGGCAGAACCTGAATGGCCTTTGGGATTACGCCATCATCGGCGTTGATGCCGCGCAACCGGAACAATTCAGCGGCAAAATCTTGGTGCCGTTTTGCATCGAATCGGCGCTCTCCGGCGTGAACAAGCCGCTTTTGGCCTCGCAGCGACTCTGGTATCATCGCACGTTTACTGCCCCCGATCTGGCCGGCGGAAATCGTCTGTTGCTACATTTCGGCGCTGTCGATTGGCAAGCCAAAGTGCTCCTCAACGGCAGGCCCGTCGGCGAGCACAAGGGCGGTTACGACGCCTTCACGTGCGACATCACCGATGCGGTCAAGCCGGGCGGCAACGAACTGGTGGTCTCCGTATTCGACGCCACCAACGTCGCGCAGGCACGCGGCAAGCAGAGTTGCCCTCGCATGGCCGACCCCAAAGGCATCACCTACAGCCCGTGCTCCGGGATCTGGCAGACCGTGTGGATGGAAACGGTGCCGGCGAGCTACATCGAGTCGCTGAAGATCGTGCCCGACGTCGATGCCGGCACGGTCTCCGTGACGGTCAACGCCAAGGGCGGCGGCAAAGTCAAGCTCAACGCCCTGGATGGCAACCAGACCATCGCGACAGGTGAGGGCCAGGCCGGCCAGCCGGTAGTGCTGAAGATGCCCAATGCCAAGCTCTGGTCGCCCGACGATCCGTTCCTCTACGACCTGAGCGTCGAGTGTGGCGACGATGCCGTGAAAAGCTACTTCGGCATGCGGAAGATCGCCATCGGCAAGGACGACAAGGGCGTCACGCGGATCTTCTTCAACAACAAGTTCGTCTTCCAGGCTGGTTTCCTCGACCAGGGTTACTGGCCCGACGGCATCTACACCGCTCCGACCGACGACGCCCTCCGTTACGACATCGAGATGACCAAGAAGCTGGGCATGAACCTCGCCCGCAAGCACGTCAAGGTCGAACCCGATCGCTGGTACTACTGGTGCGACAAGCTGGGCCTGCTGGTCTGGCAGGACATGCCCAGCGCCGGGCCCGCACATCGCGACGGCGCCGTCGGCGTGGGCGCCGGTCGGAACCGCCAGACGGGCGAAATGCAAGACGGCAAGGCCACCTCAACCACGGGCGCCGCGCAATTCGAGGCCGAACTGAAGGCCATGGTCGAAGGCCGCTGGAACCATCCCTCGATCGTCATGTGGGTCGTCTTCAACGAAGGCTGGGGCCAATACGATACGCCGCGGCTGACCAAGTGGGTCAAGGGCCTCGATCCGTCGCGGCTGGTCAACAACGCCAGCGGCGGGTACGATATTCCGGCGGGCGACATCATGGACGCCCACCTCTATCCTGGCCCATTCGCGCCGAAGCCCAAGGACGGCCGCGCGGCGGTCTGCGGCGAATTCGGCGGACTTGCCCTGCCCATCCCCGGCCATACCTGGGTCGAAAAATCCTGGGGCTACCGGAAGTTGAGCACCAAAGAGGAGCTTACCAATCGCTACGTGGGGCTGATCAAGAGGGCCTACGAGTTGAAAGACACCGAGGCCATGAACGCCTTGATCTACACGCAGACCACGGACGTGGAAACGGAATGCAACGGACTGATAACCTACGATCGCGAGATTGTGAAGCCAGACCTACAAAAAGCCTCCGACGCCAACCGCGGCAAGTTTCCCCCGTCGCCCTAAAGCTCACCCCCCCCTC
>Ga0209697_10008114_pt1 | contig 12038 bp, 16 predicted proteins | sample AliMusrvi5mmetaG_FD_184115 | JGI IMG/M metagenome (GOLD analysis project Ga0209697, IMG submission 184115) | Freshwater lake bacterial and archeal communities from Alinen Mustajarvi, Finland, to study Microbial Dark Matter (Phase II) - Alinen... | ecosystem: Environmental > Aquatic > Freshwater... | reverse complement strand
AGGAAACTGAACACGCCGACAGAAGATTTAAAGGTAAAAGAGGGGCAGCGCCTTTCCGCTGCATGAACAGGTCAGGCTACCAACTTAAACTCAACCTCTTTTTGTCTACCGGTTGGGGTCCACTTCAAAACTTCCTTGCAGAGGATTGATAAAGTCAACCATTTTTCATATAATTAGCTTGCTTATTATTGATATATCACACAATCTTATGGTAATTTCAGATAATTCAAATATTGAGCACATTCACCGGGACTTCATGTTTCTCATGGGTCAGATTAACCGACAATGGCGACGCATCCTCAATCGTAAGCTGCAACCATTTGGTCTCACAGAGCCAATGTGGTTACCACTAATACATATAGCCCGATCCCCGACACAGATGTGTCAAAAAGATTTGGCAGCATCACTTTCGCTAGACAGTTCAGCAGTTGTTCGACTCTTAGATGTACTTGAATCTAGCAAGTTTGTTGAGCGTGTTGAGGGCATCGACCGGCGATCAAAAACTATCCAACTGACAACACTCGGCAAATCAACCGCTCAGCTCATTGATGAACAGATTAGCAAAAATCGTAATCCTGTGCTTGCTTGTGTCTCGGAAGACGAACTGAAAAATGCTTTCCATGTTCTTGAACGCATGGCGGAAACACTATTTTCGATTGAGAGGAAGGACCTTTAATGAAGCCATACCTCGATAACAAAGCCAGCAAAAACATTTCTTTGTATTCAAGCTATTCGGTAAAGCTCCCAAAATCGGCAATTGAATGTCTGCTATATAGAGTCTCTAACACTGAGATGGGAGAGTGATGATATCTCGACATACAGAAAGAACAAGTCCGTCTCTCTGGTTGCTGGTGTTGATTGTCATCAGTGGTACCTTGGCAATGCACATGTTTGTTCCTGCCTTGCCGGATGCTGCACGCACCTTCGGTGCAAGCAGATCTGCCATGCAAATGACCGTCAGCATATACATACTGGGCCTCGCAGGCGGACAACTTGTTTATGGACCACTTTCAGATAGCATGGGACGTCGTCCTATGCTAATTTTGGGACTTGCCCTCTATACAGTAGCTGGTTTTGTGGCAGCCCTGTCGGCAGACGTACATACACTTGTTGCAGCAAGGCTATTTCAGGCTTTGGGTGGTTGTGCAGGACTGGCACTTGGGCGAGCTATTGTGCGTGATACCTCCCAGTCGAACGATGCCGTCGCAAAACTTGCCATCCTGAACCTCATGATGATGGTCGGGCCGGGATTAGCTCCGTTACTGGGTTCAGGGCTTTCTCTGATTTTTGGATGGCGCTCCATATTCCTTTTCTTAGCCCTGCTCGGTGGTGTCACGCTCATGTTCACATGGTATCTATTACCAGAAACTGTTAGACCAATAGGGAATATCAAAATAACTACATTAGCGAGTGATTATACGCTACTGTTACGTTCTCCGTCATTTATGGGGTTTGCATTGGGCGGGGGTTGCGCGACAACTTCCATTTATTCGTTTATTGCTGCAGCACCTTTTATTGTTTCTTCACAACTACATCGTTCCCTTGGTGAAGTCGGACTTTACCTTAGCTTGCTGATGGTTGGGATGGGAATGGGAAATGCTATCACACGTCATCTCGTCCATAGGTTTACTATTGAACGTCTTTTGATTGTAGGAAACGCTGTAAGTGTGCTAAGTGCAATTGTCCTGCTTGTAGTTACACTCGCCAGCTGGTTGACGATAGTATCCGCGATTGGATTGATGTTTGTTTTTGGAATTGGAGCAGGGACTGCAAGTCCGGGAGCCTTGACGAAAGCATTGAGTGGTAATCCGACTGTTATCGGATCAGCTGCGGGCCTGTACGGGTTCATACAAATGTCGGTTGGAGCTCTTTGCACTTATATGGTAGGATTTGGTCACAACCCAACATTGTCTGCGGCTATCGTGCTGACAGTGACAGCAACGCTGGGACAGGTTGGTTTTTGGGTAGCTATAGGTTGGGATCGCCTAACGATACGGCATATCGGCACGTTGGAAATTGTATGCAGTAAGTAGATGAGAGTGACACTCAATATTAAACAGGAGGTGACTATATGCGCTTAGATCTGGAGGAAAAAGTAGTGCTTGTAACCGGGGGATCTAAAGGAATTGGTCTCGCTTGCGCCAAAGCTTTCTTGGAGGAAGGCGCCAAAGTTGCAATCTGCTCGCGGTCACAAATCAATATTGACAACGCTCTTCGCAATTTACCCGATGCTGTAGGGCTTACGGCTGACTTGATTCATCCGGAAGATGCTCTCCGAATAATTGATGAGGTTGAAAAACAATTTGGCCCCATCGATGTGCTGGTTAACTCTGCTGGTGCAGCCAAACGTGTTTTACCAGAAGAGCTTTCTCCTGTTGCATGGCGTAACGCAATGGATGCAAAATTCTTCTCGTATATCAATGTTATCGATCCTTTGGTAAAGCGGATGGCCAGCCGTGGGCATGGGGTTATTGTAAATGTTATTGGGATCGGTGGCAAAGTTGCAATGCCGACACACATTGCTGGTGGTGCGGCAAATTCCGCTCTGATGCTGGCAACCGCAGGCTTAGGTTCCGCCTATGCAAACAAGGGTGTTCGAGTCATCGGCGTGAATCCAGGTTTTACTGAAACAGAACGTCTTGTTGTGGGTGTATCCACAACTGCTCGCTTGGAAGGTATTTCGATAGAAAATGCTCGTAAAAACATCCTTGAACGCATTCCATTAGGACGTATGGCGTTACCCCATGAAATCGCCGATTTGGTAACATTCCTGGCTTCAGAAAAGGCTGGTTATGTTACCGGAGTTACCGTATCGATGGATGGTGGACAATATCCGTTTGTAGTTTAAAAGGGACATGAGCCAATGTTTCGAGACCTTGCTGGCTTTAGGATGATGAGAGGTAACCCCTTCCCAAAAAACGGGACCATTCTAAGCTAAAGTTTATCAGTACAGTGCGTCAATCTCGTTAACTGTACCGACTATAAGTGGAGTTCTCCGGCCCATTTTGTTGTTTTTCAATGAATTCCATGGGTGTTAAGTCACTCAAGTAATAATGCTGTCTGAGCTCATTGTAATTCCTTCCGCCAAGCTTCTTTTTCCAATTGAAAAAGGTGGCTTGCGAGATGCCCATCTGTCGACGGACCTCTTCGATACGGGTGCCGGAATCTGCCTGACGAAGAGCAAAAGCGATATGCTCTTCGGTGCATTTCGTCTTTTTCATAGCAATGATCTTTTGTTTGTTTCAAGATACTCAATGCCAGAAAACTCTAGTTTAGAATGGTCCCGTTTTTAGGGAATGCGTCAACAGGTGTGTAATATTTTACCCAGCTGCAAAATTTATTGAAAGAAAGTACAACGACATGCGTATTAAGAATTAGGACGCAGAATAATCTGTCTTTCAGGTAACTAAAAAACTCTATCTACAGACACAAATGAAAAAGCATCTTATCGCTGGCATTATCGTTTCACTCGCAATGACCGGAATTTTTGGTGGGGTTTCTTTCGCCGGTGACAAAAAGGCAGAAGTAAAGACTGAAGCAAAAATCGAAGCGAAAGCTGAAAAGAAGGCTGAGATAAAAGAAGAAATCAAAGCTGAGAAAAAAGCTCACAAAAAAGCGAAGAAAGCAAGAAGAGCAAGACACGCAGAGAAAAGAGCTGAAAGAAAAGCAAAAGCAGGCAAATAAGATTGACCCTGTTAACAAAAGGCTGATTGTATTAACAAGAAAAGCTCCTTCACAAGAGGGAGCTTTTTTTATGACCGGTTATTGGCTTGATATACTTTTGGTTCAGCAACAAAAGTTACTTCCCCGCATACTCCTCAAAGTGCTGTTGATGTGTTTTAAAATTCTGGATATATCGATCCACCAACGCATGATTGCCATTGAGTACCAAAAGGTTTTCAGCATTCTTCTTTTCAGAAACCTTGGTAAAATTGAAGGAGCCCTTAAACAGCGTACTCTGATCAATAATGATGATCTTGTTATACGCAATGGCAGTTATGCTTCGATTAGGCACCTGCGAGTGAGCCAGAAAATCAGCAGCAGTGTATTTTTCTCCAGCTAGCTTTTGCCCAAAGCAGCCTCAATCGTTTTTCCCCTATTGGGTGCATCGGCAAGCGTGTTTCTTGAAATGCAGTAGCCCAAGATAACTATCTTTCTGTTGGCATTTTATGCATTAAAACATGTTCCGCACTCTTTTTTTATTCGTAACGGAGGGCTTCAACTGGTTTAAGATCCGCAGCTTTCCTTGCAGGCCACAAACCAAAGAAAATGCCGGTAAGTACTGAAAAAGCCGTTGCAAGCACAACCGATATCAGAGAGGTCTTTACCGCCCAGCCAGCAAAAAAGGAAAGAATGAGGGAGACACCAATCCCTAAAATAATTCCGATAAAACCACCACTGACTGTCATTCCTACCGATTCCACAAGGAATTGGAGCATGATATCGTTTTTCCTGGCACCAATGGCTTTACGAAGTCCAATCTCTCTGGTTCTTTCGGTCACGGAAACAAGCATGATATTCATAATGCCGATACCTCCGACAACCAGCGAGATAGCCGCTATCGAACCAAGCAGAAGACTCATGGTCTGAGTTGTGCTGCTAAGCATCTGCTGAACTTCTGTCATATCCCTGATATTGAACGAATCATCATCCGCTTTAAGCCGGTGCCTTTTACGGATCAGCTCGTTTATCGCACTGGTGGTTCTTTGAATCAGGTTTGGTTGGGCAACCTCAACAAAAATGCCACTGAGATACGTCTTTCCAAGCACACGGTACATTGCCGTTGTTACAGGAATGAACACTACGTCATCCTGATCCTGAGGCCCAGAAAATCCTTTTGCTGGAGCAATGCCGATAACCGTAAAATTAATTCTGTTGATTTTAACGGTCTTGCCTATAGGATTGGTGTTGTCGAAAAGCTGCTTGACAACAGTCACACCAACAATCGCTAATTTTTGCCGTGTCTGGATCTCTTCAGGGGTAAACCACCTCCCAATCGAAGGTATCGTTGCTCGCATAGTACCGTAATCATATCCCACCCCGTTAAGGCTTGTCGTCCAGTTTTTATTTCCGAAAACAATCATACCGTTTCCGTTTACTACCCCGGAAGCATTTTTCACTAATGTGTGAAGCGAAGCAATTGCATCGACATCAAGAAAGGTAAATCGGGCAATAGCACCAGCACCTTGAGCAGCGCCCCTTATTTTAGCCGATCCAGCCCGGATTGAGAGCATGTTTGAGCCCATAGACTTTAACTGCTCCTGCATGGCCTCTTTAGCACCATCACCAAGAGCCATCATGGCAATCACCGACGCAACTCCTACAAGAATACCAAGGACGGAGAGAAAGGAACGCATCTTATTAGCAAGAATGGCCTGAAAAGCTTGGGCAATAAACCCTATAAAACGTCCATTCTGCCATAATGAGCCCATTTCGGCACTTCGAATGTCAAACCCGCTCTCTCCGGCAACTTTAGCTGTTGGCTCCATTCCCGGTTTGCGCTCATCGGAAACAATGATACCATCCCGCATGGCGATGACACGTCCAGCATACGCGGCGATCTCATTTTCATGAGTAACCATGATGATGGTTTTACCCTCAGCATGAAGTCCTTGAAGTATCTTCATGATCTCGGCAGAATTTTTAGTATCAAGATTGCCAGTCGGCTCATCAGCAAAGATGATCAATGGATCACGAACCAGCGCTCTGGCTATAGCTACCCGCTGCTGCTCGCCTCCTGAAAGCTGATTGGGGGTATGATCAATTCTTTGTTCAAGTCCAACCATCTTGAGGCGTTTTACAGCCTCTTGACGAAAATCTTCTTTAATCCCGCTATAGATATATGGAAGCCGAACATTATCGACAATGTCCATTCGCTTGAGCAGATGAAACTGTTGAAACACAAAGCCAGCAACATTATTCCGCACTCCGGCCTGTTCATCTTCGGAAAGTGTATTAACATTATTGCCAAAAATCAGGTACTCCCCTTTGTCTGGTTTATCCAGAAGACCAAGAATTTGAAGCAGCGAAGATTTTCCTGACCCCGAAGCCCCCATGATAGCAACAAATTCTCCCTGCTCTATCGTCACGGAAACACCACGCAATGCATGAACAGTACTATCCCCGATTTGATATGTCCGATGAACATCAACTAGTTCAAGCATAGAGCTCATGGTTTCGATCTTCTTTGTTGGGGCATGAAAGGATTTGAACCGCCATAGTTTTTCGGCAAAACAAAAGATGTATCGGGAATCAAGACAACCGAGTTGTCCGAAAGGCCGTTAAGTATCTCGATGTTATGTTCATCCTGCAACCCTGTTTGTACCTTTACATAGTGGCTACCTTGTTCACTATCATCTCTTTTCTGACGAACAACCATATTACCTTTTCTGCTCTGAACTGCCGCAACAGGCAAAAGCAGCGTACCTTTCTTTTCCTGAACAATAATCTTAATATTAGCACTCATACCGGAGCGGAAAACGTTAGGAACACGTTCAGGAATAACATCGACATAATAGATATTCACGTTATTCTGCAGATGTGACTCATAATAGATATGCTCTACAACCCCTTTTCCGCGGATATCCGGATAGGCATCAAGGCCAATCAAAGCTTTCTGGCCAATTTTCACTCTGCCAATATCGGTTTCATCAACATATGCCTTAACTATAAGTCGATCCGAGAGAACACTTTTTTTCACTTACAAACAAAATAGCCGACCATACAGGTCTGTAGCTTAACTGATAACCATCCCCGCCTTTATTGAAGTCGAAAGTGAATTTTTCCAAGGTTATTTTTTCTCTTTCAACATCCAGGCTGCCCAAGCAGCAATGATTGCAGCTACAAGCCATAATGGATTTTTGAGACTTTCAAGAAACTCTTTCATCCCCATACATTTTAAATTGCTCATGATGCAATAAACAAATCACATCATGAGCAAGAGCTTGAATGCCATGAAATAGCATGAAATTACTGTATACTATTCCAATTGTTTTTTGTTAGACATAAAACCATTAACACTATTTGGCTTTCTGATGTGTCTTGTGTGAGCCATGCTTATGAATCCCTGCTGCAAAAGATTCACTGCAGAGTGATACGCTTATAACAAGCATCATAAAACCCATGACAACTTTTCGAATGTTAATAATCATATTATTCTTTAATGGTTAAGATTGACATTGTGGATGAAGCAAATCAAAAGCTCCCCACACTTTTATCTGACGCTGAACGTGGGCATATTCTTGCGCATAAATACCTTAATCCATGATTTTCGGTACTTTTCAGATGCGTCTGAAATCTTATTTTTTTCAATCATATTTGATTTACGGTTTAGTTATTTGCGCCACCGAAACTGAACGTAAAGTTGAATCCTTGATTCTTTTTGTTTGGAAGGCTTTTAACGGCATTGAAACCGTAGCCGTAATCAATACCAATCTGTCCGATAATCGGGAGGTAGAGCCGCAGACCCAGACCAGCTGATTTTTTCAGGTCGCCATAGTTTACCGATTGTGTGTTCATCCAGAGATTGCCAGCTTCAACGAAGGCCAATCCGTAAATGCTCACTGACTGTGACATACTCAGCGGGTATCGCATTTCCGAACTGAATTTGGAATAAACTTTACCTCCATACAGGGTCGATGAAGGGTCGTTAGGATATAAATTTGTTCCAAGGCTCCGGTCACTATACCCCCTCAATGGCACAGTAGGCAGCGTTGACATGCCACTTCCTCCCATGTAAAAGAAGTCAGTATAGGGGATGTAATCGTTGTTGGTAAAGGTACCAAGATAACCGTGCTGGGTTGAAATATTCCAGACAAGTTTTTTTGTGATTGGGAAAAACCAGCTTGAGCTTCCAATGACCTTGTAGAAATCTACGGTACCAGGAAGTGGTCCACCGGCAAGTTCTCCCGAGATTGAGTTCTTGCTGCCCTTTCGAGGATAGATCGGGCTGTCGATACTGTTACGGGCAAAAGTTTGTGTTACCGAATACTCATCGGCCTGGTTTGGAGAGTTTACCTGCGATGCATATAAACTCAACAGTCCACCTGTAGTGTGCAGGTATTTGAGTTTCAAGTTGGCCGAAAAGTAATCGTCCGGCCAGGTCAGACGCCTTCCGATTGAAATGGTTGAGCCATACTGATCCATAACTGTCGGAGTAACGCCGTCACTGTTATAGATATAGGCGCTATGGGTGTCGAAAACTGAAAATCCCACTGCTGTTGGAGTGCCAAAAGCCCATGGTTCAGTAAAGGAAAGGCTGAGAGTATTGTAGTTATCGCTGCCGAATTGCCACTGAAAGCCAAGTTTCTGGCCATCGCCATGCGGTAAAGGCTGGTAGGCATCGCGATTGAAGATATCCTTCAGTGAAAAGTTACTGAAGGTCAGGCCGAGTGCACCGGTGAACCCTGTGCTGCTGTAACCGACTGAAGTGTTAAAAGTATCGGTCTGTTTTTCGCTGACATTATAAGTAAGGTCAACAGTATTGTTTTCAGGATTCGGCTGAATATCGGGTGTAATCTGCTCAGGGTCGAAATAATTGAGCATGCTCAGTTCCCTGATACTGCGTACAACATTCTTGCGGCTGAACATATCTCCAGGAACCGTATAGAGTTCCCTGCGGATGACATGATCTTTCGTTTTTGCGTTGCCCTTGATATTGATGGTGTTCAACTGGAACGGTTCGCCTTCCCTGAGGGATATATCAAGATCGACGGTATTTGGTTTAATGACCTTCTCATCAAGCTTTGCTTTGAAAGAGAGGTATCCTCGATCAAGATAAAGCGAGCTGACGTCCGCATTGTCCTGAGAGAAATTCAGCCTTTCCTGGATGAGCTTTGCATTGTAAGTATCACCTTTTTTGAATTTGAAGGTGGTATTGAGGATTTCTGTTGTTGCGAAATCCTTTGTATTGCCCGTCCAGGTGATATTTCCGATATAATATTTCTGACCTTCATCAAGATAAATGTCCAGGAAAAGGCCTTTTTTGTCATTGGTATAACTGATCGCATCACGTAATACCCGGGCATCGCGATAACCGTTGTTTCTATAGAACTCAACAATCAGGTTTTTATCGTCGTTGAATTTATCAGTATCAAGTTTTGGCGATCCAAAAATTTTACGCCACCAGGAGTTTTGATGGGTTTCATTGAATACCCCTCTCAGCTTTTTTTGACTGAAGGCATCGTTGCCGTGAAAGGTGATTTTTTCAATGGATACTTTTGAGCCTTCAGTGATCGTAAAAAGGGCGTTGACATGATTTTTACCGTTTTCCTGAAGACGGAATTCCGATCCAGCTGTCAAATAACCCTTACCGGCATAGAGCTTTTCGATTTTGTTGACCGCTGTAAGAAGCTCCTGCTGACCTATTTTTTTCCCGGTTACCAGGCCTGTTTTTCGCCGTAACTCATCATTGTCAAAATTCTTGTTGCCAGCAAAAATTACCTTGTCAAGAATAGGCAGTTCTTTAACACTGAACTTCAAGGCGATTTTATGCTGATCTAAATCAGTTTGTTGAACGCTGATATCACTGAAAATCTGGAGTTGCCAGAGATACTGCATCGCACTGGAGAGTTCAGGTCCAGGGATGGCAATCCGATCGTTGACTTTGAGTGGAAGACTTGCGATCATTTCCTGTTCTTTCAGCGTTTCCAGACCGCTGAATGAGATGGAGGCGGAATATGTCAACAAAGATGTCGCGGTTTTTGAAAAAAATTATTCAACTTTATCCGGATTCAGAACCACTTTCTGCAGAACTTTCCATTGCTTGACTGATCGAAAACCCCAACGTTCAGGATATGTAGCCTGAGCCTCTCGCATCGTTGTGTTTCTCTGTGCAAAAATCGCTTCAGCCTGACCGGTGCGCATCTGTTCCGGTGTTACATACCCAATGGATGAATGTAAATGCTCTGTGTTGTACCAGTGAACAAATTCGGCCATCCATAACCTTGTCTCACTCAGATCTTCAAATCGTCCAGGATAATTTACCAGGTACTTCATCGTTTTAAATAGCGATTCAATAAACGGGTTATCATTGCTTGTTCTTGGACGACTATGTGACACATCAACCTTCAGCTCTCTGAGTAATGCCATCAGGGTAATGCCTTTCATCGGTCCTCCATTATCTGCATGCAGTGCCTTGAGCTTTACTGTTTTGCCTTGCAGGGTTCGGTCAAACAGATCCCTGCTATGACTGCCGCTCTCTTCTTCATGAACGGCCCACCCGACAATACTTTTATCAAAGATGTCCGTAATCACATAGGCATAGAAAAACAGCCCTTTTACTGTGCGTGCCATGTAGGTGATATCCCACGTGTATACCTGATTCGATGCTGTCGCTATTCTTTCGGGTGGTTTAGCATGTCTGCTCCGTACCCTCAAGTTACTCCGGTGATGCTGCATGTCTCGTTCTTTGAGCACCCGGTAGAACGTCCGCACCGACGCAAAATACTGACCTTCATTAAGCAACAGAGCAACAATCTCATAGGGATTCAGATCCCGAAATCGCGGTGCATTACATTGCTCAATAATTTCCTCTTTCATCTCAGGCGACAACTTTCTGATCACTCGCTTTTTTGAACCTTTGCGTTGATCCTGCAACGCTCCATGTTTCCACCGTTGGAGGGTACGCAATGAAATACCGACAACCTCACATGCCTTGGTGTACCGAGCTCCATTACTATGCGCTTCCTCTATCAGCGGAATGATCGCCAGCCGATGCATTTCAAGGATCAGTCGTCCTTTTGCTCCTGCATAAGAGCATCCAGCTTTTTTTTTAACAGAAGCAGTGCTGCTGCCTCAGCAAGAGCCTTCTCCTTTCGCTGCAGCTCCTTTTCAAGCTCCTGGTTTCTCTTCTTTAAGGCTTTAAGTTCCTGATCCTTTTTGTCGTTTTTCTTGTCAATCATCTCTCGGAGTTCCTGATCCCAGATCGTTATGTGTTCTGAGTGCAGGCCACGTTCTCTGAGAAATCCGCCCAGTTGTTCGTTATCGATGCCGGCAGCTTCAAGTACTAACTGGTATTTCTCTTTCGGGGTCATAAATCGCGGACTGCTCTCCTGGCTGCCATCCGGTAAGATACCCGATTCACTCTTCTTGATCCAATTCCGGATTGTCTGATCATTAATGCCGGTTTCTCTGCTGACCTCGACGATACTTTGTCCGTCTGGCGGCAAGACTTTTTTCAGCACACTTGACCTCACTGCTCGGGAATATCCCATAATTCGCCTCCTTGGTTGAGGCGACATCTATATTAACACATAGGGGAGGTGACCGTAAACACCTCTTTTTTTGTGTCAGTGCTTTTTGCCTGTTCTGCAGCCAAAAGCTGTTTACCAGTCCTAGTCGGCTTGGTTTTTGCTTCAGCGGTGTTTCCTATAGTATTCAGGGCAAGAGCAAGCAGAACTAAGGTTATCAGTTTTCGCGATGTTTTCATGGAGTCAGGTTCCTAATCAGGTTAAAGCTTGCCGGCAGATATATTTTTGTTTTGAATTTGTTCACTTGTCTGCCCGAACCCTCTTTCTCTCGTCTACCGAAGACCCGCAAGCGATATCTTTTCCATACACCAAACTCTCTTCTATCCTTTCTATACCTCCCCTAAGTCTTCTTTTCCAACCAATTACTCAATCACCGGTGATGAATCGATTATCGCAGTTAAAAATATCATCATTGGCTCCTGTTCCATGATTTGGTATTTCTTTGACGATAATTTTTTGAAAAACTTGTGTTTTCTTTCTAAAAAAGTTTCAAAAATGAAATTTCATGCGCTGGAAATAAAAAAAATAGTCGTCAAAACCAATAGAAGTAAAACCACAGAAACTTGGATGTAGGAGAGGGATGTTACTTTAACGGGAGTAAACCGATGACAAAAAATATCTGTTTAGCAGTAGGAATTGCAGGAATACTTTTTGGCATTGCACCTTTGAAGTGGACCCCAACCGGTAGACAAAAAGAGGTTGAGTTTAAGTTGGTAGCCTGACCTGTTCATGCAGCGGAAAGGCGCTGCCCCTCTTTTACCTTTAAATCTTCTGTCGGCGTGTTCAGTT
>Ga0209697_10008111_pt1 | contig 12040 bp, 8 predicted proteins | sample AliMusrvi5mmetaG_FD_184115 | JGI IMG/M metagenome (GOLD analysis project Ga0209697, IMG submission 184115) | Freshwater lake bacterial and archeal communities from Alinen Mustajarvi, Finland, to study Microbial Dark Matter (Phase II) - Alinen... | ecosystem: Environmental > Aquatic > Freshwater... | reverse complement strand
GCCTATTCTCTCGGCAGCCTCGAGTTGGCTGGTTACTCCCAATCGCTCTGCTGCCCCGCAATGCAGGGCCAGCGCCCAAACTGCGGCTTCGATGTTTTGTGATTCGAGGATAAGCAGGACAACGCGGATGATAGCTTCCCCCGCGCCGAATGCCGCTTCACTGCTTTCAATCATCTTCGGTGATGGCTCTGGCCCGGACACCGCGAGGCGCATTGAGAGCGCGGCATGTTCTGCGCTCCCGTCAGCGCGCTCTGTATCAAATGCGATGGAGAAGTTTCCGGCGTGCGGCTCAACAAAATAATGCAGGCCTTGCGCGACAATCGACTCGTATTCCGGCCGGTCCAGGTAAGCCAGCCAGAGGTAGTGGGCGTCTCGCGGTGATTTCCGTGCGATGAACTCATTAAATGCCCCATCATTCAAAAATACGTGGCGCGCTATCTCGGCCTGCGCCTCTGCAAGATATTTTTGGTGGCGGCGCTCGCGATCCTTCATTTCAGCCTTTGCATCAAGCATAGCCTCACGAATATTGCTGCCTGCAGAGTTCGGGGAGAGAAAAAAGTCACTGTTCGGAGAGATTAGCGTTTTCATGATTGTAGTAATAGGATACAACCTTATTATTGGCAATAGGCTATTTCTATTTATTCAAATATTTCTTTATTCTGCCAAGGTTACGGCCATTTGCATTATACCTGATTTTTCGTAAAATGGCACTATCTGACCATCAAGAATCTCGGACAATTCGCGCAACTCTTAGCAGTGCGGTTATTTTGCCGGCCAAAGAATGCGACAAGAACAAGCGCTAAGCTGCTTTGTATATCTCGGGATATCAGCATTTTTGAAACGTGCTGTTACGCAAAAAACAGCGCTTTGCTTTTAAAGCGGAGCTATCTGGTTAAATTATCCTAAGTTGACCTTGCTCCTTGTGAATGGAAATCAGACGCGCAAAGTTGCTGAGTGCATTGCATCATCTGCGATTAGCAACGGTCTCAGCACTCAACAAAATGACAGGCATACGCACACAGACAATATCGGCTTGGCTCAAAGAGCTTGAAGCGGAAGGGTGGATACACTCGCTTGGCTATGCGAACACAGACCCCGCAACGGGGCTTGCGGGGCAATGGTGGCATCCGAGCCGCAAGAACGTCAAAGGCGTTGTTTGGAAAGATGCATTCCAGGCCAATGTGAAAGTTCTGACAGAAGGCCAGGCAGAGAAGACGCGCACGATCCAATTTGGGAAATCATACATCAAGCGGCACGAGCTCGAAGCCAGTATCATCATCGCGACCGCGTCACAGTGCATGCGCGAATGCAAGCTGCCAGGGAAACTGGAAAGCGAAACGTATTTGAGGCAGGTGCGGAAATGGTGTGGCAATCCGCGCAATGCGGAGCAACACGCCGCTACCTATTTGGTTAGCGTGCCTGATGCCAGGATATCGGCGGGGGCCTGGTCATTGAGCATCGAATGCGAAAGCACCGTAAAGGGCGTCGAATCGTATCGCCGTTATGTCGAACATGCCGAGCCAGGCGCAGATGTATTGTGGATAGTCAGGCATGACCGGGCTGCGGACCACCTTTTGGCCCTGCTGGATGATGCGGGAAATGGCGCGGCGAAAGGGCACACAGTCACTGTTCAGGACCTGGCATATGAGGCAATAAAAGCGTGTATCACTGCTGCCAGTGCTGAACGGTCAGCGCTATCGTAAAACACCTCGTTTGCCGTGCTCAATAAAGCAAGTGGTAAAGGCGCGGCCGCAGCAGGGGGGAGGAATCTTCAAAGCGCGGAGGCCCGATATGCATGGCGCGTTCGGTGTCGCGGGGTCTCCTTCGGCGCATCGGGCTATTTTTCCGGTAATGCGAACGGCCCGGCAGCCTCAGGCGCCAGTGAAATCAGTCGGTTGTGCCGCGACCATGCAGGAGGCCCGGGCTCCGAATATGATCAGTGCACCGGGATTTGGGGATACAGCGGCTCGTATCAATGGCAGCCGGATCTGGGAGAATCCGTCTCCGGACTCGAAATCATGTGCATCCTCCATGCGGAGATGAAGCGCAGCAACCCCGGCATGCCAGATGCGGAAATCGGCATCGACCTCGCGACGGAATACACTGCCGCACTTGAGATACGCCGGGAAGGCCAAGTATCTTCGGTTCCATGGGCGACCCGCTTCTCCTCTGTTTTTTACGCCGCGATGTGGAGGCCGGAAATATTTCCCCGTTCCTCACGCGCTGGGGAGTAAAATCCCTACCGAAAGGCAAAAAGCTCGCGTGCATGATGGGGACGTTTTCGTTTTTTATCGACGGCTACAATGATGATCCAGAGGAGATTTATTCCATTCAGGCAGCCCGTGATTTTTACGCCGCTTTGCACAAGCATTGGCCGTTCTGGTTTTACTTTTGCGACCTGCGCAACGAATCCCTCCAGATGATTACGGCGTGCCTGCTGAAAAATGTGGAGGCGCACAAAATTATCGGTGCCCCTGATGCCCATCTCCGCTTGGACCCGATGGAGTTGCTTGGTTTTATCTCCGCTGGTTTTACGCCGATGAACCAGATGTGCGACCACGCCAACATTTCTGAATTCGACATCTGGAGGAGAACGAAGGCAATTTTCGAGTATTTCAACCTCCCGTTCAACGTGCCGCCGCCCGCCTGATCCGAGAGGCGGCACGATGTGCCGGAGCGGAGAGCACTCGGAAGATTGCGCCGTATCTTTGGAAAGCCAGACCAATGAAAATCCTTTTCACCGCCGACTTGCATCTGAACATCCACTCGCCCAATCAGCGAAGCGGGCGCACCGCGATGGAGGACTTTGCCGATGCCATCCGATAGGTCGGCGAAAAACTTCCGGCGTAATACCTCATGCGACTCCTCCTCACATCCGACCTCCACCTGGATGAAACCAAACTCCGGTGGCTCATGGAATCGGCCCCCGCTCACGATGCGCTGCTCGTGGCCGGAGACCTGCTCGACATCTTTTCCAGCGCCGGCTTCGCGGAGCAGAAATCAAAAATCATCCGCTGGAAATCCTCTGTTCTCGCCCGCGAAAGAGCGCTTGCCTGGTGTAGCGGGAACCACGACTTTTTCCAGGGTGGCCACACCCCGATGTCCGACGCCTCTCCGCTATGGATGCGGGAGAGCCCCGCGACGAAGATGTTCGTCCCCGACGGCGAATCCCGGCTCATTGAAACTCCCGGCGGCCGCATTGCGGTCACGACTCTACCCTGGCCAGTCCACGGCGGAGACCTGATGGTTAGCGGCTGCCGCACCAACTTCATCGAATTCACAACAAAATTGCTGCGAAGAGGAAAAATGCTGCAGACAGAAGAATCGGTGCCATGGATTGTTCTCTGCCACGAACCGCCGGGCAACACCCCTCTCGCCGCCACCTATGCGGCACGCGAGGCCGACTTGGCCCGCATGATGATCGAAGCGGCCGCTCCGGATTTTTCGAGCCATGGTCACATTCACGAGGGGTTTTGGGCCTGCCAACTCGGGAAAATCCTCTGTTTCAATTCCGGCCAATCTGCCGCCGGAGAGCCGCCGCATTTCGTTCTTCTGGAATGGAGGGCTCGCGGCGATTACACCGCAATCTGGACCGGGGCAGGACGGGTGCTGCGCGCCGAGGCGAAGCCCGGTGGCATGATGGAACTGCTCCCACCCGAACTCGAGGACAATGGGGAGGATTACAGAGGCTGAGCGTTGCAGTGCCTGCGTGTTGCCGTCTGATGAATATTCAGTCTTTTGCACGGGGTAATCGGGGATTGTGTTTGTTTCAATGCTGGGCAGTCAAACGGACGAGCCGAATCCCGGGCGCATTACCATCCTCCGATTTTGGCAGCATATCTTGTCCAGCATGGCAACACATCTGACGATCAACACGAGCTCTGATTGGCCGAAAACTGAACAGGCGCATATTTATATTTCTGGCTGGGCGCACAAAGTCAAAAAATACCTCGACACAAACCACGAGGATTTTGACTTCAAAACCTGCGAGGGCAATGCGCTTGGATACGCTCGCAAGCAAAGCGGTTTTGAATGCGTTGCCGCGATCCTGATAACCATGGATCATACCATGCCGCCTGAAAAGCGCGTCAAGCGGCTCTATGCATTTGCCGCTTTTTTCGAAGACTGCAACAATTTCAATGACCCCGTAAAAGTCGCCGCTTTTTTGGAGCTTTTGGAGGATGGCACGGATCAGGCGTTTTTGGCCGACAATCTCATCTGGGTGCATACCAGATCGACCCCGTTCGAGTTTGACGTCTTCGCCTATCGCAATGCAACGCCACGCATCACAGTCATCAAAGAAGAGGCCGAAAGTGGGGATGGAGAGTACAACCAAAAGAGATTTGAGGCCTCATACAAAATGGCAAAATCTGCATCGCAGCGTGCCGCTTTCAAGACCGCTCTGGAAATCGTGGCGGCCAGCAAATTGGGGCTGAAAGGACTGGGGGTCGCGCTGCGACGCAACATGCTCATCTGCGGCCCCAGCGGTTCCGGAAAATCCTGGGTGTGCAATCGCATTGCCCATTTTCTCAACATGCAATTTGTGACAGTAACGCTCAGTAGCTGGCATCTGCGCGGCGGGTCCGGTTCAGAGCGACCTAGCTGCGAGATTATCTTCGAAGCCGCCGAGCGCGGAGCGGCGTGTATAGTCGTCGACGAGGTCGATAAATTCCGCCAAACTGACACAGATAATAAAAATTATTTCAGGTCTGCCGTCGACGAGCTGATGGGCCTCATGGATGGCCGAGTGCAGATAATGACTTGCTCTTCAAAAGCGGCGCGCAATCTGCGCAAAAGCATTTTCATTGGTTGCGGCGCATTCCAGGATCTTTACCGAAAAAAATTGGGCGAGGTCAGCTTTGCGGAGGAAATCGAGGCAATGCCGCCGTTGACGATTGAGGACATCCGGCAATCAGGCTGGCTCAGCGAAGAGCTGACAAATCGCTTTTGTGCGGACTTGCTAGAAATACGCCCCCCTTCAGTGGCAGAGACAACAGAACACATGCAGCGCATCCTTGCCGTTATTGGCACGCAGATGAGCGCCAAAGCGGTAAACGCCAGGGCCGAAGAAATCGTGAAGAGCATGCAGAGCATCAGGGGCATTGAAAAGTTTGCAATGGACTGTGCCAGGGCGCGTGTCCGTCAGGATGTGGACATCATCAAAAATGGTGGCTTTTGACCGGCGTGGGGGTGCGCCATGATATCCCCCAATACCCCCTTGGAGCGGATTCAAAAAATGCCGTTGATTTGAAAAAATGTTCCGAGATGGAGCCCACCTTCCGTCCGTCCGTTCGAGGCGACTCCACATTTGATGACTTTTGGTTGCCCCTGGGAATTTTGACGGGTTGAGTTTTTGGGGCATGTTGGGGCATGTTGGGGCGGATTTACTGGCGTTTTCGGCGTTTGCTGGCGTTTTGAGAAATTCCGAAAAATGCCCGCACACCCTTTATTTATCAGGTTCCCCAGAGGGGAGAGCGAAAAAATAAAAAGGGTGGCCGACGGGACTCGAACCCGCAACAGCCAGTACCACAAACTGGAGCTCTACCATTGAGCTACGACCACCATACGGAACCATCAAAGATGACAGTTTCCGTGAAATATACAAGCCCGTCAGAGCCTGCCTTGTCAACGCTTCTTGCCGGACCGGACTCCGCGACGAGCGATTTCAAGCGGGGGACGGCTGCCCGTAGTAGGCCGACGGACCGTGCTTGCGGAGGAAGTGCTTGTCGATAAGTTCGGTGGCGGGATGCGGCGCGGACGGTTCGAGTTGGAGCGCGTGCAGGGCCATTTGGGCGATGATTTCGAGGGCAGTGGCTGTCTCCACAGCTTTCTCTCCGGAGGGGCCCCAGACAAACGGGCCGTGGTTGCGCACGAGAACTGCCGGAATTCCCGAGGGATCGAGCGATGAAAACCGCTCGACGATCACGTTCCCGGTTTCCCATTCGTAGTCGGATTCGATTTCCTTGGCGGCGAGCGCGCGGGTCACCGGCACCGCCCCGCGGAAATAGTCGGCGTGGGTGGTTCCGAGCAGCGGAATTTCCCGGCCGGCCTGGGCGAAAGAAACCGCATGCCGGGAGTGGGTGTGAACGACCGAGCGCGCATGCGCAAATGCGAGAAAAAGCCTCCGGTGGGTGGGAGTGTCAGAGGATGGCCTGAGCGCGCCTTCGACGACTTTTCCGTCCATGTCCACGATGACCATATCCGCGGGGGTCAGCTTGTCATACGAAACGCCGCTGGGCTTGATGGCGAAGACGCCGGCTTCCCGGTCGCAGACACTGACATTTCCGAACGTCAGATCCACCAATCCCGCTGCCGGCAGAGCGGCATTCGCGGCGCAGCACTCTTCCCGGATCGCATCGAAACGGCTCACGCGGCAAACCCTCCGGACAGGTGGTAATAGACTTCGTTAAAGCGGAGTTCCTTCCGGAAATCCGAAAGGTTGGTGCCGTCGCCGACTGCCAGAAATTCCACCCCCGCCATCGCGGCAAAATCCTCGAGGTGCTCGCGCGTGACCACGTAACTGAACCCGGTATGGTGTGCGCCTCCGGCATGGATCCAGGCCGCGCAGGCGGTTTTAAAATCCGGCCGGCATTTCCATACAGCGCGGGCGACAGGAAGTTTCGGAAGCGGTTCCGGCGGGGTGATGGCATCGACTTCGTTGACAAGAAGCCGGAAGCGGTTGCCGAGATCCACGAGCGTCGCATTGAGGGCATCTCCCGCCGGCGCGTCAAAAACGAGTCGGACCGGATCTTCTTTTCCTCCAATTCCCAGGGGATGGATTTCGCAGGATGGCTTTGAGGCCGCGATGGATTCGCAAACCTCCAGCATGTGGGAGCCGAGGACGAGGTGGTTGCCGGGCTCCAGATGATACGTGTAGTCCTCCATGAACGACGTCTTCCCGCCCAAGTCGGAAGCCATGACCTTCATCGCACGGAGCAGGGCCGCCGTCTTCCAATCGCCCTCGGCCCCGAACCCGTAGCCCTTGGCCATCAGGCGCTGGACAGCGATGCCCGGAAGTTGCCGGAGCCCGTGCAGATCCTCGAATGTCGTGGTGAACCCCTTGAACCCGCCGACTTCGAGAAATGTCCTGAGAGCGAGCTCGATGCGCGCGGCTTCGCGGAGCGACTCGTGGCGCGCGCCGGATTTTGCGAGTGCCGGGGCAAGGGAATACGTGTCGGCGTATTCGACGCAGAGCGAGTCCACCGCAGAATCCGGCACGCTCTGCAAGACTCCGACAAGGTCTCCCACCCCGTGCCCGTTGACGGAAAATCCAAAGCGCATCTCCGCGGAGACCTTGTCCCCCTCGGTGACAGCGACCTGGCGCATGTTGTCGCCGAAGCGCACAAATTTCGCCCCCTGCCAATCGTGCCAAGCGCGCGCGGCACGCGTCCATGCGGAGATCCTCTCAAACACCTCCGGATCCTGCCAATGGCCGACAACCACCTTTCTGGAGAGCCGCATTCTGGAATGGATGAACCCGGCCTCGCGGTCGCCGTGGGCGGATTGGTTCATGTTCATGAAATCCATGTCGATCCCGCTCCACGGCAGGTCGCGGTTGAACTGCGTGTGCAGGTGGAGGAAAGGCTTCCTGAGCGAGGAGAGCCCGGCGATCCACATCTTCGACGGCGAGAACGTGTGCATCCACAGGATCAGCCCGGCGCATGCGTCGTCGCTGTTGGCTTCCAGCAAGGTCGCGCGGATCGCGTCCGGCGTGGTCAGCACGGGTTTGAAGACTAGCGGCAGGGGCAGCTTGAGTTCGGCGGCAATCCGTTGCGAGTGGGCGGCGACCTCTTTCAAAGTTTCCGGCCCGTAGAGGTGCTGGCTTCCGGTCAGGAACCAGATTTCTGGCGTTTTCATTTTGTGGAGGAGAGTTTGATTTCCAAAAGCTCTTTCATGACCCGCGAGAGATCGGAGGATTTGTTGACTCCGCCAAAAGCATCGTGGACGGCCATGTAAAGGCGGTAGAGGCGGTCGTAAGTTTTGCGTTCCGCCGCGCGGGGCTTGTATTGCAGCGGCTTCACCGAGGTCATCGCTTTTTGCGCCTGGGGAAACCCGGAATGCTCGCCGGCCAGAACCGCCGCGGCCACAGCGGCTCCCAGCGCACAGGCTTGGCTCGATCCCGCAACCTGCATCGTCCGTCCGGTCACATCGGCATAGATTTGCATCAGCATCGGGCTCTTTTCCGCGATGCCTCCCGCGCACACGATCCGCTCGACCTTCACGCCGTATTTTTCGATGCGCTCGATGATGGCCCGGGCCCCAAATGCCGTCGCCTCGATCAACGCGCGATAAATTTCCGCGCGGGTAGTGTGGAGTGTCGTGCCAAGAAGGAGCCCCGAAAGCAGTGGGTCCACCAGGATCGTGCGGTTGCCGTTGTTCCAGTCCAGCGCGAGAAGCCCGCTCTGGCCGGGGGCAGGCCGCGAGGCTTCTTTCTCCAGCTTCGCATAGAGGCTTCCATCGCCTTCGCAAACCGTTTCCACCCACCACTTGAAAATATCCCCCACGGCCGATTGGCCGGCCTCGACGCCGTAGAAACCAGGAAGGATTGCGCCTTTGACAATCCCGCAGATGCCAGGGATGTCGGCCACTTTTTTTGTCGCCGGAACCACCGCGCAATCGCAGGTCGAGGTGCCGATGACTTTGACGAGCGTGCCTTCTGCGACCCCGCTGCCAATCGCACCGTAGTGGACGTCCATTTCTCCGATGGCGATCGGGATGTCAGGCTTCAGGCCCAGTTTTTCCGCCCAGAACTTCGAAAGGTTGCCCGCGGAGCCAGTCGCATCGAATGCGCGGTCGTAGAGACGGTCGCGAAGCGCAGCTAACTTCGGATCGAGCAGCGAAAGAAATTTCTTGTCCGGCAGACCGCCCCACTCGTCGCAGAATAGCGCTTTGTGCCCTGCGGCGCAGATGCCTCGCCGAATCTTGGTCGGATCGGTCACCCCCGCGAGCACGGAAGGGATCCAATCGCTGAGCTCGACCCACGACCAAGCGGCATTAAAAGCGGCCGGATCGTTTTTCAGGCACCGCCAGATCTTGCTCCAGAACCATTCCGAGGAATAGGTGTTCCCGCACTTGGCGATAAACTGCGGGCGATGCTTGGCCGCCATGGCCGTGATCTTCGCCGCCTCCTGCCAGCTCGTATGGTCCTTCCACAGCCAGCACTGGGCGTTCAAATTCTTCCTCCATTTGGGCAACAGACCGAGCGCCTGATTTTCCCGGTTGACAGGAATGGGGCTTGACCCGGTGGTGTCCACCCCGATCCCCACGATCTTGTCGGCACGGAAACCTTTCTTCTTCGAGGCCTGCTCCAGCGCGCCCCGGACACTTTTTTCCAGCCCGAGGAGGTAATCTCCCGGATGCTGGCGGGCCAGGTTGTGGTCTTTCGAATCCAGCAGAATTCCCTGCTTTCCCGAGGGGTAGTTCACGACACATGTGCCAAGTTCAGCTCCATCCGCACACCTCACCACCAGCGCGCGCACCGAGTTGCTTCCATAATCGATTCCGAGGGTGAAACTCATAGGAGCGCTATATTTCCATAAGTTGCCCGCTTGTAAATCTTCCAGTGCACAACGCGGAGATCGGGGCAAAAAAAACCGCATGCCCGTGGGGACATGCGGTAAATTTTTATCCGAGGAGAGAGCCCGTCAGCTTTTCTGGTCCAGGATCGCGGCCTTGACCTGCTCGGGCACCTGCTCGAAGTGCGAGGGCTCCATCGAATAGGACGAGCGGCCTTTGGAAAGCGAGCGGATGGCCGTGGCGTATCCGAACATCTCCGCGAGCGGCACCTCGGCATTAACCGTGCAGAGGTTGCCCTTGGTTTCGATGCCCATGATCTTCGCGCGGCGGCGGTTCAGGTCGCCCATGATGTCCCCTTGGAACTCATCCGGCGTGATGTTCTCCACCTTCATGATCGGCTCGAGCAGGATCGGCTTGGCTTTTTTCAGCCCGTCTTTGAGAGCGAAGATCGCGGCCATCTTGAACGCCATTTCGTTCGAGTCCACGTCATGGTAGCTGCCGTCGATAATATCCACATGGACATCGACCACCGGGTAGCCGGCCACCACGCCGTTCAGGACGGCCTCGTTGAAGCCTTTGATGACGGCCGGGATAAATTCCTTGGGGATCGTTCCGCCGACGACTTTGTTTTCGGTGGTGAACCCCTTGCCCCGCTCGTTCGGCGTCACCTTGCAGATGACGTGGCCGTATTGCCCGCGTCCGCCGGATTGCTTGACGAGTTTGCCCTCGCCGTCGGCCGGAGTCAGGATCGTTTCTTTGTAGGCGATCTGCGGCTTGCCGGAGTTGGCCTCGACCTTGAACTCGCGCAGCATACGGTCGCGGATGATCTCCAGATGGAGCTCTCCCATTCCGGCAATGATCGTCTGGCCGGTGTCCTCGTTGGTGAAGACGCGGAACGTCGGGTCCTCTTCGGCTAGGCGCTGGAGGGCAATGCCCATTTTCTCCTGGTCAACCTTGGTCTTCGGCTCGACAGCCATCGAAATAACCGGGTCGGGAAACGACGGCGGCTCAAGAAGGATCGGGTGATCTTCATCGCAGAGCGTGTCTCCGGTGGTGATATTTTTGATGCCGACAATAGCGGCGATGTCGCCGGCGTAGCAGGTGTCGATGTCCTCGCGCTTGTCCGCCTGGATCTGGATCAAGCGGCTGATCCGCTCGCGCTTGTTTGTGCGAGGGTTGTAAACCGTGTCGCCTTTGGAAAGCTTCCCGGAATAGACACGGAAAAACACGAGCTTCCCGACGAACGGATCGCTCCAAAGCTTGAACGCCAAGGAGCAGAAATTCCCGTTGTCGTCCGAGGGGGCCAGGATGGATTCCGACACGTTGTCGGGATTCAGGCCCTTCACGGCCTGGATATCGAGCGGGCCCGGAAGATAATCCAGCACGGCATCAACGAGGAACTGCACGCCCTTGTTTTTGAAGGCGGAGCCGCCGACAACAGGGACAAACCTGTTGGCAATCGTCTGGCGGCGGATCGCCGCTTTCAGGTCCTGCTTCGTGATGGGCTTCTCCTCGAGAAACATCATCCCCAGTTCCTCATCAAGATCACACATCTGGGCAACGAGGTCGGCATAAGCCTTCTCCGTCGACTCTTTGAACTCGGTAGGGATCTCCTGGATTTCATACGTCGAGCCCATAACGTCGTTGTCCAGATAAATGACGGCCTTGTGATTGATGACGTCGATCTGGCCTTTGAGGTAATCCTCTTTGCCCAGAGGAATCAGCACCGGCCACGCGTTGGCTCCGAGTTTTGTGCGCATGCTCTGCACGGCAGCTTCGAAGTCGGCACCGGTGCGGTCCATCTTGTTGACGAACGCGATACGCGGCACCCCGTATTTCGTCGCCTGTCTCCACACCGTCTCGGACTGAGGCTGAACTCCCGCCACCCCGCAGAATACGGCAATGGCACCGTCCAGGACACGGAGTGACCGCTCCACCTCTGCCGTAAAATCCACGTGCCCCGGGGTGTCGATGATGTTCACCCGCATCTTGATACCCTCGTAAGCCTTGTAGATGCCCTCCTCCTGACGCTGCATCCATGCGCAGGTGGTCGCGGCGGACGTGATCGTGATCCCGCGCTCGCGCTCCTGCTCCATCCAGTCGGTGACCGTCGTCCCCTCGTGCACCTCGCCGATCTTGTGGATCATCCCGGTGTAAAACAGAATGCGCTCGGTCAGCGTGGTTTTTCCGGCATCAATGTGCGCGGCGATACCGATGTTGCGTGTGCGCTCCAGAGGAAACGCGCGGTTTGGTGAGTTGGGATTTGCTGACATAAAATAGTTTGGTTGCGGCTTCCAGCAAAGAAATTGTTTCCGTTTGGATAACCGCCCGGGTTTGCGGGAAATGGGAAGTTAGACGACTGCGCGGCGGACTCAACAAAAAAGCGACGCGCGGCCAAAAAAAAGGCCCGGCACCTTGTTTCCAAAGTGCCGGGCGCAATACTGGCAACGACCTACTCTCGCACAACCTATAGATGCACTACCATCGGCTCTGCAGCGTTTCACTTCCGTGTTCGGAATGGGAA
>Ga0209697_10008107_pt1 | contig 12041 bp, 4 predicted proteins | sample AliMusrvi5mmetaG_FD_184115 | JGI IMG/M metagenome (GOLD analysis project Ga0209697, IMG submission 184115) | Freshwater lake bacterial and archeal communities from Alinen Mustajarvi, Finland, to study Microbial Dark Matter (Phase II) - Alinen... | ecosystem: Environmental > Aquatic > Freshwater... | reverse complement strand
CCAGTTCGTAGAGTGCGACTTGAAACGGCCGCAGGCAGTCGGTTACGACCGATAATTTCGCGGGCGCGGGATAATGGCGGAAGACGCTGAACGACGTCTGCGGGTCGAGGCCAAACTCCACCGACTTCCCGAACGCGACCGAAAAGTCGTTCCAGGAGAAGTTGTTTACCGCCACAAAGGACCGCTTTCCGTCGGAGCAGGCGTAACCATAGGGCTCGTTTCGCCACGGGTCGCCCAGAACGAGCCGGGAATGGGCGAAACACTCTGGCCGCAAACGAAGCAGTTGGATGAATCGCGCCATGTCGCGTTGATCTTCATCGCTCAACTTGTCTTCGCCCAGCCACGGTTGGAACAGCAGGTTGCCGCGGCAAAGGTCCATGATGGCCCCCTCGCGCCAACGCTCCGCACCGATCGAACTGTTCCATGGCCACCGTGAAAGCCAGATGCCAAGCGAATCTTTGCCCAGCCTGGGGACATCGGCAATGAATGATGTGCCTTGATCCAGGGAGACCGCCACGCCGTCGCGCACGTAGAGCGAGGGTGTCGGGGACGGCGAGGCAGCTTCCATATTCATACCGCATTCGAACAACGTGTCGCCGTGAAGCAGCCACCATGGCGAGCGGCATCCCCAATAAAGCATCAGGAAGACATCGGGACAGGCCTGGTCGAGTGCGGCAAGAAACTCGATGACGCTGTCGTAAATCGTTTCGGTGGAATACACCCCTGGCCAATGGCCGTGATTCTGGTTGTGGCAGGTCGAAACCAGATTGTCGAATTTGAGCAACCGGGCCCCTTCTTCCGTCACATGGTGGAGAAAGGCGTTACGCATGATCGATCGAAACGGCTCGGAGGCCCGGCAGGCGGGATTGCTCCCACCCCACACATGCGTGTCCTGTCCCGTGGGCCAGGTGTAGGAGGGATTACCCATCAGGCAGTTATTCAGCAGCGGGTTCAACCCGATGTTCCAGCGGGAGAACATGGAGGAACCATCGATCCACAACCCGTGCTGCGCCCCCGTTTCGGTAAGCGCCCGCCGTGCCTTCTCGAACCCGTTTGGAAAGTGCCGGTTGAACTTCAGGAGGTCGGCGGCCGGGTCCTGCCAGAAATCAACCGAGACCAGGTCGAACGCCTCTCCGGTCTGATTGCGGAAATCGCGCAACCATTCGGCATGTCGCAGACAGGTCTCCTCCGACAACTCGGCCTCGAGCACCTTGTCTGCCGGGATCGGCCAACTGCCAAACATCGACATGATGGCGTACGGTTTGTTGTGTCCGCGGCGAACCCGGCGCATACGGGGTTTCAGGTGCTCCAGGAATGCCTCTCTCGACTGTCCCTTTTCCGCTACGCCCAACACCGCGTTCATACAGGAGAAACTCTGCCCCGGCGCAAGCAAGGCGCCCGGGAATTGCCGGAGTTGCACGCGGCCGTCCTGCCCCATGGCCCAGCCGGCAGGATGGTCAAGAGAGAGAAAGAAGGAGTCATCCGCGTAAACGGGGAACCCCATGTCTCCCTCGCTGACCTCCGCTCCGGTCCGATAGTCGCCCAGGCGCAGGTTCATGATTCGTACCGCATGGTCGCCGGTATTGGTGAGCGTCACGGATTTGATGAGTGTCTTACCGCCATCGGCAGGGCGGTAACGCAGCTCGGCCCTGATGGGTTCCTCACTGGCCATCATTGCAACACGCAACCCTCCGCCCGCCGAAGCGCGTTCCATGGCGTGGGATAGAACCGAGAAGGACAGTTTCCGGATCGGTCTTTCGCCGGCCTCGATATGCTGAAAATACGGGGGTTGCAGCAAACTCGGCCAAGGCCAGTGGTAGACATGGGCGGGGTCCACTTTGTCCAGGCGCAGGTTACGGGCGATCGGACTGCCGAGTTGCAGGGCGAGGATGTTGATCTGGCCGAAACGCAGCTTGGCATAGAGCGGACTGCCGGGCCGCACTTCGTAGACGCCCGGCTCGAACCAGCGTCCTTCCACGTTTCGCTCGCCGATGAGCGTGCCGTTGACGAAAACCCGCGTGTGACGGAAGTCGCCGACGCCGAAGCCACCCAGTGTCAGGGTCAGCGGTTCGCCCTTGAGTGAGTCGGGCAGGAACACCCGTGTCCGCGCCCAGGCCCAGTAGGGGGGGGCGTGAATGAGCCAAAACAAGCCTGTGCATGTTGGCCATCGCGAAGCGTCTTTCAGATGCTCATGGATATCAGGGTAGTCCGGCAGGTGATAGCCCGCCAGAAAACCGCTCTCCTCGTCGGGCGCGCACGCCTTGCTTCCGCAGCGCTGAAAATGCCAGCCCTCGATCCAGATCCGTTGCCGGGCGGCGTCGACCTCCACCTCAAGTTCCGCGCCGCCGCACAGGTCGAGCGTTGTTTGCGCCAGACGATTGCGCCAGTGCAGCGCCTTCAGTTCCGTGCCCGCACTCATCTCGAAGGCAAACGCGCCGGTATTGACGCCTATGCTGCTGTTCGTCTTCAGAATGTTGCTCTCCTCAACGACAGACATGTTTGCCATTTCCCGCGGACTCCTGCCGGTCGCGAAAATCGAGGTTCATGTAGTCACCGTAGTTGAGGCGAGAAAGATGATGGTGCCGACGACCTTCACCGTCTGCACGCACCGAAACGGATCGTTCATCGGAACTTGAAGGTGGTGCCGTGCACCCAGTCGTTGCGCAGGGAGATGGATCCCACCAAATCAATCTCGCGGGCGTCCGGGTAGCCGTCGCCGTCGATATCGGCGTCCATGTTCGGCGGCAGGTTCGTTCGGATCCCGATGTCATCCAGATAGGCCTGGCCGGCATTGTTGTTGATTTCGACCGACGAATAGGCGCTCACCGAGCTGTCGAGGAACGGGACCTGTTGCAGCACGAGTTGGCCGTTCACAAAAACGGCCTCGGTCTTCAGCACGAAATCCTGGAACACCGTCACCCTCGACCACGTTTGCGTGGTCATGGACTGCGGTACGCCGCAGTTCATGAAGAGGTTGGAGCACACGAGCCAGCCCGACGGCGAGGCCACCTCCAACCAGCCATTCGTGTCGACATAGGCGACGAAACTGGCACCATTCGTGGGCAGGTCGGGCCGGCCCAATCCGGGTTGCGGTCGCAGATAGAAGTCCGTCCAGAGGTGCGTCGTACCTGTAGTGGAAAGACGGTTGGAGACGGCCGTCTCGCCCGGCAGGACTGCGGCCCGGGCGCCCCCGTTGAACACGGAACTCTGCACCACGACATTGGTATCCCTGGCACCCCAGCCGTGGAAACCGAGGTCTACGAGGCGTGTTCCCGACGTGTAGAGTTCGAAGTCATCCGTGAACGGCAGCGGCACCGCAGCCAGTTGGCCCCACGTGTTGTTGATCGTGAACGTGCCGCTCATGTCCACGCCGGAACCGACTACCACGAAGTGGCCACTCGTAAACTGCAGTTGCCCGCCGCCGGTCACGGTGAGGTTGTTGGTCACGGTGACGGTCCCCGAGCCGGCCACTTGCACGAGTCCGGTCACGGTCGCCGAGTTGGCGGATAACGTCCCACCTCCCGCCAGCGTCAGTGTCCCGTAAACATTCAGGGTCGCGAGCACGGCGGACTGAGCGACCGTCACGTTGGCATTCGCGTCCACCAGCCAGATGCCGCCGCACGAAACGGTGCCATTGAAGGCTACCGTGGCGGCCACAATCGAACTGTTGCCCGTGCAAAGGAAAGCGCCTTGGAAGGCAGCCTGCGCGCCCGCCTGAATCGACAGGTTGGAACACGTGACAGTGTTCGAGAACCCAGCCACGACTCCGGTGTCCAGCGTGCAGGTTCCCGCGCACGCCAGGGCGCCCAGAAACGTCGCATGCGCGCCGGCCGCAACATACACGTTACTGCACGTGACCGCATAGAACGTCGCCGTTGAACCCGCCGCGACCACCAGGTTGCTGCATGTGAGCGCGTCGCCGAATACGGCAGTCGCATTCGTATTCACCGTGACGTTCCCCCAGGTCATCGCGCTTTGGAACGAGACCGAGGCGTTAGTCGAGATGGTCAGGGAACCCATGTTCGTGAAGGCGCTGCCGGTGAACGCGAGGCTGTTCGTGGCCAGAACATCGTTCGTGTAGGTGCCGGCGTAGACGTAGAGCGTGTCACGCGGACGCCACGCACTGATCGCCGCCTGGAACGTGGGGTATTGCGGCTGGCCCGACCCAGTACCAACGTACTGCGTACGCGCGGCGTAACCGTAGGTCGCCAGTTCGACCGTCGTGGTATTGGTGAGCGCATAGGTCGTCTTCACCCACACGTCATCGGCCCAGGCATTGCTGGAGCCGTTGACGAGCGCGAGCGTGTTATACGCGGACGCGGGGGTGATGAAGGGCAAATCCTGCGCCGCCAGATGGCCGTCGACCAGCACGGCCTGATTCGAGGTGGCGTAGTTTTGATAGACAGTCACCCGCACGAAATTCGTGGTGGCCGGCGCCAGCGTCCCGCCCCACACGTCATTCGTGAAGACCTGTTCACCGTTCGTGGTGACCAACGTCACGTACCCGTTGGTATTGAAGTAGAGACACAGGCTGGCGCTGTCCGTGGACAGAGCCGGCGGGCTCACACCCAGCGCCGGCTTCACATATAGGTCGGTCCAAATGACCTGCCCGCCTCCGCCGTTGACCGTGTTGGTCAACGTGGTGTTGCCCGGCAGGGTCACGGACTGGGGCGCACTGTGGTACGCATCGTTCGTGACCATGACGCCACCGGCCGACGTTTGCCAGCCGTTGATGATGGTCGTAAAGTTCGTACCAACCGCATAGCCGTCGAAGTTGTCGAAAAAGTTCGGCGTGGCTCCCGCGCCGGTCAACGCGGTGAACCCCATTGCCGCCATCAGAGCTATGATTGTCTTCTTCATGTTCGGCCCCCTTCGGTATTCATTCATCCCCTACGCATGCACCACTCCGCGTACCGCGGTGAGTGAGTTAGCGGATGACGATCCCGGTTCCGAACACTCCTTTTGCGAGTACCAGTTGCGTGTTACCACTCAACTTCTGTAACCGATACTGCGAGTCACTGGGCACGAAGGTCGGCGCGATATTGGCGGCCGTCATGATGATCCATGGGCCCGCGCCCGTCACTGTGATGCTGACCTGAACGGGACTGCTCAGGGCCGTCACGTTGCCGGAAACCGCCAACTGATCGGCGTTGCCGCCATTGGCGTCAATATGGAGTTGACCGCCCGCGAAGACCACATTGCCTGTGACCGTGAGCGTGCCAATCCCGCCGACCGTACCCGGATCGACAGTACCTCCGGCATTCACGGTCAGCGCCGTGGCATTGTTCGTGGCAATCCAACCCGTGCCGGTCAGTGTGGCATTGGTCCACACGGTGACCGGGCTGACGATGCCTCCGTTGACGGCCAGCGTCCCGTTGGTGATTGTCGTCGGGCCGGTGTAGGTGCTGGTACCGGACAGGGCCCAGGCACCCGTGCCGTCCTTGGTCAGGGCCGTCTTGTTGGCCGCGCTGTTGTTCGTGATGGCGCCCAGGATCGCATTGGCCGCCATGTTCGACCCTTGGAGCGTCAGGGTTTTACTGCCGGCGCCCGTGGTCGTAAACGTGCTGCTGAACACCAGCGGCCCCGTGCCGGAGGCGTCGATGATACCGCCGCCGGTCGTGCCGGCCAGGTTGATCGGCCGGTCGGTCGTCTCACCGGGGCCGATGTAGCTCAACTGGCCGGTCGTGGTGGTCGCCCCAAGGGCGATGGTGCCGTTGGCCGGCGATGGCGCACCCAGGTTGCTGCTGGCGCTGCCGTTGTTCGTGCTGTTGAGCGACGCCACGCGCACGACGCCGTTCTGGATGGCCGTCGGTCCCTGGTATGTGCTGGGGCCGGTCAAGGTCAAGGTGCCCGTTCCGACCTTGATCAACGAAAGCGGATTACTGGCGCCGCCATGGGCGATAATGCCATCGAAGGTGCTGCTGGCGTCGCCGTAGCCGATGGTGACCGGGAACGTGCCCGCGCCAAGGTTCTCGTAGATCAGGCCGGCACCCCAAAGACCGTTCATGGCGACGCCGGAACTGGTATTGATGTAGAGGGTACCGTGGACGTACACGTCGCCCTTGCCGGGGCCGATCGGAATGACGTTGGCGCCCCACACCATCAGTGAATTGCCAATGATCGTGGTATTGCCCGTATAGTTCCCCGTGGCGCTGACCTGGGCACCATTGCCAACAGCCCCCGCGCTGTTGATGTAGTAAGTGACCCCGCCGCTGCCGTTGATAGTCCCCTGAAGCGAGTTGAGGTTGCCCCCATCCGTGCCGATCACGCCCTCCGCGGCGCCGAAGTTGAGGTTCACGTTATGCGTCTTCTGTCCGCGCATGTAGAACGCGCCGCTGGTGATCGTCAGCGTGCCGGTGCCGCTCACGATCGCGGAGCCACTGATGAACAGGGAGTTCACGGTGGCGTTGGTGTTGATGACGGTGGTGCCGCTCGTGAGGGAGACGTTACTGTTGGTGACAACGCCATCCGTGATGGCCGTGTCGTATTCCGTAGCGGCCGTCAGGGGCCGGACCCCCTTGCTGCTGTCGTACGTCACGAAGTTGTCCCCATTTCCGGCTGCAGTGATGCTGCCGATCGCCCAGGGGAGTATACTGATGTTGTGAGTTCCGGCGGCGCCGCCACCACCCACCAGCATGCCGGTCGGAGGTGTCGTGAACCAGATGTTGGCGTTGTTTGCGATCGCCGAGGCGATGCTGTTGACGCCCAGACTCGTACCGCGGAACAGCACGACGGCGTTGTTGGTGCGCACCAGCCGACTTGCCGTAAGTTGCGTGTTCTTCGCGGCGTCGGGCGTCAGGGTCACGATGTCCAAGTTACCGTACGCATAGGGGCTGGCGGCCGCATCCAATACCAACGCATCCGTGATGGTCTCGACGTCACTGGCACCCGCATTGCCAGTGACGGCCAGCGCGGCGTTCTTCAGCACGACTCCTTTGGCGCGAGTCGCACCCGTCACGTTGTTGGTGCAGTCGAAGCTGACGGCCGTACCGCAGAAGGCCGTAATCACGTTGTTGGCAAATGCGCCGCTCCCGCCATACAACGACAACGTGCCGTTATTGAGCGCAATCGGACCCAGAAAACCGGTATTGCCCGTTTCAAAGCGAACGATGTTGATATTGGGAACGGTGCTGCCAAGGACCAGACTGTTTGTGATCCCGCCGGTCATGTTGGCGATCACATTCTGCGTGAAGTCCAATATGTTGGCACCCCGGTTCCAGACGGCGCCGCCCAAGCGATAGGTGTTGCCGGCACCGACTCCGAGCGTGGAGGCGGAGTAGGCCGTCGTGTCGCCCCCGTAAGTACTGTAGCCACTGATGCCCAAGGAGAGAAAACCGTTGCCCAGCGCCCCAAGATCCAGCGCGTTGAGCGTGGTGTGACTGGTCGAATCGGAGAACAGGGACAGCACGGCGTTGGTCGAGCGGCTATCCAACAGCGAATTCAATTGCGCCTGTGTTGCATCCCAGGCTACGGCCAGGGTGGCCGGGTTGGTGGGCGCACCGTTGAGCAGGACCTTGGCGCCACCGGCCGTGTTCACGTTCGCGATGTTCACCAGTTGCAACTCGGCGCCGGGGCACACGGTCACATTGCTGGCGCCGAGACTTTGGATGCTCCCGCCCGCCGTCAGTACGCCGTTGCTGACGATCGTTCCGCCGGAGTAGGTATTGGGGCTGGTGTTGGCCAGCGTCGTCCGAACCGTATTCGCGCTGGTCAAGACCAGCGTCGTCGGCTGCCCGACTGCTGCATCGGAAATCTGCGGGTAGAAATTGAACACAGAGTACGTATTGTAGAGTCGGAGGGCGCGTGCACCTGTCCCCGTAAACGCCAACGCGCCCGCGTTGTTGAAACCGCCCTGATACCCACCAAACGTCGCTCCGCCTGGCCCGATCGTGAAGAGATGATCGTTACTGAGATTGACGCTATTGAAAGAGAGGGTTCCGTTGTCGATGACGATGTTCGCGGCCGCGCTCGAGGCGGCGCCGAGGGGGCCGGCCGAACCGCTCGTCGAGTTGGCATTCTGAGGCACCGTCGCGCCGCCATTGATCGTTAGCACGCCGGTGAACGTGTTGGCGGTGCCCAGACTCAGTGTCCCGCCGGTGACGGTGATGCCGCCGTTGGTGATGACATTGGCGAAGGTGAGCGTCTTGCCGCTGCCGATCGTGAGCGTGCGCGTCACGCCGCCCAGGTTGACGTTGAGGTTCTGATTGGCGGTCGAACTCCCGATGGTCACCGTCTGGTTCGCCGCCGGATTGACGGTGATATCGCCGCCGAGCGTGATCAGATGATTCGCGACGTTGTCGGCGCGCAGGGTCAGTGCGAAGTTGCCGGCGTAGTTGAACGTCAGCGGCGTCGCCAGCACCGTGTCCGCGCTGAAGGTCGCCGTCTGCGCCGCCGCCAAGGTCAACGACGAATCCCAAGTGCCGTTGATGGTGTTACCGACCCAGTTGGTGCCGGTGTTGTAGTCCCATGGCCCGGCGGCCGTCTGGACAAACCCGTTGGTCACCGCTTGAGCCATCGGCACCCAAAATGTGAGCACCAATGTCCATAACGCCACGATCTGTCCGCCACGCCCCATTCCCCTGTTCTGCTTCATGGTTGCTCCTCCTGAATCGGAATTCTACCGCATCTTCTTCAACTCAAACGTCTTCCCCGCCGGGGGGTGCATTCCCAAGGTGATGGTTAGTTTAGCGGGTCGATGGTTGCGATAAAACGATATTATTGGCCGCAAAAGCACTCAAAGAACGCAAAGGGGTATTCCTTTGTGTTCTCTGCGTTCCTTTGCAGCCATTCGGCAAGAATCTCATCTGAATTTGAACGTTGTGCCGTATATCCAATCATTGCGAATCGTAACGGACCCCAATCGATCGATCTCGCGCGCGTCCGGGTAGCCGTCGCCGTCAAGATCCCCGTCCAGCCCGGCGGGCAGGTTGGTGCTGATCGCGACATCGTCCAGGTACGCCGGACCGGCGTCGTTGTTGACCTCGACCGACGAGTCGGCACTGATCGCCCCATCCAGGAACGGCACCTGCTCCCGCGCCAGTTTTCCATCCAGGAAGATGGCTTCCTTCTTCTGGACGAAATCCTGGAACACCGTAAGGCGCGTCCACGTCTGGGTGGTCATGGGTTGCGGTACACCGTTGTTATTGTACAGATTGGAGCACACGATCCAACCCGCTGCCGACGCCACTTCCAGCCAACCGTTCGAGTCAACGTAGGAGACGAAACTGACGCCGTTCGTGGGCAGGTCGGGCCGGCCCAGTCCGGGTTGCGGGCGCAGATAGAGATCGGTCCAGATATGCGTGGGGCCGCCGACAAGCCGGTTGGAGACAGCGGCATCGTCCTGCAGGCACGCGGCCCGGGAACCCCCGTTAACCACCACGCTCTGCACCACCACGTTGGTGTCCCTGGCGCCCCAACCGCGGAATCCGAGATCCACGAGCCGTGTCCCTGACGCGTAGAGTTCGAATCCGGCAGCGGCACGGCCGCCGCCTGGCCCCAGGTGTTGTTGATCGTGAACGTGCCGGCCATGTTCACGCCAGCCCCAGTTACCACAAACTGGCCGTTCGTGAACTGCAGTTGCCCGCCGCCGGTCACGGTGAGGTTCGTCACATTGACGGTCCCGGCGACGGCCACCTGCACGAGGCCGGTCACGGTCACCGAGTTGGCGGACAACGCCCCGCCCCCTGCCAGCATCAACGTCCCATTCACATTCAAAGTCGCCAGCGCGGCGGACTGCCCGAATGTCACGTTGGCATTCGCATCCACTAACCAGACACCCCCGCACGAAACGGCGCCGTTGAAGGCCACCGTGGCGGCCACGATCGAACTGTTGCCCGTGCAAAGGAAAGCACCCTGGAAGGCAACCTGCGCGCCCGCCTGGATCGCCAGACTGGCGCATGTCACGGTGTTCGAGAAGCCGACCGAGGCGTTCGCGCCGATCGTGCAGTCCGCCGCACAGAGCAGGGTGTTCAAGAAGGTGAGATGTACCCCGGCTTCGGTAACGAGGCTGGCGCAGGTGACCGCGTGGAACGTGCCGGTTGCGTTGGCCGAGATATACAAATTGCCGCACGTCAGGCCCTGGGCAACCGTGACCAAGTCATTCGTGCCGACTGTCAGGTTCCCGCCGCAGCCGAGCGTGCCGCCGAAAGTCGCCACATCGCCGCTGCCCAACGTGCAGTCCGTCGCGCTCGATACGGCGCCCGCGGCTGTCAGGTGGACGCCCGTTTGCGCTGTCAGGTTCGTGCAGGTGACCGCCTGGAAGGTACCCGTGGCACCTGTCCACGCGTACAGGTTGCTGCACGTCACGGACTGACCGGCGGTGAACGTCGCGTTCGTCCCGACTGTCAGGTTGCCGGCGCACACGACGGTATTCGAGAAACTCGCGGCCGCACCGAGATCGAGCGTGCAGGCCCCCGTGCACGCCAGGGCGCCCAAACCCGTCACGTGCGCGCCGGTCGCGACGAACACACTAGCGCAGGTGACCGCCTGGAACGTGCCCGTGGCACCCGCCGAGACGGCCAGAGCTCCACACGTAAGGGATTGACCGCAGGCAACTGCTGCGTTGTTGCCGATCGTCACGGCACCCGCGCATACGACGGTGTTCGAGAACCCGGCCGTGGCACCGGTGTCCAGGGTACAAGTCCCCGCGCACACCAAAGTGCCCAGGAACGTCGCATGCGCGCCGGACGCGACAAACACGTTGCTGCACGTGACGGCGTAGAACGTCGCCGTGGCGCCGGTTGCGACCACCAGGTTGCTGCAGGTCAACGCGGCGCCGAACACGGCAGTCGAATTCGTATCCACGGTAACGTTCCCCCAGGTCATTGCACTCGGGAAGGTGACAGAGGCATTGGCCGATACTGTCAGCGTGCCCGTATTGGTAAAGGCGTTGCCCGAGAACGTTAGGCTGTTCGTCGCCAGAACGTCGTTAGTGTAATTGCCGGCGTAGACGTACAACGCGTCGTGGGGCCGCCACGCGCTGATCGCGGTCTGGAACGTCGGGTACTGAGGCTGACCGGACCCGACGCCCACGTAGAGCGTGCGGGCGGCGTAACCGTAGAGCGCGAGTTCGGCCGCGTCACTCATCCCGTTCGTATTCGCGTCGTTGGTGAGCGTGGCCGTATCATAGGTCGTCTTAACCCACACATCGTCGACCCAGGCATTGGTAGAACCGTTGAGCAGACGGAGGGTGTCGTACGTGGCGACCGGAGTGACGAACGGCAGATCCTGCGCCACCAATCGTCCGTCGATCAGCACGGCCTGCTTCGAGGTGGCGTAGTTCTGGTAGACGGTCAGGCGCACGAAATTCGTGGTGGCCGGCGCGAGCGCCGTGCCCCAGACGTCATTCGAGAGAACCTGCTCGCCTGCCGCGGTGACCAGCGCCGCGTACCCGTTGGTGCCGAAGTAGAGGCACAAACTGGCGCCGTCCGTCGAGAATTCCGGCGGGGTATCACCCATCGCCGGCTTCATGAAAAAATCGGTCCAGATGACCTTACCGCTCCCGCCGCTCACCAAGTTCGTCAAGTCGGTCCCGACCGGCAGCGTCACAGACTGCGTGCCGCTGTGGGCGGTATCGTTCGTCACCATGACGCCGCCGGCGGACGTCTGCCAGCCATTGACGGTGGTCGTGAACGTTCTGCCCAACGAGTAACCGTCAAAGTTGTCGAATAGATCGGGCGTGGCTCCCGCGCCGGTCAAGGCGGTGAGCCCCAGTGTCGCCATCAGGACTATGATCGTTTTATTCATGTTCGGCCCCCTTCCGCTTTCGTTCACCCACCCCGCGCCAGGCGCGCCGCATTCCGCGGCGCGCGGCCCTTAGTGGATGATGACCGCGGTTCCGAACGAGCCTCGCGAAAGCACAAGTGTTGTGTTGTTGTTATACTTCTTCAGACGGTACTGCAGATCGCTGGACACGAACGTGGGCGCGATGCTGGCCGCCGTCATGACCGTCCACGGGCCGGTGCCGGTTGGCGCGACATTCACGTAAACAGGACCTACGCCGCTGGCATTCGTCACAATGCCACTCACGGCCAGCAAGTCAG
>Ga0209697_10008102_pt1 | contig 12043 bp, 6 predicted proteins | sample AliMusrvi5mmetaG_FD_184115 | JGI IMG/M metagenome (GOLD analysis project Ga0209697, IMG submission 184115) | Freshwater lake bacterial and archeal communities from Alinen Mustajarvi, Finland, to study Microbial Dark Matter (Phase II) - Alinen... | ecosystem: Environmental > Aquatic > Freshwater... | reverse complement strand
AGCCCCGCGGCGCTCCCAGCCGATTGGCATCACGAGCAGCGGTTCGATGTGACCGCCGCGGGGCTGCTGAAGCTGAGTCTGCCCACGGCAACGCTCGATGCAGCGCGGCCGGGTCTCGAGGACTTGCGCCTTTACGACGATGCCGGACGCGAGGTGCCCTACTTGATCGAGCGCCCGAAGCCGGCAGGTAAAGTCGTCCGACACGCAAAGTCATTCCAGGTCGCAGTGAACGGTTCGATTACTGTGCTCCTACTTGAGACGGGCCTCACCCAGCCGCTCGATGGCGTTACGATCGACAGCCCGGCCACCTCGTTCCTCAAGGCGGTCCACATCGAAGGTTCGGCCGACGGCCAAGGTTGGCAAACGCTCGCCCGGGGGCAGCCAATCTTCCGCCAACCCGCCGGCGTAAGCCAACTGCACGTGGCCATTCCCGTCGGCACTTGGCCCTGGCTGCGACTGACGGTGGACGACCAGCGCTCGCAGCCGATCCCGTTCACCGGGGCACGCGTTCATGCGGCGGTGGTTGAACCCGTTCCCGCAGAAGCGTTGCCCGTCACCATCGTCGCGCGTGACGAGAATCCTGGTCAGACCCGCCTTACCGTCAGTCTCGGCGCTGCGAACCTCGATGTGGCGTCTGTGGGGATTGAGACCACCGAACCCCTGTTCACGCGGCAAGTGACACTCGCGGCACCGCAGGTGGAGGACGGTACGATTCGTGAGCAACCCCTGGCAATAGGAGTGATCTATCGCATGGCGATCGAAGGCCAGCCCGAGTCAAGTCGTTTGACCATGCCCCTTGAAGGCCTTGTCCGCTCGCGGGAACTGCTTTTGCTCATTGAGAACAAGGACAGCCCGCCCCTGCCCATCACGATGGTGCGCGCCGAGCGGCGACCCGTTTATTTAGTGTTCCTGGCGCGCTCGGCGGGGTCGTTCCATTTGCTGACCGGCAACAGTCGCTGCGCCGCGCCGCGGTATGATCTAGCCTCATTGGGTTCGAGCCTCAAGACGGCTGCGGTGGCACCACTTGGATTCTCGCCGCTGGCGGACAACCCGAGCTATCACCCCACGGAAGTGCTGGTGGGCATCCAGGAAGGCGGCACCGTCCTGGACGTATCGGAGTGGAAGTACCGCAAGGGGGTCAAACTGGCCCGGTCCGGGGCGCAGCGCATTGAACTCGACCTCGACGTGCTCTCACATGCACAGCCCGGCTTTGGTGACCTGCGCCTGGTTTCCGCCGACAAGCAGTTGCCCTACATCCTCGAGCCCACGTCGATCAGCCGCTCGCTGACTCCGACGGTCACCCCGGTTAGCGACAAGAAGGACCCGCAGCTCATCAGATGGATCATCAGCCTCGCGCGCCCCGCTCTGCCTCTGACCCGGCTGAGCTGCACGGCGCGAACTCCCCTATTCCAACGGGACATGAGCCTCTACGAGGAGCTTAGCGATGACCGCGGCGAGAAATACAACCGGCCCCTGGGAACGGCCTCTTGGGTCCAAACACCCGACCGCGCCAGCAAGCAATTCATACTGCGGCTCGACTCTCCGCCCAGCAGTGACACGTTGGTCCTGGAAACGCGCAACGGCGATAACCCGCCCATTGAGCTGGAGAAGTTCCAGGCCTTTTACCCGGCCACACGCATACTTTTCAAAGCCCAAGCGGCCGACGCGTTACTGCTGTATTACGGCAACGGGCGCGCCACGGCACCCCGCTACGACCTGAGTCTCGTCGCCGGGCAACTCCTGACCGCCGATCAATCGGAGGCCACGCTGGCCAACGAAGAGAAGCTCAAGACGTCCTGGAGTGAAGGGCGCCGCCCTGGCTCAGGCGGAATCGTTTTCTGGGGAATGCTGACAGTGGTCGTGGTGGTTCTGCTGATTATCATCTCGCGCCTTTTGCCCCAGTCATCTCGACCGTCATAAGCCGCCGGTCTTTGCGTTGGGGGGTGTAATCCTTACTTCATGGCCCCAGCGATAATCGCAACCGCTGCTTGAATGTCATCAGAGGAGACCATCAAATTCGTCACCGCGCGGATGGTGTCGGGAGCGACTGGCAGCACGAGCACACCCTGAGATCGCAACCGATCCACGAGTTGACGGGCGGGGAGGGAGAGAACTCGGAATCTGACCATGTTCGTTTCCACCTCGGCCGGGTTTACTTCCAGCCCTTGGACTGTGGCGAGCCCGGAAGCCAAGGCTTTGGCGTTGGCGTGATCCTCAGCCAGCCGGTCATGCTGGTGGTGCAGCGCGAACAGCGCCCCGGCGGCGATGATGCCGACTTGGCGCATGCCGCCGCCGAACATCTTTCGGAACCGCCGAGCGCGTGCGATGAAGTCCTTTGACCCGACCAGGGCGGAGCCGACCGGAGCTCCCAGTCCCTTGGAAAAGCAAACGCTGATGCTGTCGAAGTGCGCGGCGTAGTCGCGCTCCGGAATGCCGGAAGCTACGGCTGCATTCCACAGCCGGGCGCCGTCCAGGTGTAGTTGCAGTCCATGCTTCCTGGCTGTGGCGGTCACGTGCTTAGTCTGCTCGAGGGACCAGATCTTTCCTCCGCCGCGGTTGTGGGTGTTTTCCACACAAACCAGCCGGGTGGGCGCAAAATGGTGGTCGGCTGGGCGGAGAGCGGCTTCAACGTCAGCACCGGTAAAGATGCCGCGCTGACCGTTGAGGCAACGGCACATCACCCCGCTGAGGGCCGCGGGAGCGCCACCTTCGTAATAATAGACGTGAGCGTTGGCCTCCACGAGTATCTCGTCGCCGGGCTGGGTCTGGCTGCGGAGGGCCAATTGATTGGCCATGGTCCCCGAAGGCACAAACAAGGCCGCCTCTTTACCTAGAAGATCCGCCGTCTGGGCCTCAAGTTCCTTGACGGTGGGGTCGTCACCAAACACATCGTCGCCCACCTCAGCGCGGGCCATGGCCTCACGCATGGCCGGGGTCGGCTTGGTCACCGTGTCGCTGCGCAGGTCTATCACTCGCATTGTCGATTCAAGCATGGCTGAATAACAAACGATTTCTGCCCGATGGAAAGCAACTCAGACGTAACTACTGAACCGCGGGGGACCGCGCCCGCCCCGGGCGCTATGGCTGGCGCCCTCGCCAGTCATCTGTAGAGCCTCCACTGAACTTGCTCACCTGTCCGCGACCTTGCGGACGCCTGCTCCCCATTTCCTGGGACAAAGTCACGGCTAAGGCGTAACACCGGTTCTCGATGACGCTCACGATCCGGGGCGTCCCGAAATCGTGCGCACCTCAATCACGCGCGCCGTGTGCGGCGGCAAGGCCGGGATACGAAACTCGTTAGTGTGCGCCCCGAGGTCCTGACCGGTCCAATAGTCTAGCAGCCTGGCCGGCTTGGCTAGCGTCGCTGCCCGGTCGGCTGGAGAATCGCCCCAGTTAAAAAGGTAGAGCCATTCACGCTGCCCATGTGAGGTTCGTCCGACGGTAAGTTCCTCGTTTGCGAAGCCCGCTGCCTCCCCGGTGGGCGGCAACATCTGGCCCAGCATCTTAACCTGTCCGTTCCCAAGCTGCGGCAGATCGTCACCGCACAGCAACATGCCCCCAGTGGCGTGAACGGTCGCCGCGTGGAACAGCACCTCATTCTCCGGCAGCCCTTTCCGGCCAGTCGTTTCGCCGTGGTCGTTCAGCACCGGCCCCCCGGAGAGCAGCAGGCAGTCCGGGTCGTTCCACCAGAACCGTCCGTTCTGCCAGCCCCGCAAGAGATTCTGCCTGCCGATGTCACGGATAGACCCCCAGTCGCGCGAGATGTCCATAGAACTGCGCGAGCCATCGATCAGGCCGAGCGAAGGCCAGACCGGGTGGTTGCAGCCGAGAATAAAGGCGTCGCCCGCTCCACGCGCGATCGCTTCCATGCCCCGACGGTAAGCCTCGACGCGGGTGGCGTGTGGATCATGAAGCCGCGCCCGGTGCAGCGCGCCCCAATAGATGGCGTCCAGTTTGAAGTAGGTGCAGCCCCATTCCTGCCGCATGGTGCGGAAGAGCGTTTCGAGGAACCTGGCCGCCTCGGGGTGGGTGCCGTCCAGCACATACCAGGGCCCGAGCCGCCAACCGCCGAACCCAACCTGGTCCGACCGGAGCGGTTTGCCGTCGTCGCCCCGCATGAACCAGTCCGGGTGATCCTTGAAAAGCTGTGATTGCGGGCTAGCTACGAACGGGGCAACCCAGATCGCGGGCTCGAATCCGCGCGAGCGGATTTCCTTGAGCACGCCCTTGATATCGCCACCGAAGGACTTGCCGCTCTCCAGCCAGTCTCCCATCCACGGCTGGTAGCCGTCATCGATCTGGATGTAGCGGAGCTGCGGCGCGTTCGTGACAATCCAGTCCAGGTTGTGCCGGATGTTCTCCGCGGTGACCCCGGGGCCAAAGCAATACCAGGAGCACCAACCGGTCGGAGGCGCGCGAAAGCCCTTGCGTTTAGGCTGGTTCTTCTCCACGCGGTCGCAAAGCGCTGTCAATAGGGCGTCCCGATCAATCCCACTCTCCGCAAGAAATTCCTCCAGCTCCCAGGTCTGACCTGGCCCCAGCTCGAGGCCCTCGCCGTCGAGGGATACCAGCAGCCGTTGATCATTGAAGGAGAAGCGCCCGTCGAACCGACGGCAGGACGCAAAGCCCAGCAAAATGTGCCCACCGGCTGCGGGATGCAGTAACAGCAAACCATGGGCCGTGCGCAAACCCTCCGGTTCTTCGAGCTTGTAGTGCGAACGATCGGCGTAACTGCCCCAGTCCTCCGGGTGTCCGAGCGTTCCTCCTGTTTGCCCCAGCATCTGGAACGCCTCGCCATAGATGGGCGTGTTGGGTGGCAGCCCGTGCTCCAAATCGAATAACTCCACGCGCGCGACCCGTACCGGCGTATTGGCAGTATTGCGAAGCCGAGGCGTGCAGACACTCCCATTCCAAACCCGTTCGACTTTGACCGCAGCGGAATCAGCCGGGATATTGCCGGCCAGGATGACTCTGGTCGGCGCGGCCTTGAGCCGGTTGACGAAATCCGTCGTGTCACCCGCGTGGCCGCCCGGTGGGAAAACAGCCAGCAGGACCAGGAGAGGGATTAAGGGCTTTTTCATGGCGCAAGGATGATTTGAAGGCAGCCAATTACTCAAGTTCATTTGATCTTCCAGCGCAATACGGTAAGGGATAGCGGCGGAAAGGGATAATCAAACCCGGCAGCGCGAGCGCGGAAGGTCGCCTGCACGGGGGCCACACGTTCCGGCTCAGCAAAGCTGTTCGCCACATCGGGTTCCCCAGCATGTTGGCGGTCGGTCAACGTCCAGACGGCGACACGCTGTCTGCTGGTTCCAAAGGCAGAGAAATCGAGCGGGCAGGTAATGCCTGCCAGCGTGTCATTGACAGCGAACAAGACGACTTCGTCGCCTTTGGCCGAGAGCGTTGCGCTGAGGTCAAGGCCCGCACTGGGCGGCAGCGCGGACGCGATCCGTAAAGGCCGGTCACCAGCCAGCGTCGCATATAGTTGCTGCGCGTAGTACGTGGGCGTTGTGTAGAGGCGATGGTTGTCGGTCTGGATGATGCCGGAGCAGAAGCTGTTGATGAGGTTGGAGCGGTTGGCGATTTCAACGAGGTCGCACTGACGGTGCAGCAGGTTGTGATAACGGGAGCACGCGAGGGCATTGGCCAGCGTCCAGAGCATGGCCCGTCGGGGCCCGGCATCGCCCGCCGTCGTGTTCCACTCCGTCACGCCGATCTTAATGGAACGGCGCGGGGCGTTTTCGCGGAGCACCTCGCGCACGTGAGCGAAATCATTCTCCATGGCGGGCAAATCGGCACAGCCGTAATGGTGAGGGCAGGTGTAGTCCAGCCACGGAGCGGCGCTCTTCAGGCTGGCCGGCGTGGGGTAAGACGAGAGCAGCTTGATGGCGGGATCGGCCTTCTTCATTGCCTGGCAGAAGTCCGCCAGCCGGGCGTCGTAGTCCGCGCTTTGGATCTCGTTGCCGACCTGCCAATACTTAACGGCGTAGGGCTGGGGGTGGCCGTTCTTCGCGCGCAAGGCGCCCATCGGTGTATTCGCAGCGCCGTTGAAGTACTCCACTTGTTCGACGGCGTCGCGCGGCGCGCGCTGGTTGAACCGGACACAGATCAGCGGTTCGGCGCCGACCGTGCGACAGAATTGCATAAACTCTTCGAGGCCCGGCCCCGTCGGTTGCAGGCCGCCCCAAGCGCGAAAAGGCTGGCGATGGTCGGGGTCGCCAATGGTCTTCTTCCAGTCGAAATCCCCGTACCCCGCCGCGTCCACGGCACTGCCGCCAAAGCGAATAATACCCGGCTTAAGTGCGCGCACCGCGGCGACGACATCAGGCCGCCAGCCGCCGACGGTGTCCAACGGAATCAGTGACGCATTGTCGAGCCAAAGCGTGCCTGGGCCACGGAATTCTATGCTTAGCGTGGCATTTACGTCACGGGCTGTGGGCACGAGCCGGGCCGAGAACTTCTTCCACTCGTCGCCTGGATTGAACTCGCAGGCCGCATAGACTTCAGCCTCGTGATGCAACCGCAGGCGGACGGGGCCGGTCACCCCGAGGGCGCGCAGCCAAATCGTCAGATTGCAGGGCTGCCCGCGTTCCAGGAAGATGCCGTCCTGTGAAATGCCCGCAGTCGCCGGCGCGCCCGGCTCAATGCTGATCCTCTTTGAGGCCGCGCCGCTGACTTTGTTGGTAGTATCCTGGGCGACCTCGGCGCGGTTGACTTCACCGCTCGGATACCACGGCTTCTGCTTGAAGTCGGTCTCCTTGAGGAAGACGAAGCCGTACGGGCTCAGACCCTCGAAGCTCCCATCCCACAATTTCTCCGCCCACATGGCCGGCACCAAGTCGCAAAGATATTCAACGAATTGCCCGTATTGCATAGGGCTGATGATCCCGCTGCAAAGGGGTTCACGGGTAATGCGCACTCCGGCATTGGCCGCCTCCAATGGGGCTGTTTGGCCGCCGCGGCCGGGGGTGGATAAGAGGAGCACTAGAGCGGCGAGTAGAGTCGAGCGAGCGAAGCATTTCATGGCCAAAGTCGTAATGAATCAGACTGGTTGTGTAAAGGGTTCCGGCGAGGTTGTGCATGGTGTGATGCGTTTTGTAGTCATTCCACCCTGTATAGGTCCACAAAACATGTTACTTGATCAACAAGCCGTCTTCGCGACTGAGGCGCCCACCCGTAAGCGACTCGTGAGGAATGCTGGAGTGCAAGACGAATAGCGCATAGTTGATAGGTAAATCACTGTGATTCAAGGAGTTCTATGCATACCGCGATCCCCTCCCAATCGCCGGCCCCTCCTGCAGACACCATGGGAGCCTCGCCGGAGCCTCGCCGGACACTCCCCGTAGTACCTCTGCTAGCCTAGCAGAGGTACTACGGGGAGTGTCCGGCGAGGCTCCGGCGATACTCCGGCGGGATTCGCGCCACTTTGTGTCGGCTCTACTGTTCCGGGGCGGGGTCAGGCCTGCCAGGGCTCGCGACGGGCACGGGAGAGCAACCGATTAGCCTCCTCATCACCGAGGAAGACCTCTTGCGCCGGGTCCCAGCGCAGGCTACGGTTGAGCCGATAGGAGGTGTCCACGAGATGGCCCAGTGACGCGGAGCGATGGCCGATCTCTTCGTGGGAGCTAGGCAAGGCACGCGAGCGGATGCACTCGAACCAATTGGCGTGATGATTGTTCGCGCCGATGTTCACCTGGCGGGTCGTGAGGCTCATCTCGCGCAGGATGCCCGCGGGGCCGCCTTCAACCGGGCCGGAGGCAGACATGGAGGTGATCCAGCCGCGTTCGCCGACGAACAACCCACCGAAAAGCCCTTCGAGCCGCGCCTCGGCGGGCACTGCGTGATAGAGATCCTTGGCCTGCCCCCAATGGTCGAGGTGATGAAGAAGCACACCATTGGCGTAGCGGCAGGTCAGCGTGGGGAATTGCCCGCCCGAGGGATGAAGGACCTCTACGGGGCCGCTGGTTTCCATGCCGATCGCGTATTGAATGACGTCCGCCGCATGGGAGTGGTAACCTGTGATCGCGCCAGCGCCGAAGGACTCGCAGAATACCCAGGGCACAACGCCGGGAACAGGATTGCGGTGGTACGCAGAATTATAGGGACGCCACGCCGCCGGCCCAACCCACAGATTCCAGTCCAGGCCCGCCAGCGTCGGCTCCGCCGGAAGCGCAGGGTCGAGGGGCACATAGGATGGTCCGAGGTTCGGCACGTTGGTCTTCATCCAAATGGTGAAGACCGATTTCACCTTGCCGAGTCCACCGCCACGCACAAACTCGCAGACCTGCCGAATGGTCGGGATGGAGCGGTATTGTGTGCCCGTTTGGAAGACACGGGTGTATCGGTGGATGGTGTTCACGATCTCGCGCCCTTCATGAATCGTGAGCGATACAGGCTTCTCGCAGTAAACGTCCTTGCCAGCCTGAGCGGCGTGCATGGAGATCAACGAATGCCAGTGGTCCGGCGTGGCGATGAGCACCGCGTCAATGTCCGGACGCGCCAGCAACTCGCGGTAGTCGTTGATGCCCTCGCAATGGCGATATTTGCCGGCGCCGCGCTGCGCGGCGCTGATTTCGTCCGCCTGGCGCGCGCCCGGTTCGCGGCGAGCCGTGTCCACGTCGCACACCGCGACCAGTTGAGTCTGCGGGTTGCCGGCGAGGACGTGCAAGTGCCCGCTGCCCATGGCGCCGCGGCCAATAAGCCCGACATTGATGCGTTCGCTGGGTGCGACGGCGCCGTTGCCGCCGCGAACGGAGGCCGGGATGATCCACGGCACCGCCAAAAGTGAAGCGGCTGCGCTGTGCCTTAGAAAGGCACGGCGGGTGAGGCCTGTTTTGGTATGTGTTTGCATTTGGTGACTAACCGCCGCTGGCGAGAGCAAGGCTGACCTGGTTGAAGAAAGTGACGCATTTGGCGACGTCCGGCATGGACTCCAGCCAGTTGTAGGCATACTCGATGCCGAACATCGTGGGCCGGATGCCGAGCTGGTGCAGTTCTTTGAGAATGGCCTCACTATTGCCGACGCCGGTGCCCCAGGGCACGTCGTGCCCATCGGTGCCACGCGCATGGAGATCGTGCATGTGCACTGTAATCACGCGGTCTTTCAACTGCCGCAAGCCCTCTAGCGGGTCAATGCCCGAGCGCATCCAATAGCCGAGGTCCGGGCAAGCACCGATTCGTTTACTCCGCCCCTCGCACGCCTTCAGGATACCTGCCGGCTGCCAATAAACCGGGGACGCTTCCGCGTCGTGATTGTGCAAAGCGACGTTGATGTCGTAGGCATCACAGAACTTCTCCACCGTGCCGAGCGCCTCGGGCTTCGGTTCGGACATAAAGGTCTCGATGCCGATCTTGCGTCCGAACTCGAACACGTTCCGGCAGCCAGCCTCGTCGCCAGGAATGTCCTGAATGAAATACGTGAGCATTCGGACGCCAGCGCTATCAAGCTTGAGCCGCACCTGCCGCAATTCGTCATCGGACAGCCCTGGCTCGAAGTTCCTGGGAATACTGTCGCTGACCTTCTGGAAGCTGAGGCCACCCATGAAAGGCAGACCCAGTGCGGCAGTCTTCTCGATCGCTTCAAACAGCGTGTACTTATGGAAGGTATAGGCCTCGATGCCCAGCCGCCAGCCGAGCTTCTCCTGTGCGCGAATAGCCGGAGTCAGGCTCGCGCTCGGTATCGTCGGCGCCGGTAGATCACCCAGAACGAACTGCGCCGCCGCTAGATAGAACGGCAGCAGCTTCGGGTCGCGGAACACATATGGATTGTGCGCGATGGTGCAGTAGAAGGTCCGGCCGCGGCCGTAGTTGCGCACCCAGGCGAGGGCAAAGTCGCCGTCGGCGCGCTCGGGCTTGGTGAAGCGGGGGTCTTGCTTGAAGTCGGTCTTATCGTTGTCAATGCTGAACAACACACGCACGCGTTTGCGCGAGAAGGGATCCTGCGCGCGGAAGAACTCGTCCCGGTAGTCAAAGTCCCGGCCGCCAAGAGCCTGGCTGATGGGATGCGTCGGGTCGTCGAGCTTGATATAGACATGCTCGTCGCTCGCGCGGTGAAACGCGCCCCGCGCACCGAGCATGAGCCCGAACTCCGGCCAATCCTCGACCGCGCCCGGCCACTGAGTGAAAGCCACTGAGGTCCCATGGACGCCCATCATCCCGCCGCCGCCATACACGAATTCCAACAGACTCTGCCGCAGAGCGGGGTCGGTAAAGAGATTGCCGACGTTGTTGTTGAAGAACACGGCGTCGAACTGTCGCAGGCTTTCGGGCCGAAACACCTCTGGATCACGACTCACCACGGTAGTGAACGCTCCGGTCTTCCGCCCCATCAGCTCAAACGCGAGATTCGCTGTCGGGATGGAGGCATGGCCACCGTAGTTCACGTTTCGATCAAAGATGAGTAACTTCCGGGGCTTGCGCGGCTGGGCGAAGGCGCGCGCGGGAATGGCCGCCTCAATCAAGTCACGCTCGTTGCTTCCGGCGGCGGTCTCCGCTGCGCGGACGGCTGACGCACCACAGGTAAGCGCAAGAGCGCTGGTGGTGGCGCGCGCAAGGAAAGCGCGACGCGTCAAGGCGAGCGCGGGCTCGGCCGGGAGTCGATTACGATGAGAGTGATCTTGGTGCTCTTTCAACATGCTGGGGCTGCATTGTGGGCCTTGGTTGGCCGTGGTCAAGCCCGGGAAGCCCCCACTTCCCTGCTTCCGAGCGCAAAGAGTCTGTCAGGGATTCCCCCGACAGAGGATTTCCGTCGTTCCTGACTGCCCGCTCATCGTCGGGCCGCATAGGATGGCACCGTCGTTCCGAACCGCAGCAGGAGCGGTTGGTACGCAAGTGAAGAAATAACGATAGATTACAACAGAGAACAGATCAGTGAGAATGGCCCCCCAGCAGACGAGCCAAGCAACGGAAGGAAGATCGAACAAAACTATGCAGAAGATAATAATCCAGGAACAAGTGTCTCGCTTGCGGCCGCTGACCCCCAGCGCGCCCAAAGCGGAGCGTCTTCCCACCGTCACCGTAGTCTATGAAGATGCCGCTGCCCTCAAATGGGCGCAGGAAGAATGCAAACGGATGTTCGTGGGGCCCTGTTGGGTGCGCATCCAGAGCACTTGGTGGAAGCTCGACTCGTTGAGCGACCCCCCCGTGTTAGCAGGGGCGGTGTCGAAGGCGATGCGGGCTGACCTGATTGTCGTGGCGATCCGAGCAACGGAGGGGTTCCCCCTGCCCTTTTACGTTTGGGTCGGCTCGTGGCTGCCCCACCGTTTGCATGGTGAGGGCAAGCTCGTGGCTTTGATTGCCACGCCCAAACCACACGGCTTCCATAGGAATCGCGCAGCGGAGTGTTTGCGATCTGTGGCGCAGCGAGCAGGGATGCGTTTCCAGGTCAAAGAGCGCAATTTGGGCTTGGAGGCTCTAGACGGCTGGGAATAAAAGACCCGGCTACTGCCGGGCCTTGTATCGTATCACCACGCGGTCCGGCTCGAACCATACGATGAACTGAGACCAAACTGGCGACAGGCGTCACTCACCGGCTTGAGGCCGTTGGAGAACCGCTGGGACTGACATTACCAGTTGCCGGCGCCGTTGGGGAACTCAATCCCTACTCAGGCGCGCTGGCCACCGGCAGAGGACAACCGCATTCCTCAAGACCCTGCGGAAGGAGCAGCGTGCCCATAAAGGAGCTACCGTCTCTGAGTGCGGCAGTCACCTGCCGTTCTTCGGCGTATCGCGAAAACAGGCGGCGGCTTTGGGGGGGCTTTAGGGCTGTCATTACCCACATCTGGAACGGCCTTCGTTGAGGGCAACTGATGGTGAAAGTTGGGCCGACGCTTTGAAACATCGTTAGCGGTGGCTGTCTATAGCAGCCCGAACCTAACCCGGATCCCCAACCCCGGTGGCCTGTAGCCCGTCGCGTGGCCGTGGCCGGGCTGATCCGGCCACAGGTCATCCCGCCATTGGGGCACAATGGTGGTCCGCCGCGTGCGTCGGCGACGGGAGTGCCGCACCGGCCCGCTGCCGGCCTAGCTGAGGCCAGGTCCAAGCC
>Ga0209697_10008100_pt1 | contig 12046 bp, 14 predicted proteins | sample AliMusrvi5mmetaG_FD_184115 | JGI IMG/M metagenome (GOLD analysis project Ga0209697, IMG submission 184115) | Freshwater lake bacterial and archeal communities from Alinen Mustajarvi, Finland, to study Microbial Dark Matter (Phase II) - Alinen... | ecosystem: Environmental > Aquatic > Freshwater... | reverse complement strand
GCTCTCACTGCACCTATAATCGCTCCGTAGAGGTGCCCCTCTTCATCGCCTGCTTTATTGTACCGGTCAACCTGGTCAAGAACCATCGCTTCATCAACTTCTTTCTGTGCACTGTTGTTGAAGTAGTGGTTTTTTTCTTCTATCGGCCGGAATTCACTTTTTGACTTCGCTACGTCGGGCGCTGCAGCGCTGTACCAGAGCTCAAATCCTGCAGCCTCCGCAATTGACAAATGGGTCTTGTCGTGCCAAGCCCAGGCCTGTAACGATGAGAGCATAAAGGACAAAATAACGGAAAGCGAAGCAACTCCTTTTGATAGGGTTCGCATGACGGCCTCTCAGGTTTTAGTGATGGGATAACCGCTTGACAGGCGGCTCAGAAAAAAACGATGGTCCATGTTCATTGCGCTCAACCTGGTGACATTTCAAGCATTTTTCTGATAGAGCCCAATGAGGCAAGACGAAGTGTTTCGTCGATGACAATCTCAGGTTTGCGTGAAAGCATGCACTGATAGAGCTTTTCAAGAGTATTCTGCTTCATCTGTGTACAGACACTGAATGGATTTTCAGGATCTTTTGGCGCCGGAATGAAGGTTTTCAAGGGAGAACGCCTCTGCATTTCATAGAGAATACCGGGTTCTGTCGCTACTATAAACTGCTCTCGTGAACTTGAAACGGTATAGTCAAGCAGTGCTTTTGTTGAACCTGTAAACGCAGCATGACGCAGCACCTCCTCCCTGCATTCGGGATGGGCTATAAGCTCGGCCTCCGGATGCTCACGGCACGCATTGAGAATAATGGACTCGGAAAAAGCATCATGAACGTAACAACAGCCCTGCCAAAGAATCATCTTCCGATTCAGCTTCCTTGAAATATAGCCGCCAAGGTTTTTGTCGGGAGCAAAAATAATCTGCTTTTCTGCCGGAATCTGACGGATGATCTGTTCGGCATTGGAGGAAGTACAGGTGATATCGGAAAGTGCTTTGATATCAGCAGTCGAGTTGATATAGGTTACGACAACGGCACCCGGGTACTGTAATTTAAATTTCCGAAACTCTTCCGGAGGGCAGCTGTCGGCAAGAGGACAACCCGCATAGGTATCGGGCATCAAGACCTGTTTCCCTGGATTAAGAATTTTAGCAGTTTCAGCCATGAAATAAACCCCTGCAAAAACAATGACATCTGCATCATTTTTTTCTGCTGCTCTGGCCAGGGCCAGACTGTCGCCGACTACATCAGCGATTTGCTGTATCTCGGGGACCGTATAGTAGTGAGCAAGAATAAGGGCATTCATCTCTTTTTTCAATACCCTTATTCGCCTGAAAAGCTCTTCATGAGCGTAAACGCTGTTTGCCTGAGTGGTTGAAACAATATCTCTGGTCATAATGTGAAGACAATCGGTTACTGACAAGGAAGTGAGGGGTCAAGGGGAGTCAATGAAACGGATTACTTCAAATAGTAATCGAGATCATCGTCTTCCCTGATCAGCAGCAGGATAGCGGCATTTGGAACAATAATATAACGTTCTTCCTCATATTCAATTTCATAAGAACTGTTCTGGATAAAAATTGCCATATCACCCACTTTAGCCTGTAATGGTATATACTGGGCTGTGGTAACACGCTCTTTCCAAGGTTCGTCTGATTCGGGCGGTGGACCAATTGGATAGCCCGGTCCTGTTTTTATAACATAGCCGGACTGGATTTTTTCTTTTTCCTGAACACCCGGTGGAAGATAAATTCCGGATTTTGTTCTTTCGTCAAGAGATTTTGGTCTGATTAATACTCTATCGCCGACAACAACAAATTTATCTGTTATATTTATATTCTGAGTCATGTTATTTCTCTTGACATATTGGCCGTTCTTACCATGGCATTGAACTGAAGAAAATGTAACAAAAATTATGTGTCGGGCAAATCAGGGAGAGATTGGGCAGTCAGGAGCATAGGGGGGCATATACCCCCTTCAGAAGTATTAAAAAAATGAAAACTCCCTTATAAACGTGACTGCAGTCTGCCGGTACTGAATCATGAGCATTATGATCATGGCTGTAACCGACAGGTCACACCTTATAAAACCGGAACCTGAAACGTGCAGAAGTTTTCCACTCTTTTTTTCAAGTATAACACCTATCTGCTTTTTGTAGTCTACTGCGGCATCTCATTTCTTTTCATAAAGTTTCAGGATGATGATCTGCTTACCAAACTGCATAATAACGGCATGGAGGCCAGTGCCTTCATAACCGATAAAATGATGAGCTTTAGCTATGTGCTTAATCTGAAAGAAGAAAATGACCGGCTGATGCGCATCAACACCGAGCTCATTAGCAAGGTACTGAACACTGAAGCCGCAGCTTTTGATGAACGAACCCGCCAGAAAATACTTGCTGACACGACCTTGAAGGCTTCAAAGTTTTTTATGGCCAGAGTGGTTAACCGCAAATTCAGTGATCGGGAAAACATGCTGCTGATCAATGCGGGATCGAGTGATGGAATTAAAAAAGATATGACCGTGCTGACACCGGAAGGACTTGTGGGAAGAGTGAGCACTGTCTCTGAGCATTTTGCGAAGGTAATGCCGGTTATCAATTCAGACTTCAAGGTCAGCGTCGTATCCGGCAAAAGCAACAGCATGGGACTTCTCAGCTGGAACGGCGGCAATGAGTCCATCGCCCAGATTGAACATATCCCCATAAGCAGCAACCTCAAACTGAATGAACAGGTACTTACCTCTGACTTCAGTACATTTGCAAGCCGCGGTATCCCTGTCGGAAAAGTGGTAAGAATTCAGCCAGATAAACTTTTCTATACGGTAGAAGTGAAACTTGCCGTTGATTTTTCATCATTGACCCATGTACTGATTGCGCCCCTTAAAATTGAAACTGAAAAAATCGAGATGATCAGAGAGAATACTTCCGGTGAAACATTCCCTTAATTGCAGAAACTGACTTGTGACAAAAAAATATCCTCTTTATATCGGCATTCTCTTTATTGTCGCACTCTTGCAGGAGTTCGGGTTCTCCCACCTCACCCTGTTTGATGTATCCCCCGATATCATCACAATTTTTATTGCTGTTATTTCTGTAACCGTCGGCCAGAAGAGCGGCACAAGCCTCGGGTTTATGGCTGGTCTGCTTTCGGGCATCCTTTCAGGAAACATGGGTCTCAATATGCTTGCAAGAACAGTTGAGGGGTTTATCGCAGGCTTTTTCAATATCCCCGCCGGCAGCCATGCAACTGCAACACAGAAAACTAAACGCATCTATTTAGCTATAGTGACGGCGGGTTTTTGTGCCAATTCGGTTCTGGCCGCAGGGTACAATCCTCTCGCTATTTCGCCGGTATACCGGATATTTGTTCTTGGAGTCATTGAATCTGTGTTAACCCTCATCCTCGCCGTTATCGTAACCCGGTTATTTTTGAGACAATCACTTGCAGACTGAACGATGGATAAACTTCAGCGAAGCATCTGGGTTATACCGCTTTTTGTAATAGCTGTTTTTTCCGTCCTGTTCGGGCGGCTATTTTATCTGCAGGTGCTTAATTTTCAGGAGCTCGGATCACTTTCAACCTCGAACAGCATCCGCAGAATCTGGTCTCAGCCGCCAAGAGGACGCATGATTGATAAAAACGGCGTTGTCCTGGTTGACAATCAGGCCCTCTATACGGTAAAAGTGATTCCGTCAGAATTCAAAAAAGCGAAAACAGATTACCTCGCATGGATACTGGAAATGGATAAAAGCGAGCTGGCTGAGAAAATCACTAAAGGAGCGGAACTGAACAAGTTTGCCGCATTAACCGTAAGTCGTAACCTTAACGCCAGATCGATAGACCGGCTGAGTGAAAATCTCTGGCAGCTTCCGGGAGTGCTTATTGATACTGACAACAAGCGAAAGTATCCTGAGTCATTTCACGGGGCACATATTTTCGGATATTCCCGTCCCATATCGAAAGAACAGATTGAAGCACTGGACGATGACAGTTATGCCCCGGATGACAAAATCGGGTTCAGCGGTCTTGAAAAGTATTATGAAGAGTGGCTGAGGGGTGAGAAAGGAGCCCGATATGAGATGATTACACCTCTCGGTAAATTTGCAGGGAAATACAATAGCGGAAAAAATGATATCCCATCCGTGCGGGGCGACGATCTTTACCTTGCTCTTGACGGCGGCCTGCAAGAGCTTGCCGAACAACTCCTGAAAAAAACCGGGAAATCCGGTGCTGTTGTTGCAATGGACCCTTCGACAGGGGGAATTCTTGCCCTTGCCAGTGCTCCTGACTACGATCTTGATACGTTCAACGGGTCTACCGATCGCAAAGGGTGGAATGATATTATTACGTCTCCCCAGAAACCCCTTTTTAACAGAACAATTCAGGCTGTCTACCCTCCAGGCTCCATCTACAAGATGATTCTTGCCATGGCCGCACTTGAAGAGAAAAAATTTGATCCGGATAAGAAAGTACTTGACAGCGGTGTCTTCATGTACGGGGGCAGACGTTTTCTCAGTAACGAAGGCAAGGGACACGGATGGGTGGATATGAGAAATGCGATTACGGTTTCATCGAATGTTTACTTCTATAATCTGATTTTTCATGTAGGGTTTGACAATTGGACAAAATATGGAAGTATGTTCGGCTTTGGAGATAAAACCGGGATTGACCTTACCGGGGAGCGAGCGGGCCTTCTGCCATCAACCAAATATTACGATAAACGGTACGGTAAAGACAAGTGGACAAAAGGGTATCTGGTCAGCCTTGCCATTGGTCAGGGAGAACTCGGGACCACGCCGGTTCAGCTTGCTGCCTACGCCGCAGCTATTGCAAACAACGGAACACTCTATCAACCGCATATTGTCAACGGATACAGGGATGCTGAAAACGGCAAATATTATCCTTTGACCTATGAAAAGAAGCAGTTGCCAGTTTCCGCCTCAACATTCAGCCTGATCAAGGACGGTATGATTGGAGTCGTTCAGCGCGGGACAGGAACGCTTGCTAAAGTGCCAGGCATCAACGTTGCCGGCAAAACCGGAACTGCACAAAACCCCCATGGAAAGGACCATGCCTGGTTTATCGCGTTTGCGCCCGTTGAAAATCCAAAAATAGCCATGGCGGTGCTGGTCGAAAATGCAGGTTTCGGCGGGTCCATTTCTGCTCCGATTGCCCGCGAGCTTATAAAGTATTATCTACAGGGTCGCGAAATGCCCGGTTCAGCTCCTCAAAAAGGAGTAAAAGCCTCCGATAACTCTTTGCCTGCCGCAGAGAGCAGTGATAACGATCTGCCGGTGATTGAACCTGAAAAACCTCTCAATAGCAAGGAGCCTGCCACCGGGGCACCTCCTGAAAGTAACAGCGGAAAGCAGCAGCAAAATGATTTATAAGCATGACCCTGCATCAATCCAGGGATTCCTTGAGGATACGAGTAATCTGAAAACAGGCCATACGCCGGGAGTCTTTTTTCCGGAAACAACCGATGACCTCTCCGCATTACTCAAAGGTGCGCCGAAAGAGCATCGGCGATTCACCATAGCCGGAAACGGAACTGGCACCACCGGCGCCAGAATCCCTCTTGGGGACTATGTCATTTCCATGCAGAAGCTTGACCGGATAGGTGAACCGGTCGAGCTTTCCAATGACAAGGCATGTATTACCGTTCAGGCAGGGGCGCTCCTGGGCGACATCCAGAAAAAAGTCGAACAGAGCGGCTGGTTTTACCCGCCTGACCCGACAGAAAAACTGTGCTTCATCGGCAGCACCATAGCGAACAACTCTTCGGGAGCCAGATCATTCAAATACGGCCCCACAAGAAAGCATATTTCAAGAATCCTTGTTGTCCTCCCCGAAGGCGACCGGCTTGATCTCTCACGGGGAACATGCCAAGCTGATAAACAGGGAATGTTCCACCTCAGCCTGCCAATAGCCGGAAATATTGCATTCCAGAGACCGCAATACACAATGCCTGATACATCTAAGCACAATGCAGGATACTTTTCAGAGGAGGGAATGGATCTTATCGACCTCTTTATCGGTTCCGAAGGGACGCTCGGCATTATTGCCGAAGCAGATCTCATGCTCATACCACTCCCGACAGCAATCATCTCCTGCCTAGTCTATTTCAGTACCATGGATGATCTCTTCAGATTTGTCAGCCTGCTGAAAGATATCAACAACCCGGTCACTCCCAGGGCTATAGAGTTTTTTGACAAACAATCACTCAGCTTTCTCGCCTCAAAATATCCTGAAGTACCTTCGAACAGCTGCGGAGCGATTTTTTTAGAGCAGGAAACAACTCCGGAAACTGAAGAGAACGACCTGGATACCCTGTTTGATCGAATGGAGACCTGCAACGCCATGACCGACGAATCGTGGATGGCTCTTGACCGTGATGAACAGGCTCGATTACGCGAGTTCCGCCATTCATTGCCTCTTCTCGTTAACGACTGGCTCAGCAAGCAGCAAGAGAGCAAAATCAGCTCTGACATGGCAGTGCCGGATGGAGCGTTCCGTGAACTGTACGATTATTATTGTAACTCCTGCGAGGAACACGGTTTTTTCTATATCATTTTCGGCCATATCGGCAATTCCCACGTGCACCTGAACATCCTCCCCCGCAACAGAGAAGAGTTTGTAAACGGGAAAGCCCTCTACCGTGAATTTATCGCTAAAGTTCTTTCGCTTGGAGGTACAATTTCAGCCGAGCACGGCATAGGCAAGCTTAAGGCTGAATACCTTGTTGAGATGTACCATGACCAAGGCATACAGGAAATGGTACGGATAAAAAAATCCCTGGATCCAGCTCTAATCCTCAACATCGGAAATCTTATCCCTCCTGCATATCTGGCTTAACTGAATACGACTAAAGAATTGAGAGGTTCTATTATGCTGTTATTTTTTTCTGAGAGGCAGGGATTTTTTTTGCTAACCATCTTGTTAATGATGAAAACAAACCATTTTGGTTCCCATGGGTGATAGACAATACGTTGAAGGGGGATATGGTACTGAACGGAACAGGTGGAGAACTTCTTCTGATATAACCCCCACAATGCAGAAATAATAGCCAAATACGTGGACAACCAATTATTACTGTTACAGCAGGAAAATTCCCGTCTGAAAGCACTTCTGAACGAGAATGAGGAAAAGCTGACTGCCTCCCTTCGCAACAGTGAGCTCCTTCATGCCAGCGAGGAAAAGTTCAGGAAACTGTTTGAGGAGCATTCCGCGGGAATGCTCCTTATTGATCCAGATACGACTACCATCATCGATGCCAATCGGGCGGCAGCCAGTTTTTATGGCTTCTCTGTCGAGGAACTCAAACAGAAATCTCTTCAGCAGATCAATCTTTTTTCACCAGATGTCCTGAAAGAGATAGAAAAGAGCCGTCGATCATCGTCGCAAAACCGCTTTTCTGTTTCCGAACGCCGCGCTGATGGTTCTGTGCGAGATGTAGAGGTATTCACGAACATGATTGAAATAGCGGGTAAAACGCTTCTTTATGCAGTTATTCATGACATCACAAAGCGAAAGCAGGTTGAGCGGGCTTTGGAGTTGAATGAAATAATGTTTCGTTCCATTGCTGAACAGATTTCCGAGATAATTTTCGTTACGAATCAAACTGGAGTTACAACCTATGCCTCACCTGCTGTTGAAGCAATGACTGGCTATAAACCAGATGAGGTGATCGGTCATCGCTTTATAGAATTTCTGGCTGAAGAGGACATTGAGAGAGCTATCAGTTCATTTCAGGAGGGTTTGAAGAGCAAGAAGGATTCTACGCTCGAATTCCGCTACAGAAAAAAAGACGGCACAATCTTTTACGCAGAGCTTCATGTGCAATATTATGAGAATCAGGGATTTATCGGATTGTTACGGGATATTACAAATCGAAAGGCGTCGGAAAAGAAGCTGCATGACTCTTTGATGCAGTTGGAACACATGATGAACGGGACTCTGCATGCAATAGCAAACATTGTGGATGCTCATGACCCTTATACCGCAGGCCACGAAAGGCACGTAGGTATAATTGCATCGGATATTGCCAGGGAAATGGGATGGCCTGAAGAGAAATGCAAAAACCTGAACTTAATCGGACTGGTGCACGACATCGGCAAAATCTCTATTCCTGCGGAGATCCTTTCCAAGAGCGGGCGGTTATCTCCGATTGAGTATGAACTCGTCAAAACCCATGCTGAACAGGGCTACCGGATACTCAAAGATATAGAGTTTCCAATACCAATTGCGCAAATCATCCTGGAGCACCACGAACGTATGGATGGCAGTGGTTATCCTCAAGGACTCAAGGGGAATGAGATTCTTCCCGAATCGCGCATTCTTGCCGTCGCCGACGTCCTCGAAGCCATGTCGTCACATCGACCCTACCGGTCGTCATTAGGGATTGAAGCTGCCATCAGTGAGATTGAGGCACAACGTGGCACCTTATTCGACATTGAAGTGGTTGACGCGATGCTCCGACTCATTCGGAAAAATGGATATCAGCTCCCTGTCTGACGGTATTCGGACAAGAAGGAAAACTGTTTTGCTTGTGTTTATCGCCAAGGGAGTGCTTCGCGACTACTCCTATTCGATTTTATGAAAAAAGAGAAAAAAGCAACACCGGAATTCAAGACTGAAGTCGAAGAACAGCAGTTCTGGTCGACACAAGACTCCACAGACTATGTGGACTGGGACAAAGCTGAAATAACAATTTTTCCAAATCTCAGGCCAACGCTCAAAACCATCTCACTCCGCCTCCCCGAACCAATGCTTAACCGCTTGAAGCAATTGGTCGATGAGCGTTACGTACCCATCTCTCTTAAAGATATTTCTCAAGGAACGGCCAAGCAACTCATTCTGGCACTTCGGGAAAGCACATTCCGTTCAAGCCTCGAAAACCTCTGGGAAAAATATCATCAGCCATTGCACAGCATTCTGAAAGAACGCGATGCGGCGAGTGTTGAGCTGTCAGGGTGTTTGAAGGAGCTGGGGTATGAGTAAACAATTCATTGTGGCCAGCTTCATCATGGTTTATACAGTAATATGGTTTGTGGTATCGAAGTCGAACGATAGTTTTTCAAGATATGATATTTGCGTATTATGCTATTAAGGTTAGCTATGCGATAAAAACAGTGTCACTGAAAATTGATGATTGCTTCGTAAATGCAAATGATCATTCCGATAGCCATCGGAACACATAAAACGTTATCGTGATGGAAACTGTATTTATCGAAACAACAATTCCAAGCTACTATGTTGCTCGACGGGCACGTGACATTGTACAAGCAGCAAGGCAGGAACTCACGATTGAGTGGTGGGATAACCATAGTTCCCGCTATGAATTGCTTTCATCCCAAATCGTTTTGGATGAGTTGGCTCGTGGAGAACAAAAGATGGCTGAAAAAAGGCTGGAACTGCTTGGAAATATTCCTTTACTTGTGATCAGCGAGCCAGTGATAAAAATAGCAGAAGAATTACTCCGCGATGGAGTCGTTCCACAAAAGGCGGCAGATGACGCATTTCACATCGCGTGTGCCGGTGTTCATCACGTTGATTTTCTGTTGACTTGGAACTGCACCCACATCGCCAACCCTCACAACAGACATCGCATTGAGCGCTGTTTTGCTCGATATCAAATTACAGTGCCGGTAATATGCACACCTGAAGAATTTATTGGAGATAATTATGCAGACTATTCATGACCAAAAACCTGATTCGATCATCCGTGAAGTCAGGTGCCTGAAGGAAGACAATGCCGCTGAATACGGCTTCGACGTCAGATTGATCGCAGCCGCCGCTCAATTGCAGCAACGCCAGCATCCCGAACGAATGGTAACACGAATACTAACGGATGCAGAAAAAGCGCACGGAAAACAACCGTTAACCCGCCCCGTAACAGAGAATGAATTGTAAAAATTCTAATGAATTCATACCCCAAAGCAGAGCTATGGGGTATGAATTCATTTTTCATCGATTCTTTCACGAAGCAAAGCTTCGGGGAATATATCCTATAGAGATTCTGCAGGATTTTTTGTGGTCTTGCCATTCACAATCTCCAGAAACCTCAGATTTTAGCGAGTATCGAGTCAATTGTTCTCATCCTGCCTGCCGGTTGATTTTTTCAAAAACGTTGTGGACTGGGAAAAAGCCGAAATAACCATTTTTCCAAATCTGAAGCCAACGCTCAAAACCATATCACTCCGCCTCCCCGAACCAATGCTCAACCGTTTGAAACAATTGGCAAACGAGCGTGACGTACCCATCTCTCTTAAAGATATTTCTCAAGGAACGGCCAAGCAACTCATTCTGGCACTTCGGGAAAGCACATTCCGCTCAAGCCTCGAAAACCTCTGGGAAAAATATCATCAGCCATTGCACAGCATTCTGAAAGAACGCGATGCGGCGAGTGTTGAGCTGTCAGGGTATTTGAAGGAGTTGGGGTATGAGTGAACCATTCGCAGGCTTTGGCAATAAAAACCCCCGGGATCGTCACCGACTCAAGGTCGGGAAAGGATTTCTCCGGGAGCCCTTCTGCAAGAAATGAGTAAGCCGATGGCGGAGGTGATGAAAAAAGCTATATTTCAAAACTGCTGTAGCCGGTTTGGACTGATCTGTACAAGCCGCGATGACAAACAGTGATGTTGTTTTCTTTCTCTATTAATTTTGCACCATTCCGGCAAACTGTATGAAGTCAGTTTACATAGAATCATCTGTCATAAGCTATATCACAGCTCGGCCAAGCAGGGATTTAGTGACATCTGCGCGACAGGCGATCACTATTGAATGGTGGGAGACCTACAGGGATCTATTTGATGTTTTTATTTCAGAATTGGTGTTAGAGGAAATTGGAACTGGTGATCTACAAGCTGCAAGTAATCGGTTGGCAATCGTTGAAAATATCCCCGTTCTTGTGGCAACAGAGAATGCGATTGCATTAGCCAAGGCTTTAATTGTAGAAAATGCTATTCCTGCCTCAAGCGCAGAAGATGCATTACATATCAGTATTGCCGCTGTGCAAGGTATAGATTTTCTGCTTACATGGAATTTCAAGCACATAAATAACGCAAACATGAGAGATAAAATAACTCAAGTTGTCAATCGTTTGAATTTTCGTAGTCCAATACTTTGTTCTCCAGAGGAGTTAATCAATGAAAGATGATCCAATCGTAGAAGAAATCCGTAGAGTTAGAAGCGCCCATGCGGCGAGATATGGCAACGATCTTGATCGTATTTTTGCGGCCATCAAAGAGTCAGAAAAAAAGTCTGCCGCCAAGTTGGTTAATCGCGAGCCAATACTTCAATCATTATCTGTCCCAACCATTAAAGCTCAGATTTCGACAAATGAGATCGTAGATTGTATCCGTGAAGGAAGGGAACGGTAGAACCCTCAAATGGATGCAATGAGCCAACAGCTTGTTGGCCAATTACCTTGGTGCCATACCATTTCGATCATTTCCAAATGCAAGGTGGGCAACGAAGCGCTCTATTATGCCCAGCAAACCTTGCAAATCAACTGGAGCCGGGCGGTTCTTGCCTATAAAATCAGCAAGTTGACTAATGAGTGAACTGACTTTTTACAATACGCTGCTGATCGACATTAAGCAGCGTATACGGCAAGCGCAAACAAAAGCGATCATGACTGCCAATTCGGAACTGATTTCAATGTGGGATATCGGGTATATGATCCGCTTTGCCAAAGAATACGGGACATTAATTTTGCAACAGCCTGTTGCAAAATTACCGCAGCAGGCCTTGCATGCAGGTATTCCTTGGGGCTTATAACCGCTTATTGATTGAAAAAATCAAGGATTTACCTGCCCTATTCTGAGAGATGAGTGAACAATTCATTGTGGCTGGCGACGATTATAAAAACTGGCTGAAAAAGGTGAAACTCCCTCGCTCTGTACAGCTCAAAGCTGCGATATCGGTAAACAAGGAGCTTTTACATTCAATGAGGCAACAGCATGTTGGCCCATTACCCTGCGCAAATAACACTGCATGGCTAAAAAAAATATTTTTCATACCTCAGACAGCTTTTGTCCCACTCCCGTTGGTAAATT
>Ga0209697_10008096_pt1 | contig 12049 bp, 9 predicted proteins | sample AliMusrvi5mmetaG_FD_184115 | JGI IMG/M metagenome (GOLD analysis project Ga0209697, IMG submission 184115) | Freshwater lake bacterial and archeal communities from Alinen Mustajarvi, Finland, to study Microbial Dark Matter (Phase II) - Alinen... | ecosystem: Environmental > Aquatic > Freshwater... | reverse complement strand
GTTCGGCTACTATCAAAAGTCTCCTAAACTTAAAAATATCATCCTATTTTTAGCTCACAATGTCATAAAAAAGTTTTGTACTTTTGTTTGCGACTTTTGGGTATTAGAAGAAATACCTTGAGTAAGTCTGTGATTTTTTTCATTGTTTTTATTTTAATTGTTATTGATTGAGTTGATTTGTGTTGAATTCTATTACAATTTCAGGTCATTTAAGAATTGCTCTTAGAATCCGGATTTATTTTAAGATTTAATTTGATGAATAACGATACAAGAGTGCCACTGCTGTTTCTGTTGAATTTCGCCAATGATACAGCTGATGGCAACAAGGCTGTTACAAGAATAAATGAGTATCGTTTTCTCATTTTTTATTTACTATTTATACTACCTTTTTTATAGGATACAAAAGTAAGCATAAACAGAGGCAGAGCAACTTATTTCTTGTTAAGGACAAGTTAAATGTTAATTTGCGAATAAATGACCACAGTAATAAACGTGAAAAACCCAACAGTTCTATTGCTCGTTAATTGGCTTTTTAAATTTCTGAATAGTTTAAAAAACGAAGGAATGACACATTTTGATGAACTCAAATTCAGTTTGAATATTTTATAAATCTTATCTTTGCAGAGTCATTGAACTTTTCTGTTTTGAATTTATGAAAAAAATTATCCTGATCCTTTGCCTTATGATCTCTGTACTGGCAGGGAACTCTCAAACATCACGTCAATTGTCCGACAGCGCTTATTCAATCATGAAATCAGGCAGGTTTGACGAAGCAGTTTCTTTGCTTTTGAGAGCAATCAATAAGGACACCCTCAATGCAAATGCTTTCTTTTACATGGGCCTTGCCAAGGCAAATACCAAAAACTACAACCAGGCAATCATCTATTTCACACGGGCCATTGAACTTGACACATCCAAACACGATGTGCTCTATAACCGCGCTGTCACCTATTATTATCTAGGCAAAAACAGTGAAGCTCTTGCAGATTATTCTGCGCTGATCAAAAAAGATGCAAAGTACTATCTCGCCTATATTGGCGCCGGGAACATCCTTGCCACGGATCATGAATTTAAAGCCGCCGTTTACAACTACTCCATGGCAATTAAATTAGCGCCTCAGATGCCCGATCCTTACAGGTTCAGGGGGTCGGTTTATTACAACATAGACCGTGTTGAAGATGCCTGTTATGATTGGGACCTTGCCGTTTCGCTTGGCGACTCAACATCCTTGAAGTACAAAAAGAAATATTGCATCCCCTATTTCACAAGCCTTGTTGATAAAAGCACAAAGAAAATACTGAAGAATCCAAAGGATACGAATGCTTATTCCGACAGGTACTATTCTTATTCCTATCTGAAAAAATACACTGAAGCTATCGCTGACCTGGACAAAATAATTGAGATCTACCCGAAGGATACCATTGCTTATTATAACCGCGGCGTAATGTACGGATATCTGAACAAGTTTGACAAAGCCGTTGCTGATTATACAAAGGCGCTGGAAATTGATCCTTATTATCTGGAAGCATGCTATAACAGGAGCGATGCCTACAAGGAACTTAAAAACTATGAGAAAGCCATAGAGGACCTGACTTATGTTTTTGACAAATCAAACGGGCAATTCGACATTTACAAGAAGCGTGGTGAATTATACCTGCTCAACGGCGATAAAGTGAAAGCCTGCGAAGATCTCAAAATTGCGCTTAACAGTGGTGATAAGAGTGTGAAGGATTTGATTTTTAAAAATTGTAAGTAAGGGAAGGATGTTAGTTGTTAGTTGTTAGTTGTTAGTTGTTAGTTGTTAGTTGTTAGTTGTTAGTTGTTAGTTGTTGTTAGATGTTGGATTTATGAAAAAAATAATACTGTCTTCTTTCATTTTATTCATTCTTGTTTTTCAACTTGACCTTGTTGCACAAACCGGCAGCAGGGTTAAGTTGTGGAGCACTACCGACCCTTTTGAAACCAAAGCATTCATCGAAAACCTCGGGCAGTTTGACAAATGGGCTGCTTCTGATGTGCCCATCAAATTTGCATTGAATGCAGATGATAAAATTTTCTTTACTCAAAAAGGCATCATCTTTAAACTTCGCAAATCAGAAAATCTCACAGAAGAAGAACGTGAAAAACGTGAGCGTAAACCCACCAGAGAGATAAAAAACGTTTCAAAGTTTTACTACATCACAATGACATGGCAGGGCTGCAACGACAGCACCACCATCGAAGCGCAGGATCAGGCACAGGGTTATTTCACTTTTGGTGAAGAAGGTTTTGAAAACATCAAAGCCAAAGGTTTTGAAAAATTGGTTTATAAAAATCTTTATCCCGGAATTGATGTGGAATATATCATCCCTGCTCCGGTTGCTTCGGCTTCGCTCAGCAACCGGCAGCACTGCGGAATTAAATACAGCATTATTGTTCATCCCGGCGCTGATATCAGCAGGATAAAAATGGTTTATTCAGGTGATGTGGATAAGTTGAAAATTGATCTTTCAGGTAACATCATCATCAAAACACCGGCAGGATATATCACTGATCATGCCCCACACAGCTACATCACCAAATCCGGCGATTCTATTCAATCAAATTTTGTGTTGAATGACAACACCGTTTCCTTTGCCTTCACCCAACCACAAACAACAAACCACAACCAACAAACGATCATCATTGACCCGTGGACTATAACACCTGCTTATCTTTTGAATGATGACGCCGCCTACGACGTAGCTTATGATGACCACGGAAACACTTATGTTTCGGGAGGAACCTATCTTTTTAAACTCGCCAAATACGATGCTGCCGGAAATTTCCTGTGGGGCTTTACGTATCCCACCGGCTGGTGCCCCGGATGGTCATGCTATTCCAAATTTTGTCTGCTTCCGAATTCAGGAACAGTTTTTATCGGAGAGGCTGCCAATCTTACAGGTCCCAGGGTAATGAAAATTGAAAGCAATGGAACACTTTTTTATACCACCCCTAATTTTCCGGGCAACGAAGAGATATGGGTGATGTTCTACAACCGCTGCACCGGGCAGTTGGCGGGCTTCGGAGGCGGGACTCAATTGCCCAATAACCTGCAGTTGATTGCCGACACCAATCTTTCAGGGAGTACCATAAAAAATTTCAATTACAACACAACGCCCCGCAATGACATTGCATCTGTGGAGATGGATTACAATGGCGATTTCTATGCACTGATGTCGTCGCAGTCAAGTCCGAGCGCCAACCACATCATGAAAAGCCTTATTTCGAACGGCTACAATCCCGGTCCGGCATTCGATGTTTCCACAGGATATAATTATTATGAAACCACCAACTCAGGCATACCGGGCTTTATTCCTTCAAATGTCAGCACACGTTCCAATGCGCTTGCTTTGAACAACAATTACCTTTTCAGTTATGACGGGCGAACGCTCGAAGCATGGAACAAAACCAACGGCACACTGCTGGCATCAGCGCTGGTAAATGCAGTTTATGCAGGCGGGCAGAGCAGAACGCATGAGGGCATTGCCGTTGATGATTGTAACCAGGTTTACGTTGGCGGCAATATGCTTGTACATGTGTACACTTTCAACGGTACTGCATTTACTGCGCTGCCTTCCATCCCTTCTATTCCAAATGAAGTGTATGATGTGAGACTGGATAAGGTGTCAAACACGCTGCGCATTTCAGGGCTTGGTTTTGTCGCCGTTGTCGCTGCTTATCCCTGCAATTCGGGCAATGTGCTGAGCATTTCGCACACCATTGATAATTGCTATGGCAGCGCCTGTGTTACGGTGAGCGGTGGGGTTCCCTCCTACTCTTACCTGTGGAGCAATGGCGCAACCACCAACTGCATCAGCGGACTTCAGTCGGGAACGTACATTGTTACTGTCAGCGATAATTCATGCATTCAGTTGCACATCACCGACACGGTGACCATCGCACGCACTGTTGTTCTGCAAGTCAGCGGCGACACGGTTATTTGCGCAGGATCGTGCACTGTGCTCACAGCTTCGGGGGCCTCCACATACACATGGACGCCTGCAGCGGGATTGAGCGCCACAAGCGGTGCAGTGGTTACCGCCAGCCCTATGGTCACTACGGTTTATACGATCACAGGCATCACCAACGGATGCCCGGGACGTGACTCTATCAGGATACATGTGAAACCACGGCCTGCCGCATTTCTTGGCAACGACACGCTTTTGTGCGGTGTTTCGTCAGTCACTTTAAATGCTGCCAACCCGGGATTCACTTATCTTTGGTCAACGGGTGATACTACGCAGACCATCGCCGTTACTGCCGACGGGAGTTATTCTGTAACTGTAAATGGCCTGCATTGCACGGGACAGGACACCATCAGCGTCCATTTTGTTCCGCCGCCGGTGGTGAATCTTGGCAATGATACAACGATTTGCCCCGGCACTTCGCTGGTGCTCGATGCACAAAATCCGGGGGCCGGTTACCTTTGGTCAACGGGGGCAACCACACAAACCATCAATGTAAGCACTGCCGGCAATTACTGGGTGATCGTCACCATCGGTATTTGCGTTACTTCCGACACCATACAGATACATGTGGTGCCTGAGATCAGCCTGGGCCGCGATCAGTCGCTGTGTTTTCAGCCACAAGACACGCTGGGTATTGACATTGACGCCACATCCTATCATTGGTCAACGGGCGACACAACGCATCAGATCATCGTGAGCGAACCGGGGCAGTACTGGCTCAGCGTTTTTCATGATAATTGCATACTTACCGACACTGTCAATGTTACGGGCGGTTTCACCAGCCTGTATATTCCGAATGCTTTTACACCCGACAACAACGGGTTGAATGATTACTTCCGTCCGTATGGCATTGGCGTCACGGCTTTCGACATGAAGATATTTACGCGCTGGGGCGAAGAGATATTCGAAACAATGGACATGAACCTGGGATGGGACGGCAGATACAAAGGCGGCAAAGCACAGATGGGCGTGTATGTTTACGTGATCACATATCAAACCATTTGCGAAGGGAACTGGAATATGAGGAGGTATGGGAGTGTGATGCTGGTGAGATGAGAAGGGGATGGGGGTGGGATGTTTGTGGTTTGTTGTTTGTTGTTTGTTGTTCCGTGGAAATTTACATTTTACATTTTTCTGCTTTACATTTTACATTTTTTTTATTTTTGATTTAAGATTTTGTTCAAAGTTCAAGGTTGAGTCTGCTCCGAAAAGGAATAAAACACAAAAATGCCGCTAAGCCGCTAAGACATCAAGATACGCAAAGCATTGAAAAGCAAGTTTGTTTTTTTGCGTAACTTTGAGCCTTTGAGCCTTCGCGGCAAGAAAAAGACTTATCGGAGTGGCCTCAAGATTAGAGAATGACTATTGACGATAAATAGTGCTTGCACGGAAACTACCATTTTTGATGGCGGGTTACTTTTCCAAAGTTTTCTTCACTTTGGAAAAGTTTGTTTTGTATTGTTGAGACTGCTCCGAAAAGGAATAAAACACAAAAATGCCGCTAAGCCGCTAAGACATCAAGATACGCAAAGCATTGAAAAGCAAGTTTGTTTTTTTGCGAAACTTCGAGCCTTTGAGCCTTCGCGGCAAGAAAAAGACTTATCGGAGCGGACTCAAGATTTAAAGTTAAAAGTTCCGCGGAGTTTTACATTTTACATTTTTCTGTTTTACATTTTACATTTTTTTGATTTAAGATTTAAGATTTATTGGACGCTGATTGTTGCGCATAAAGCGGATTTTTGATTTCTTTTTTACCTCATCCCCCCGTCCCCTTCTCCTAAAGGCGAAGGGGTTACTCCCATCGCAAACTTTCTGCTAATTTTCAAAGGGTGGTTCATTTTAATCACTTTAATTGTTTGATTCAATCTCCATGCCTTTCTTAATGCCCCGCTCCCTCTCCTTTAGGAGAGGGCTGGGGTGAGGTTAATTCAATTTATTTTCTCCTCAATTTTCCATTATTCCCCCTTTCCCCTATATCCCTATACCTTTTTCAATATTCATAAATTAAAACTACATTGCATCAACTCTATGTCATTTGTAGCAATATTATCAACAATCACCATAATCAATTATTTTACACCATGTTGAAAGGTGTTTTTGGCACAGAATAAGGCTGTTTTTTCACCAAAAACCCCGATTTTCACACGGATGAAAGCGACTTACATCTGTATGTAAGAGACTTTCACACGGATGTAAACGATTGTCATACGGATGTAAGCGACCTTCACACGGATGAAAGAGACTTACATCTGTATGTAAGAGACTTTCACACGGATGTAAGAGACCTACATACGGATGAAAGAGACTTACATCTGTATGTAAAAGCCTTTCACACGGATGTAAGAGACCTACATACAGATGAAAGCGACTCACATCTGTATGTAAAAGATTTTTACACGGATGTAAACCTCCTTCACACGTGTAAAATATGCCTGAAAACTGCGAAAAATTCATCTTATTTTAATAAAGGGAAACATTAATGTCCTATTAAATTTTTAACTGCCTATCTCCTTCGGTCAAGTTGAAGTATTCTTATAGATTTAAACAGGAACAAAGAAGATCATTACCGTGAGAATTTTTAGAAACTTTGAAATGTTGGGAAGTGAAGATAAAAAATGCTCCATAGGAGCTATATCTTTGTAATAAAAAGTAAAGATGGCAATGAAGCTGCGTAGCTGCGATATAAAAACCAAAAAGAGATTAAAACATGAAAGATGTAACAGCTACGCTGTTTTGGCTTCTTCCTGCAACCGTTTGTTACAAAGATTTTGCAACTACGTTGCAGGAAAGAACTGAATATCCTTCAGGATTTTTGGAATGCGGAATTTTAAAATGTTTATAATAAAACACGAACTTGATTAAAGGAGATAGTCAATAATTTTTATATCGTCACGAAGTGACTTTAAAACCGCTGATAATTAATTATTACAAAGATTAAATCACTACGTGATTAGGGCTGTTATCGGGATTGAAAACCTCGTAGAGGTGAAATATTGAGTGCAATCCGATAAGTCTTTTTCTTGCCGCGAAGGCTCAAAGACTCGAAGTTTCGCAAAATGATTTAAATTGTTTTTCAATGCTTTGTGTATCTTTATGTCTTAGTGTCTTAGCGGCATTTTTATATTTTATTACATTTCGGAGCAGACTCAATATCTGTAGTAATAATACATGTCACGAAAAGGAAACCCCATCGGGGCGATATCTTCGGAACGTCATATTTTATGCGGTTTTAAAGGCGATTGTAATAATTTATCCGGACACTAACAAAGGGAAAAGAAAAAAGGACATGAAATTAATTCTTCATGTCCTTTTCCTTGTTTGAATAATTGAACATCATTCAAACCAGTACCAATTTTATTAATCGGTGAGCGTAAATTTCGAGCGTGGGCTTATTTTGCTTGTTCCTGCTGAATTAGTTATAGTTATTGAATACCACATTGGTTTTACAAACGCTATACCTGCAATAAACATTTTGCGTGAATTTGTAAACTGAGTCGAACTAACAGGAGTTTCTGTCAAAGCATCATCATAAACTAATACAGTGTAAAACTTAATGCTCCGTTTTAGTTTTTTTGAACCTGTTAACGGTTCAAGATTCACCTTTACTGAATGAGCGCTATTACCCTTTGTAATGCTTTTAATAACTCCATCATCAGGAATTCCTTGTTTTTCAAATTCATCAACTGCAACCATACCGGCAGTTTCAATGCTGTCTTTATCATTGGTAAATAAACCATCTATATAAGGCACAAGCTTATTTTCCATTGCATCATAAAGAGCGCCATTGTCATTGTTGCGCTTGGTTGTTGCATTGACTCCCCCATTTTTAGCGAGAGCCGTTGATGAAACCGAAGTATTATACAACAAAGTAAAATCAACCAATGCAATTGGCGGATTGTGATATTTAACATCGTCACCGTACAAGCCCTCGATGATCTTTTTAGCTCTTTTGTTTACGCCATCGTAATTTTTGCGTTCAACATCAAGAGATGCTTTACATTTCTTTTTTCCCATTTTGTTTTAGAATTTAGTTATTACTTAGTTTAAACACATTGCAAATTTCTAGAAAATTATTTTACACTGGCAAACAAATTCGGTGAACCGACCAATATTCGCCAACTATTTCCTTTCCGGATGCAATTTATTGAATTGTGCCTTGAATCCTGCCTTGAAAAACTTAGATATCCTCGAGGTTTCAACAGCATCACCAAAGAAAACTTTCCGCCATCCGCCCCTGCTCTGACTTCCGGTTGCCAGTTTCACATTGGTGATATACGATTTGTGGCCATCGTAAAATATTTCCGGGTCAAGGAAAATAATCACATCTTTCAAGCATGCCGGGTATTGCTTACACTTGCCATTAACGAAATATACCTTTACATAATCGTCATCACCCATAAAAAACAATACTTCCGAAGTATCCTTCAGCAATATCTGCATCTTAGGGTCCAGATTGATCAGGATAAAATCTTTTTCAGCCTGTGTTAACAGAGCAATTTCGGCAGCGCTCATCCTGCCTGTTGTGTGTTCATTATTCATAATTCTTCTATTTTGATTATTAATTAAATTGTTTTTTAATTGAATAAAATTACATCATTTTATCAACTTCATAAAAATAAAAATATACGACAGCGACTGCCTAAAGGCTATAAAGGCAGCAAGGTTATAGAACAGAAATTGTACATCAGAAATACTGCCTCTATTGAAAAACAGAATTTTTTTTTCAATAATTAAATGCAGTAGATCATTGTTGCAAATTGAAAAATTATTACTTTTACAGTCTGAAAGGAATTTGAATTATGAGTTTACTCCGATAAGTCTTCTTCTTGCCGCGAAGGCTCAAAGGCTCGAAGTTTCGCAAAAAAATCACACTTGTTTTTCAAAGCTTTGCGCACCTTGTAGTCTTAGTGTCTTAGCGGCAATTTTATGAATTACTACTTTTCGGAGCAGACTCAATTATTGTTTACCGGATTAAAAATCCTGGTAATAAAAAAATTTTTGCATGAAACAAATTAAGCTCATTCCTGTTGAACATAGAGGCAACAATCAATTGCTAGTAAAATTTGCAATTAATAATGAGCTTGTGTCTATCCTTAGAAAAATTCCGGATGCCAAATGGAGCCGAACGCATACCAGTTGGTACGTTGCTAATAACCCTGAAAATTTAAAATTAATTTATAGCCTGTTTAAAGGGGTAGCGGAGATTGAAACAGATTACAGAAGTCAACCAGATTACAAAAATCTTAAAGACTTTTGTAATCTTGATTCCATGCAGTCGGAAGGCAGTGGCAGGGGCAGTGGCAGTCTTAGCGACTTTGCGGCTTTGCGTGAACCTTTAAATAGTCCGGTAATCATTGAAATTTCAGGGAAATTAATATCATTGAAATTTTCAAATAAAGAAAACGATGCCGATGTAAAGTTTTTGGAAACCCTCGAATATTGCGTGTTTAACAGCAATCTCGGTGTATGGCAAATAACTGACTATAGAAACAACCTCGAATTGATAAAGCAGTATTTTGGAACAAGAATAACCGAAAAAGAAATAAATCCCAAGTCTCAAATTCCAAATCCAAAATTCCAAGAAGAAAAAAAGGAACATGCATACAGCCTGATGGTGACTCCGAAAAAACTTTTTTTAAAAATACCAAAGAATGATGAAGACATAGCATTCATCAATACTTTGAAGTATAGCCGGTGGAAAAAAGAAATATTCAGGTGGGAAATTCCGAACTATAAAAACAATGTGGAATTAATCATGAAGCACTTTGGGCAGCGGCTGACAGAAGTTATTGATAATTGCAAGTTGTTAGAAGTCGGCAGTCAGCAGCAGGCAATCGGCAGCGCCGAAAAACCCCGGAAACAAAAGCCAAACACAGTAGAAATAGAGATCATCAACAATAAGCATATCGTGGTATTTTTTCCATTTTCATTTGAACATGTAAAAAAGATGAAAACACTGCCATTATACTATTTTCAGCATGAAGACAAGTCGTGGAAATTTCCATACACTGAAAATATCATTAATGAAATAGAGCGTTACTTTAAAACTTTCAATTATGCTATAGAAATAAAACAGGTGACCGTTGAGGATAGCAGGCAAAAAGAAAAAAAGAATTATGGCAATGAAAGGAAGATACCTCTTGAATATGTTGAAAAAATGACATTGCTGAGAATGAGTGAAAATACTATCCGTGTCTATACACATGCATTCACTGATTTTATTAATTATTACAGTTCAAAAAACCTGCAGGAAATAACTTATGATGACATAAAAAACTACCTTCTTTACATGATAGAAAAAAGAAAAATTTCTGCCTCATTTCAAAATCAAATTATCAATGCAGTTAAATTCTATTATGAGCAAGTGCTTGACCAAAAAAAATTACCTTATATTGACATCGAACGTCCAACAAAACCAAAGCAATTGCCCAATATTTTAAGTGTTGAAGAAATAAAGACAATGATTGGCACTATAAAAAATCTTAAACATAAGGCGATCATTATGACAATATATTCAGCAGGGCTGCGCATAAGCGAATGTATTAATTTAAGAATTGCAGACATTGATAGTAATCGCAAATCAATATTTGTGAAATCTGGAAAAGGAAATAAAGACAGATATACTTTGCTATCTGAAAAATTATTACCAATTTTGCGCAATTATATTAAGGAGTGTAAACCAAAGCCAAAAGAACTATTATTTGAAGGTCCAAATGGAAGTCATTATTCCGAAACAAGCATTCATAAAATTTTAGAAAAAGCTTGCAAGGATGCAAAAATAATAAAGGTAGTAACAACACGCACATTGCGTCATAGTTTTGCAACACACTTGCACGAAGCAGGTGTTGACATAAAATATATCAAAGAACTTTTAGGACATAGTTCATTAAAAACAACAGAGATTTACACGCATCTAACATTTAAAGCAATGGGCGAAATTAAAAGTCCATTGGACAACATAGATTTTTAAAAGAAAAAGTTAAGCATCTGAATATAAATATAATCAAAACCAAAAATCAAATAGCTATAATAGCTAAGAATTTTAGGGGAAAAAGAGAAAACACTTACAGACTATTGAAATAAAAGAATCAGATAAAAATAAAAAAGAGAAAATGCAAAAAGTTATTTTACTGATAATGAAACGGAAAAAAGCCAAAAATCAAATAGCTGTAATAGAAAAACTAAAGTGAAGATAGCAGCAATAGCTGCTATTGAACCGTTATCAGTAATTGAAAGAATTTTGAGAGAGAACCTTAATTTTAAAAACAAAGCAATATGAACACAGAATTTTATCTTGAAGAAAACGGACAACAGGTTGGACCGTTCACGTATGAAGAATTAAAAGCCAAAGGTATCAAACGAGATACTTTAATCTGGACAGAGGGTTTTGACTCATGGACGAAAGCGGAGAATGTCGCCATACTGAAAGATTTATTGCGACCAACACCGCCACCACTTCCAAACACGGGAGCTAATACGAACTCACAACAAACCCCTCCTATTCCGCCAAATGTTACACCACAGCAGACAGACAAGTACTTTGGGTATGAATTAGCAACTATATCTGAAAGGTTCTTTGCAGTGCTAATAGAATCGCTAATTCTTTTAGTTCCTATTTTAATAATATTTGGTGTATCTGAACAAACCAGTTCATCTTTTAGTTTAGCATCTATAATTGGAGGTGCAATTTTTTCTGCTATTCTTGGTGCTATCTTTTATTCAAACTGGAGTGGCAACCTTGGACATAAAATATTAGGACTTAAAGTCATTTCATCAAAAGATGGGAAAGACCAGAATACTGCTGGTGCAGGTGCATTAAGAGAAGGATTGAAAAATATTTTCGGTAATGTATTGATTCCACTTATTTGGTTGTTATGGGATGACAACAGACAGAATCTTTATGACAAAGTTGTTAATACTTATGTAGTGAAGAAAAAATAAACACAGGGCGACAGACAGACGACAAAAAAAATTCAAATACTGATAACGAAAATATTGCCGTCATGTTTTTTTTGCGGGTATTGTACGGGCAGAAAGGGCAGTGCTCTTTTTGCTGTTCT
>Ga0209697_10008095_pt1 | contig 12050 bp, 5 predicted proteins | sample AliMusrvi5mmetaG_FD_184115 | JGI IMG/M metagenome (GOLD analysis project Ga0209697, IMG submission 184115) | Freshwater lake bacterial and archeal communities from Alinen Mustajarvi, Finland, to study Microbial Dark Matter (Phase II) - Alinen... | ecosystem: Environmental > Aquatic > Freshwater... | reverse complement strand
GCCATCCCGCCATCGGTCGCGATTTCCATCCTCACCGACCGCACCGAAACCATCCGCGCGTCGGTCAATGACGTGCAGTTCACCTTGTTGCTGACCATCGGTCTGGTGGTGATGGTGATCTTCATTTTCCTGCGGAAATTCTGGGCGACGGTGATTCCGAGCGTGGCACTGCCGCTCACCATCATGGGCACCTTCGGCATCATGAAGTTATGTGGCTTCGGCTTGGACAACCTGTCGCTGATGGCGCTGACCATCTCCACCGGCTTCGTCGTCGATGACGCCATCGTCATGATCGAAAACATCGTGCGCTTCATCGAAGCCGGCGAGACACCGATGCAGGCGGCACTCAAGGGCGCGCGCCAAATCGGTTTCACCATCATCTCGCTCAGTGTCTCGCTGATCGCGGTGTTCATTCCCCTGCTCTTCATGACCGGGGTGGTCGGCCGCCTGTTCCGCGAGTTCGCCATCACCTTGAGCGTCGCCGTGGCGGTCTCCGCCATTGTCTCGCTCACCCTCACCCCGATGATGTGCGCGCGCTTGCTCAAACCCGAAAGCGAGTCGCGCCACGGATCCCTCTATCAGGCCACCGACCGGATGTTCAAAGGCCTGCTCAACGCATATGACCGCAGCTTGCTATGGGTATTGCGCCATCAACTGTTCACCCTGATGGTGGCGGTGGTCACGCTGGTCGGCACCATTTGGTTATATGTCATCGTACCCAAAGGCCTGTTGCCACAACAGGACACCGGCCTGATCATCGGCGTCACCGATGCCGCGCAATCCATCTCATTCAAGGCGATGGTCCAACGCCAGCGGACCATCGCGGAAATCGTCCGCAAGGATCCCAATGTCACCAGCGTGGCCTCGTTTGTCGGTGCCGGCACGGTCAATCCCACGGTGAATTCGGGCCGCCTCTATATCAATCTCAAGCCGCGCGGCCAACGCCAGGCCAGCGCCGGCGAGGTGATCGACCGTCTGCGTGCCGCGACCGATTCCGTCGAAGGCATCTCGCTCTTCATGCAGGCGGCGCAGGACGTGCAGATCGACAGTCGCATCAGCCGAACCCAATACCAATACACCTTGCAGGACGCCGACGTCACCGAATTGTCCGAACAGGCACCCAAACTCCTCGCCGCCTTGCGCGATAAACCGGAATTGGCCGATGTCGCCAGCGACCAACAATCCGGCGGACTCCAGGTCAGGGTGGATGTGGACCGCGAAAAGGCATCGCGGCTCAACGTGCTGCCACAAGCCATCGACGACACGCTCTATGATGCCTTCGGCCAACGCCAGGTGACCACCATCTTCACCCAGCTCAACCAATATCGCGTGGTGCTGGAAGCGGAACCGCAATATCAACTCACCCCGGAGTCGCTTGACAAAATATATGTCAAATCCACCACCGGCCAGATGGTGCCGCTGAGCGCGTTCGCCACCACGACAATCGGCACCTCGCCGCTGACCATCGTCCATCAGGGGCAGTTCCCGGCAGTGACGCTGTCCTTCAACCTGCGCCCCGGCATCGCGCTCGGGGATGCGGTAGCGGCGATTCAGGCCGCGGAAAAGCAAATCGCCCTGCCGGATACCGTAGTGCCGACGTTTTCCGGCAGCGCGGCGGAATTCCGATCGTCTCTCAAAAGCGAACCCTACCTGATCCTTGCCGCCATCGTGGTGATCTATATCGTGCTCGGCGTGCTCTATGAAAGTTATATCCACCCCATCACGATTCTTTCGAGTCTGCCATCGGCAGGCGTGGGCGCGCTGCTGGCCCTATTGCTGTGTCATCAGGATCTCTCATTGATCGCCCTCATCGGCATCATTCTCCTGATAGGCATTGTGAAAAAGAACGCGATCATGATGATCGACTTCGCACTCGACGCGGAGCGCAACGAAGGACTCCCGCCGGAACAATCGATCTATCAGGCGTGCCTGTTGCGGTTCCGGCCGATCATGATGACCACCTTCGCCGCGTTGTTCGGTGCGTTGCCGCTCGCGCTGCAGACCGGCACGGGCTCCGAATTGCGCAAACCAATGGGCATCGCAATCGTCGGCGGGTTGCTGCTTTCGCAATTCATCACCCTTTATACCACGCCGGTGATCTATCTCTATCTGGACCGCCTCGGTACCTGGGCGCGGCGCGGGCACCCGCTGGCGCAAATCTCCGGGGAGGACGAGGACCCCCCCGAACCGGCATCCGCCATGAATGAAGGAGGTGCCGCCGTGTCATGAATGTCTCCGGACCATTCATCCGCAGGCCGGCAGGCACCTCACTGCTGGCGGGCGGGCTGTTTTTGCTAGGAATCGTGGCCTATCATTTCATGCCGACCGCCGCCATTCCGCGGGTCGATTTCCCGATGATCAGCGTCAATGCGTCACTGCCCGGCGCGGATCCCGCCACCGTCGCATCGTCGCTCGCCGCCCCGCTCGAACGCCGCCTCGCCCAAATCTCCGGGGTCACCGAAATCACCTCCGCCAGCACCCCGGGCGGATGCTCGGTTACCATTCAGTTCGACCTCGACCGCCCGGTCGATGGCGCGGCCCGCGACGTCCAGGCCGCCATCAATGCCGCGGCGGCGGACTTGCCCGCCAACCTGCCGAATCCGCCGACCTATCGGAAAATCAATCCGGCCGACGCGCCGATCATGATCCTTGCGATGCGTTCGGAGTCGATGGCGCCGACCAAGGTGTTTGAGTGTGCCGACTCGATCATCGGCCAGCGACTCAGCCAGGTCGAGGGTGTCAGCCAGGCCATCATCAGCGGCGCGGACAAATCCGCCGTGCGCGTGCGGATCCAACCGGGGCCGCTGGCATCCACCGGACTCAGCCTGGAGGACGTCCGCACCCTGCTCAGCCAGGCCAACGTGGATCTGCCCAAAGGCAGCTTCGACGGTGCCGAACTTTCCCACACGATTGTCAGCAACGACCAGATCCACGAGGCTGACGACTATCAGAATCTCATCCTCACCCAGCGGCGCGGCACGCCTATCAGATTGGGCACGCTCGGCGAGGCCGTCGAGGATGTCGAAAACCAGCGGGTCGCCGGTTGGGCGGGCACCAAACGCTCGGTGCTCGTCATCATTTTCAAACAATCCGACGCCAATGTGATCGAAACGGTGGACCGGATCCGCGCGGTCCTGCCACAAATCGAAAAATGGATTCCGCCGTCGGTGAAGATCACCGAACTGAGCGACCGGACGACGACGATCCGCGCCTCGGTGCAGGACGTGCGCACTTCGCTCATGGTGAGCATCGCGTTGGTGGTGATGGTGATCTTTCTGTTCCTGCGGCGGTTCTGGCCCACCTTCATTGCCAGCATCACCGTGCCGCTGGCGTTGGCCGGAACCTTCGCATTCATGTATCTGTTCCATTTCAGCATCGACAACCTTTCGCTGATGGCCGTCACCATTTCGGTGGGCTTCGTGGTCGATGACGCGATCGTGGTGATAGAAAACATCCATCGTTTCATCGAGTCGGGACACACGCCGATGCGGGCGGCGTTCATGGGCGCGCGGCAGGTCGGGTTCACGGTGATTTCGATGAGTCTCTCGCTGATCGCCGTGTTCATTCCGCTGCTGTTCATGGGCGGGTTGATCGGTCGCCTGTTTCACGAGTTCGCCATCACGGTCAGTCTGGCGATTCTGGTTTCCGGCGTGATTTCGCTGACCCTGACGCCGATGTTGTGTTCGCGCTTCCTGCGGGCGGAGGCGACCTATGCCAAATCCGGATGGTTCACCCGTGGCTGTGAATGGTCGTTCAACCAATTGCTGGCAATCTATGAGAAGGCGTTGCGCTGGGTGCTGCGCCATCCCGCGTTCATGATAGGTGTCGCCCTGCTCACCCTGGTCGCCACCATCCGGCTCTATCAGGCTGTCCCCAAAGGATTCTTTCCCCAACAGGACACCGGCATCGTGATGGGCACCACGGACGCTTCCCAGGATATATCATTTCCCGCCATGGCGGAACTCCAGCAAAAGGCCGCGCGCATCGTGCTCGATGATCCCGCAGTGGCCACGGTGGGATCCTTCGTGGGCGGCGGCGGAGGCGGCGTCTCCACCGTCAACAACGGCCGCATGTTCATCACTCTCAAACCGCTGGCCGCACGCAGGGTGAGCGCGGACGAGGTCATCGCCCGGCTGCGCAAAAAACTCGCCGGCATCGCCGGCATGACCTTGTATTTGCAGGCGTCGCAGGACATCCGTGTTGGCGGCCGCCCCGGCAAGGCGCAATTCCAATATGCCCTGCAATCCGGCGATTTGGCGGAACTCAACCGTTGGTCCACGTTGTTGGTGAACAAACTGCGCGGTGCGCCGGAACTGCGCGATGTGAGCAGCGACCAGCAAACGCGCGGCCTGCAATCCACCGTGGTCATCGATCGCGATGCGGCCTCGCGCCTGGGAGTTTCGCCGATCGCCATCGACAACACGCTTTATGATGCCTTCGGCCAACGCCAGGTTTCCACGATGTATGAGCAATACAACCAGCATCATGTGATTCTGGAAGTGGATGCCGCCAGCCTGCTGGATCCATCCTCGCTCCAACAGATGTATGTGCGTTCGACCACCGGCACGCAGGTGCCGCTGTCGAGCGTGGCGAAATTCACCACCGAGAACACCTTCCTCTCGGTGAATCACCAGGGACAGTTTCCGGCGGTCACCCTGTCATTCAACCTGGCACCGGGCATTTCGTTAGGCAAGGCGACCGAAGTGATCGAAAAGGCGACCGAGGATCTGCAAATGCCGTCCAGCGTTTTGGGGAGCTTCCAAGGGACGGCCCAAGTATTCCGCGCGTCCATGGCCAACATGCCGCTGTTGCTTGCCGCAGCGCTGTTGGCGGTGTATGTGGTGCTGGGTATGCTTTACGAAAGCCTCATCCATCCGATCACCATCATTTCGACCCTGCCATCCGCCGGTGTCGGCGCACTGCTCGCGCTGATGGGCAGTGGATTCGACCTATCGCTCATCTCGTTCATCGGCATCATCCTGCTGATGGGCATCGTGAAAAAAAACGCGATCATGATGATCGACTTCGCCCTTGATGCGGAACGCCAGCGCGGACTCACTCCGCGCGAAGCCATCTATCAGGCGTGCGTGATCCGGTTCCGGCCGATCATGATGACCACCATGGCCGCGCTGTTCGGCGCGATTCCCCTGGCGATCGGCATGGGCACGGGTTCGGAACTCCGCCAACCCCTCGGCATCGCAGTGGTCGGTGGCTTGCTTCTGTCACAAACCCTCACCCTGTTTACCACGCCGGTGATCTATCTGGCGTTCGAGAGCTTGAGCCAGAAGTTCAAGGCATGGCGCCGCAAACCGAAGGTTGTCACCGGAAATATCACAGCACAAGCCGCGGTGCGGATCAGCTCATGACAGCGCGAATGAGCATGTTAAATGACTTATGGAAATTGCCACGCGTGGCAGTTTTGCTGTTAGGGTGGCCGTCCGGGGCGGATTGGCGGCTCAAGGAGCGGCGGACTCCGATCCGCCGATGCCCATGAAACGCCAATGATCCGGGGCCAGCCACCGTCCATTGTCATCCCATGGGCGAGGGCGATTCAGGAGATCGCCCCTCCTTGATTCTGCACCGGTTTCCGGCTTGTCAGTGACCCGTCGAACCCTTACCCTGCAAGCCGGCACCAGCCGCTTCGGGTAACCGGGAACCATGCGATGAAATCATCTTCCATACCGAACGCCGTCTGTGCCGCCCTGTTATTGTTTGGCTGCACCGTCGGCCCGGATTACCAGCGCCCCGCGCCACTCGGCAAGAACCCGCTGCCCTCGGTATTCGCCGAAGTGAAGTCCGGCAATCCCGGCAAGTGGAAACAAGCCACGCCATCCGCCCACCTGCCGCGTGGCGCGTGGTGGAGGATCTTCGGTGAAGCCGAATTGAACCGCATCGAAACCCGGGCGACCGCCGACAACCAAACACTCGCCGGTTTCCTCGCCCGCTTCGAGCAGGCCCGCGCGCTCGTCAACGTGTCCCGCGCCGATTGGGCGCCTCAAGTATCCGCCGCGCCCGACATCAACCGCCAGCGCACCAGCGCGAATATGCAATCCGGCACGAGCACCATCTTCAACACGTATAACGTGCCGCTCAACGCGAGTTGGGAACTCGATCTCTGGGGCCGTGTCCGCCGCGAAGTGGAAGGTGCCCGCGCGCTCGCCGCCGCCGCCGGTGATGATTTCGAATCCGCCAAACTCGCCGTGCAGGCGGAGGTCGCCATCGATTACTTCACGCTGCGTTCCGTGGATTCCCAGGCGAACCTGATCCGGGAAACCATCAAAAGCTATCAACGATTTCTGGAACTCACGCAGGACCGGCACAGCAGCGGCATCGCCACCGACTACGATGTCTCGCTGGCCGAAACCCAACTCAAATCCACCGAAGCGCAATTGCCCGCGCTGGAATTGCAGCGCGCCAAACTTGTCCATGCGCTTGCCGCGCTGTGCGGACAGGCGGCCCTCGGATTCGCAATCGCCCCGGCACATGGCATAGCCGAATCCGCAGCCCCCGCGATCCCTGCCGGCGTGCCCAGCGAATGGCTGGAACACCGGCCCGACATCGCCGCTGCCGAACGCCGGATGGTTGCCGCCAACGCGGATATCGGCCAGGCTACCGCCGCGTTCTATCCGAAAGTTATGTTGAACGGGTCCGCCGGTTACCAATCGATCCATGCCTCGAATCTGTTCACTTGGCCGAGCCGGGCGTGGGCGTTCGGGCCGTCGTTGCAACTGCCGGTGTTCACCGGCGGCCGCACCACCGCCCAACTCGCGTCCGCCCGCGCCGCCTACGATTCCGCCGTCGCGAGCTACCGCCAAACGGTGCTGGCTGCGTTCCAGGACGTCGAGGACCAACTCGCGTCCCAACGCCTGCTTGCCGAACAACTCGGGAAGGAACAAGCCGCGCTCGTGGCCGCCCGCCGCACGCTCGAAATATCCATCACCCGCTATAAGGGCGGCCTGATCACCTATCTGGAAGTCGCGGTGGTCCAAAACACCGCCCTCACCCACGAACAAACGGTCGTGCAATTGGCCGCGCTACGCCAATCCGCCGGAGTGTCGCTGATCAAAGCCCTGGGCGGCGGTTGGAACACCGACGGCTTGCGCCCAGAAGCGCGGTAAAGGTGTGACATGACGGCGCAGTGGTAAACAGGTCGCAAAATCAGTCACCCAGCCGGCGTGCGGCGTTGATAAAAGCCTCGACATTCTCCCATGGCACGGACGGGTCCAGGATATGGGCAGGGGCCAGAAGCAGACCACCGTCCATTCCAAGTATTGCGGAAGTTTCCCGCACGGCCCGCCTAACATCCTCCGGGGTGCCGTGCGGCATAACCGATTGCACACCTATTCCGCCCCAGAACGAGAGACGGTCTGCATATTTCTCCTTGATCCGGCGCAGATCATTGCATTCCGGCTGGATGGGGTTAAGCACTTCGATCCCGCAATCTATCAGGTCGTCAATGACATCTTCGACCCGGCCACAACAGTGCATGAACACAATCACCTCGGGATTGACCGTCCTGGCGGCAGCGACGATCCGTTTCACCCGGGGCTGAATGAACTCCCGATAGATTTCGGGGGACATCATGCGGCCCCGCTGGGTCACCACATCATCGCCCAGACGGATGATATCCACGCCTGCTTGCGCGAAGTGGCGGGCTTGGCGGATTCTTATCTCCGTGATGCGCTCGCAGATGGTGTGCGCGATTTCCGGCTCCAGATGAAAATCCGTCAAAAACGTCTGCATGCCGCGCATCAACCAAGCCATTTCAAAGATGGTCTGGTACATCTCGCCACAAACCGCATAGCCGCGCGCCTGGTAGGCCCGCACCTTGGCCGGGACTTCATCGTAGCGATATGCCTCGCCCAGGTCCGGCCATGCATATGCGTCTATCTGGCTGGCGTGTTCCATGCGTTCAAGCGGATGATACTTGTAGTCAGGCATCTCGTAACGCGTGGGAACCGATCCCACCCCCCACTCGTCAAAACTCACATCTTCATCAACCCTTGTAAAACATCCGGCAAAGTCCGTTTTGATCCTGGTGGGGCCGGGCAGGACGAATCTGGTATCGAAATCGAAATACTCTTCGGGAGGCATGTCGGACCCGGTCTTTTCGCGGTAGGTTTTCATCAGCAACGGGGTAAATGCGCCCCAACTGATTTCGAATGGGATCCGGTCAGGAATGCCGGTCCTTCGCAATGCTGTGAGTACCCGTTGTCGTGAATTCATTGTCCGATCTCCCGTTATTTCTTGGCCAAAGCATTTCCAAATCCGGTGATCACCGTGGACAGCATCAGAATGAGAATCGCTACAAACACCCATTGCATGGTCCGGCGGCTTACACCCTTCCATTCCAAGGCGAGAATTCCGCACAGCGTGCTGAACATGATGACAAAAGCAAGGTGGATCGACCAGCTTGAAAAGTCATAGCGGCCCATTTTGGTTGTGCCCATGCCATAAAAGAAAAACCCGGCATACCAGATCACGCCGGCTACAGTTGCCAGGAGATAATTGGCCATCATCACGGCGCCGCCGTTTGCCGGGCAAGAGCCACTGGAATCCTTGATCATCATGTAATCGCCCAGCGATTTGTTGCGCCAGTTGAGCAGCAGGCACCACACGCAATTCACCGTGAATCCGCCTGCCATGACCACGATGAAGACCGGCGCGTTTTTGAGGATATCGGGTGCGCCCAGGTCCAGGGCCACGTTTGCAATCGGTTTCCCCCAATCAATGCCGTAGGCCATTCCGGCGCTCATGATGCCCGAGAATGTTGCCACCAGGAAGCCCTTGACCAGCGAGAACTCCGAGATCGCGGCGGTCTTCTGGGTGACGGTCATTTCCCTTTCCTTGCGGACCCCCGCATATCCGCACAGGCCAATTCCGATGAGACAAACCGCGACGCCGCCAAGCAGCATCCAGCCTGATACGGTCGTAAGGAGAACTCCGAACATTCCCTTCACCAGCGGCGGGATCAACGTCCCAAAGGCCGCGCAGTAGCCAAGCGCCACGGCCATTCCAAGCGACATGCCGAGGTAGCGCATTGTCAGACCGAACGTCAGACTGCCGAAGCCCCACATCATGCCGAACAGATAGGCGAGTTCCAGGCTCCTAACGGGACTGTGTTGGAGAACCGTCAGCGGATGCGTCCCGGCTATGATCGCAACCAACCACGGCGCGACCAACCATGCGGCAGTCCCCTGCACCAGCCAACCGGTCTCCCAGCGCCAGTGCCGGAGCTTGCGCAATGGCACATAGAAACTCCCATGCGCCACCCCACCGATGGCATGCAAGCAAACACCTAATAATGGATTGGCAATCATTTGGGTTCAAAACAGTTTTGACATATTGATCCCGCCAGCTTCTGCGGTATCTTCACTAACGGCGAGGATTTTATCATCGATCATTTCGCATAGACTGCCAGCCGTGCGATAGAGCGCCAGCACGTTCTCAAGCGGCGACCCGACTTGGATCGCATGGGTCGGGCCGAGGAATAACCCACCCTGCGGAAACAACTCCAAGCGGCGCTGAACCGCGGCAACAACCTCCGCCGCCGTGCCGAAGGCAAGGGTGGTCTGAACACAGATACTGCCGCAAAAACGCAGCCGGTCGGCGTAATGATCGTGGAGATAGGCGATGTCCATTTCCGGAGTCGTCGGCTGCACCACGTCCTGGACATCCAGCCCGAGTTCGATCAAGCGCGGCAGGAAAGACTCCACGCAACCGCACATGTGCATCATCGTGCGGGCACCGTAACTGTGGGCCATGGCGAAGTATTGCCGGAACTTCCCGGCGAAATGCCGTTCGAAAATATCCTTGCCGATCATTGCGCCCCGCTGGTTTCCCAGATCCTCGCCGATGTGGGTGAAATCAATCAATCCGCCCGCCGCCTCCAACACGCGGCGATGCATCTCGTGATAGAAATCAAAGCGCGCCCGCATGATTTCGATGAAAACCTCATTATCTTCCAGCAGATCCATGAGCACCTCCTCCATGCCCCGGGAGCGGGCGATGCTGTTGATGAAATCCATGTCGCCGGCGGTGCCAAAACAAACCGCAACCCCCTGCTGGCGGAGCTTCTCGCACTGCGCCCGGATGGTCGAGTAGTCAAACCAGTCGGCGCTTGGAAAATGCGAGCGGTCCAGTCGGTCAAGCGTCTCGATGCCCGCATATGGCAGATAGCAGGCCTCCAGATAACTGCCGCCCTGGAACTCGGCGCGTTTGTAGCGTTCGCCGAAATAGCCCTCGATGCTCCCGTCGGGAAACGTCCGCAGCTCGGGACCGACATACACCGGTTCCACATAGCGAAAATCGTCGCCTACCACCCGTAACAATTGCTCCATGTGAGTCAGGCCGAAATGGTCCATCAACATGCGGTTCACTTCCGGCGTTGCCTCATGCTTGACCGGAATCCGGTCATAGCCTGTCCGGTTGAATGCCGAGATAACCCTCTCTCTTGATGTCATCGGTGTCATAAGTGTTGGTGGCGTCATTCCATCCGGTGGCGGTCCGTTCGTCGATCCGAAAATTGGTTTATGATATGATTTTCCAGGGAATCAGCCGCCGGGCACAAGCAGGAGGGGCTGAGGTTACGGGTTTTCCCGCAGGCGCAGCGCGGAAATCAGAGAAGAAGCATAAAGGATTTCCGATGTTTCCTCGTCTCACCTGTTGGGTGAGCGCTCCGATTGGTATAACTTCCTGAAAATCCGTGTCCATCTGCGTTCATCTGCGGTTTCATTTCTCTTTCAAGGATTATGGCTGGAATCCGCGTGATTCAGTTAGGTGTCACGACGAGGCGGACGAAGGTCCTGCCCGCGCCGGATGGCAGGGTGTAGGAAACCGAGCCGGCGGTGTTGCTGAGCTTCGGATCGGTGCTGGCCACAGGCGTCCAAGTCACGAGATCCGGCGAGGTTTGCACGACGAACTGGGTGCCGTAGGCGCTACTCGGGATATTGCCGCCATTGGTCCAGGTCACCTTCCGGCCCGCGTCCGGAGCCGGGTTGGTTGCAGGGCCGGTTACGCCCATGAAATAGGCGACGCCGTTTGGCACCCCGCCATTGTTGGAATTGCCGCCTACGCCGCCGGTCACGCCGTTGGTGGCGGCCCAGTTGGCGTAGGATGCGGGCGTCACCGTGACCGAGCTGATGCCGTCGAGCCATGGTTTTTCGGTGTTAGACGCGCCGCTCCACAGCAGGTTGTTGAATCTGAGGGTGAGATTGCCCGTAACTCCAATGGTCGCCGTAAACGTTTGCAGACTCGTCCAGGAACCCGTGCCCAGCGTAGTCGTATCAATCACGCTGCTGGTGTATTCTGTCGTTCCTACCACGAATGTGGCAGTGAATTTCCCGCCGCCAGACGCACCCCTCCCGCCGTAGAATGACACCGAAAGGGTGTCTCCGGCGTGGACGGTGGCGTTCAGGTTCTGAGAGATCTTCTGAGGAGTGGTTCCGGTGCTGGCGGTGCCGCCTGTTGCTGCGAACATGTTCAAGGCCCACGAACCCTCCGGGGGGACTGAAGGGAATTGGTTACGATCCGTGCTAGTGTTTAACTGGCCTGAATTGCTATTATAGCAAGTCCAAGCGGAGGCAACATTTCCCCACGGTAGGGCAACGTAAGTCCCCGCCGTCTCAAAACCCCCATCCATCACGGGGATGGTTGTCGCGCCGATGGCGGCCGTGACATTCACCGTCATCGTGGCGGCGGCACTCCACACGTTGTTCGTATTCTCGACCTTGATCCCGAGCGTCGTGTAAGGAGTGCCAGTTCCATTCAACGCCGACTGGTAGGTCAGGTTGCCGATATTGGCCGCCGCAACCGTTAACGGCAGATTGCCACTCACCACGGCGGTTCCGCTCAACCTGAGGGTGCCCAGCACCGGGAGCGAGGTGATCTGCACGGCGGCCAGCGCCGATGCATTCGGATCCGAGTAACCGAAATTGCCTGCCGCCAGCGCCGTGGCGGTGTCTTGCACCGCCGTAAGTGTGGCGTTGGTTGAAATTGGACTCCCATTGCTGATGACGAAGTTACCCGCTGCCTGCGCGGTGAGCGTGTTG
>Ga0209697_10008090_pt1 | contig 12052 bp, 8 predicted proteins | sample AliMusrvi5mmetaG_FD_184115 | JGI IMG/M metagenome (GOLD analysis project Ga0209697, IMG submission 184115) | Freshwater lake bacterial and archeal communities from Alinen Mustajarvi, Finland, to study Microbial Dark Matter (Phase II) - Alinen... | ecosystem: Environmental > Aquatic > Freshwater... | reverse complement strand
TTATTATAGTATCGGTTGCTTTAATGAGCGGGTGCAAAAAGAATGAGTACCAGGCAACAGTGGGCGTATGCCCGCTCGTGGTGTCGACAATTCCGGTTAACGGGGCTGTTGATGTTCCTCTTAACCAGGTCGTTTCGGCGACCTTCAACGAAAAAATGAATCCGGCAACGATCACTACTTCTACGTTTATTCTGATGGCCGGAACTACAAAATCAGGAATAAAAGCAACCACTGTAGTCGATGGAACTATTGCATACAGTGGAATGACTGCATTTTTTACACCTTCCATCCCGTTAACACCAAACACGACCTACACAGGAACGGTGACAACCGGATGTCGTGATTTAATGGGCAATGCCTTAAACACCAATTTTGTTTGGACATTCAGTACGGATGCCCCTCCAATGGTGACTACTGATCCGGCGAACAATGCTGTAGACGTACTGCTGAATAAGATTGTAGTTGCTACATTCAGTGTCCCAATGGATTCACTGACATTTAAAACTCCTGCTTCTACTTTTACCATCAAGCAAGGGAGTTCATTGGTTCCGGGACGATACTCGTATACCAACAATACGGCAATCTTCACACCAACCAGTCCCCTTCCACCCTTCACTACCTATACCGGGACGATTACAACAGGAGCTAAAAATTTATTAGGTACACCTTTGGCAGCAGATTATGTATGGAACTTCAAAACTATTCCTCAGTTAATAGTATCATCCAATCCTTTAATAGGTGGAACAACAACCGGAGGAGGTACATTTGCCCAGGGCTCATCAGTCACCGTAACCGCGATTCCGAATGCAGGTTATACTTTTGCTAACTGGACAGATAGTGTCACTATTGGATCAACCAGTACAAGCTATCAGTTTAATATGGCCGGAAATAAAACATTGGTTGCGAACTTTACAATCACTCCATATACCGTATCTGTATCCTCAATTCCGGTAGTAGGTGGAACAACCAGCGGAAGCGGAACATTTAATTCAGGTGCCACCGTTGCAGTTACTGCGGTAGCAAATGCCGGATATACGTTTACCAACTGGACAGAGGGAGGTATTGCGGTATCAACCACTGCTACCTATACTTTTATTATTGCTAAAAACAGGGTATTAGTAGCGAACTATACGGCTATACCCTATACCATTGCTGTGTCATCGAATCCGATTGCAGGCGGGACAACCACTGGAGGCGGCACATTTAATTCTGGCGTTTCCGTAAATGTATTTGCCGTTGCAAATGCAGGATACACGTTTACTAATTGGACAGAGGGTGGAACTATCGTATCAACCACAGCTGCCTATACCTTTACAATTAGTGGGAACAGGACATTGGTAGCAAACTATACGGCTATACCCTATACCGTTGCATTATCATCCAATCCTTTAATAGGTGGAACTACAACCGGAGGAGGCGTATTTAATTCTGGTTCTTCAGTGACAGTTACCGCATTGGCAAATGCCGGATATACCTTCGCAAACTGGACAGAAGGGGCAACCATTGTATCAACAAGTTCAAATTACATTTTTACCATAATCGGTAACAGGACTTTGATTGCAAACTTTACGGTAATACCCCCTTCACAGCTTACCGTAGTCTTGTCTTCAAATCCGCTGATTGGAGGAACCACAACCGGAGCCGGTTCATTTAATTCGGGCACTTCAGTATCTGTAACAGCGACTCCAAGTGTTGGATATAGCTTCACAAACTGGACAGAAGGGGTAAATATTGTATCCTCCAGTTCGAATTACAACTTTACGATAATCGCCAACAGGACACTGGTTGCAAACTTTACAATCATACCAGCCTCACAGTTTACCGTAGTCTTGTCTTCAAATCCGCTGATAGGTGGAACGACAACCGGAGCAGGTTCATTTAATTCAGGCACTTCAGTACCTGTAACAGCGACTCCAGGTGTTGGATATACCTTCACAAACTGGACAGAAGGGGCAAATATTGTATCCTCAAGTTCGAATTACACCTTTACAATAATCGCCAACAGGACATTGGTTGCAAACTTTACCGCAATACCACCTTCACAGTTTGCAGTAAACCTATCCTCGAATCCACCAACAGGGGGGACTACAACCGGCGGAGGTTCGTTTAATTCTGGCGCTTCAGTATCTGTAAGCGCGACTCCAAATGTTGGATATACCTTCACAAACTGGACTGAAGGGTTAATCGTCGTATCATCAAGTTCAAATTACACCTTTACTATAAGTGGTAACAGGACATTGGTTGCAAACTTTACTGCAATAGTTAGTACCTACACCTTAAATGTAACTGCAGTCAATGGAACAGTCGTTAAAAATCCGAATCAGGCGACGTATAACAGTGGAGTTAATGTAGTTCTTACTGCTACACCTACTACGGGTTATGTATTCACTTCCTGGAGTGGCGATGCTACAGGTTCGACAAATCCATTAACCGTTACGATGAATTCAAATAAGAATATCACGGCGAACTTTACAGCAGTTGTTAATGCCTTTACTTTGAATGTAACCGCAGTTAACGGAACAGTTGTAAAAAATCCGGATCAGCCAACTTACAATAGTGGTGTTAGTGTGCAGTTGACTGCAACGGCTAATTCAGGTTATACATTCACCTCCTGGAGCGGAGATGCCACCGGATCTGTCAATCCTCTGACCGTGGTTATGAATTCGAACAAGAATATCACGGCTAACTTTACCCTAAATGCCTCTGTTGGTCCCGGAGTTGTTGATCTTGGAGCAGCCGGCAATTTTGAAGCATTAACGATGTCGGGAATTTCAACAACCGGTGTAACTTCAATCACAGGTGATATCGGAGTAAGTCCGATGGCTGCAACCGGAATCACAGGGTTTGGACTTATCATGGATACCAACGGACAGTCTTCACATACACCAATAGTGACAGGAAGTGTTTATGCGTCTGATTATGCACCACCTACTCCGGCCAATCTGACCGTTGCTGTGGCCGATATGCTAACCGCATTCACCACCGCAAATAATTTAGTAACTCCGGCCCCAATCGTTGACTTGTATGCAGGAGATATCAGTGGACGGACTTTGCCTGCTGGATTGTACAAATGGAGTACCGGAGTTCTGATAACCAATGCAGGTGTAACACTTACTGGTGGACCAAATGATACATGGGTCTTCCAGATTGCACAAGATCTTACCGTAAATAGTAGTGCAATTATTACACTATTGGGTGGAGCACAAGCCAAAAACATCTTTTGGGTAGTGTCAGGTCAGGCGTTACTTGGATCGAACGTTAATTTCAGCGGAAATATCCTGAGTAAAACATTGATTTCACTGAATACCGGCGCTATTGTTACAGGCAGGTTACTGGCCCAGACAGCTGTTACATTGAATGCCGCAACAGTTATTATGCCTTAATAAAATCATGAAGCCCCTCATCCAGGGGGCTTCTAAAGTCCTATCATAATGAACAGTATAAAAAATATAAAGTATATGAAATCTTTGACAAATTATAAAAAAGGATTACGACTGGTGTGGTCACCTTGTAAACTGGCCCTTAAAGGGCTTATCGGAAGTGTCGTGATTTTGACCGGAATTCAGTCTTCGCTCCAGGCACAGGAAGTTCAGTACACAAAACCTTCATGGTATTTTGGCGTGGCCGGTGGTGCAAATTTTAATTTCTATCGTGGTACTACACAACAATTAACTACGGGTTTTACCGTTCCATCAGCCTTTTATGATGGCAGTGGTGTGGGGCTTTTTGTAGCACCTTTGATTGAGTTTCATCGTCCTGGGACACGTTTAGGCTTTATTTTTCAGGCTGGATACGATAGCCGCAAAGGAGCTTTCAAACAGGTAACTTCCCCATGTAATTGTCCTGAAGACCTGAAAACAGACCTTAGTTATTTTACGATAGAACCGAGTCTTAGGTTTGCTCCCTTCAAATCAAATTTCTATTTGTATGGTGGTCCGCGTTTTGCTTTCGACATCGCAAATTCATTTACTTACCGGAAGGGGATCAATCCGGCCTACCCTACACAGGTAGCAGATCCGGATGTAAAAGGCAATTTTAGCAGAACTAACAATAGTCTGATCTCCATGCAAATGGGCGCCGGATACGATATTCCGCTCTCGAGTCAGAAAAAGAGGACACAAGTTGTACTTTCTCCCTTTGTCTCTTTTCAGCCTTATTTTGGACAAGATCCACGATCCATTGAATCATGGAACATAACCACTTTCAGAGCAGGTATTGCATTCAAGATTGGAAGTGGCCGAAGAATTGAAGCGCCTGTGGAAGCGGTAATACCTGTGGCAATTCCAGAGCCTATTGTTCAGTTTACAGTTAATGCTCCGGTGAATATTCCGACCGAGCGCCGTGTAAGGGAATTATTTCCACTTCGTAATTATGTATTCTTTGATCTCGGATCAACAGAAGTACCAAATCGTTATGTGCTGCTTACCAAAGATCAGGTCAAAGATTTTAAAGAGAGCCAATTGGAAGTAATTGCACCTAAAGAATTGTCGGGCCGTTCAAAACGTCAGATGGTTGTTTATTATAATGTTATCAATATTCTGGGTGACCGTTTGAATAAAAATCCTTCAACAACAATTACCCTGGTCGGATCCTCCATGAAAGGTCCAAAAGATGGCAGGGAAATGGCAGAATCAGTCAAGAAATACCTGGTTGATGTGTTTCAGATTGATCCTTCAAGGATTGGTATTGAAGGTCGCGTAAAACCAAAAATACCGTCTGAACAACCTGGTGGGAAACTCGAGCTCGTCCTTCTTCGTGAGGGAGACCGCAGGGTATCCATCGAGAGCAATTCTCCAGCCCTGTTGATGGAATTCCAGAGTGGCCCGGATGCCCCTTTAAAACCAATAGAAATCGTTTCGGTTCAGGAAGCCCCCGTTGATAGCTATGTTTCATTTAAGGTTGAGGGAGCAAAAGAGGCATTTACGTCATGGTCTCTGGAAATTGCAGACGAATCAGGAAAGGTGCAAAATTTCGGACCGTATACACAGGAAATGGTAAGTATTCCCGGAAAATCCATTTTGGGTGACCGTCCTTCGGGTGATTATAAATTGACCATGGTTGGTCAGACCAAAAGCGGTAAGGAAATCAGGAAGACAACTTCTGCACACATGGTGCTTTGGACTCCGGCAACAACTGAGGAGATGATGAGGTTCAGCATTCTTTATGAATTTAATAAATCCACAGCCATCACTATGTACGAGAATTACCTTACCGAAATTGTAATTCCAAAGATTCCAACGGGTGGAACTGTGATCATACATGGTCATACCGATATCATTGGAGGTGAGGATTATAATTTGAAACTGTCGATAGCCAGGGCCGAAGATGTCAGAACCATCCTCGAAAGTGGCCTTGCCAAAGCTGGAAGGAGTGATGTTAAATTTGAAGTACACGGATTTGGAGCAGATCAAAACCTGGCACCCTTTGAAAATAAATATCCGGAAGAACGCTTTTATAACCGGACAGTTATTATTGATATTGTCCTTGCAAAATAAGTTTAATAGTTATTTACTTCTTACAAAAAGGGGGTGTCCGGATAAATCCAGACACCCTTTTTCTATGTGTGAATAATGTAATTCTTATTGGGAATTGTGTAACGTATCACCTCTCCTACAGACGCATCTTTGTATAAAGATATTTTATAACCATTAGAAATAAATACCATGAACACAACAGAAGTAAAAGGAAACTGGAATGAGCAGAAAGGCAAGCTCAAACAGAAATTTGCAGTCTTAACGGACAATGACCTTATGTTTGAAGAAGGCAGGAAAGAGGAGATGCTGGGAAAGCTTCAAATCACTCTTGGCAAAACCAAAGAAGAATTATACAAGATTATAGGTGCACTATAAACCATTGCTTAACATGAAAAGTCATCGTTCACCGGGCCTCACTGTGAACGGTGCTTTTTTTTGATTAAATCCATTTGCAATTATCCAAGTGTACTTATCATGAAAAAACTTACTCCAAGTCTGCATAAGGCAAAGAAAATCACTATAAAAATCAGTGAAAAAACAATTGCAACTACAGAAGAGGCAAGTAATTTTTTAACAGATTTTGCAGATGTATTATTGTTTATTACACGAACCGTAAAAGAGACATTTTCCTTCGATTTTGAATTCAGGGAATTTTTGCGCCAATGCTTTCAAATTGGATATAAAACTCTGCCTTTGATCTCAATAACTGGAATCATTATGGGTTTGGTACTCACGATCCAGTCACGCCCTTCTCTTGCAAAATTCGGAGCCGACGCAATGCTTCCCGGAATGGTGGCAGTGTCCCTCATCCGAGAAATGGGACCAGTGATTACCGCTTTGATTTGTGCCGGGAAGATTGGATCAGGTATGGGGGCAGAATTGGGCTCCATGAAAGTCTCCGAACAAATTGAAGCAATGGAGGTATCCTCTACCAATCCGATGAGATTTCTAGTCGTTACTCGCGTTTTGGCTGCTACGCTTATGGTGCCATTGCTCATTTTGTATGCCGATGCCTTAGGGATACTTGGAAGCTGGATCGGTGCAAATATTAAAGGGGATGTAACATTTATTCTGTTTTTCTCCCAGGCATTTCGCCATATCGATTTTATCGATTTCTTACCTGCATTTGTGAAATCAGTATTTTTTGGAGCAGTAATAGGAATAGTCGGATGCTATAAAGGATATAATGCCGGACGTGGTACCGAAAGTGTCGGAATTGCTGCAACATCTGCCGTAGTTTTGGGATCACTACTGGTACTGGTAGTGGATGTTGTTGCCGTTCAACTCACTGATCTGTTATGATCTGATAATTTATTAATATTCAATTTTTTTCATAATGAATGATACCCAAGCAGAAATAATCTCTCCCTCTATATCAAATAGTCTCAAACAGGTTGTTGACATAAAGAATCTGAGGAAAAGTTTTGGTAATCAGGAAGTATTGAAAAATGTGTCATTAAAACTATTTAATGGTGAGAATTTGGTAGTACTAGGGAAATCCGGTTCCGGGAAATCGGTACTGATCAAATGCATTGTTGGGTTATTAAATGCGGATAGCGGATCAATTAACGTGCTTGGAGAAAATGTGAATGAATTAAACAGTCAGGATTTAGGAGAATTGAGAAAGAAAGTCGGATTTTTATTTCAAAGTGGTGCACTTTATGATTCGATGACCGTAAAACAGAATCTGGAATTTCCGTTACACCGGGTGAGAAAAGAACTTACTCAAAAAGAAATTGAAGAAAAAGTAGAAGAAGCTCTCGAGAATGTCGGATTATCAGACGCCATTAATAAAATGCCATCCCAGCTTTCCGGTGGAATGCGGAAACGGATAAGTCTGGCCAGAACTATCGTGGTTGACCCGTTAATTATGCTTTATGACGAACCCACGACAGGATTGGATCCCGTAACTTCTGATGAAATAAGTTTGCTTATAAATTCCATTCAAAAGAAATATAAAACGTCCTCTATCATCATTACCCATGATATTGAATGCGCCAGAGAAACGGCAAACCGGGTTATAATGTTACAGGATGGCGAAGTTTACTTGGAAGGAAATTTGACTGAATTTGAAAAGTCAGATGACCCAACTATCAGATCATTCTTTAAATAATTGTTTCACAAGGTTTAAAATTATACCATAAAGATATGGAAATGCATACAGATCAGTTTAAAGTACGGTTAGGGCTTTTTGTCGCAGGAGGATTGGCTTTGTTTATTCTTGCCATATTTATCATCGGCAAACAAAAAAATTTATTTAATCCTGTTTATTCGCTCAATGCAACTTTTTACAATGTGAGTGGATTGCAGGTTGGAAATAACATCCGTTTTTCCGGAATTAATATAGGTACTGTCGACAACATAACTATCATTAACGACTCTACGGTAAAAGTAGTTATGTCGATTAAGAAAGAGGTTAAGAAGTTTATTAAGAAGGATAGCGAGGTCTCCATCGGTTCAGAAGGACTTATTGGCGACCGGCTTCTCATCATCACGCAAGGAAGCACTAATGCCCCTTTAGCCATGGAAGGTCAACAACTTGCCTCCAAAGAGCCGGTTGAAACTGATGCTATTATGGCAAGTTTAAAGGTAACTGCAGGTAATGCCGAAATTGTATCGCTTCAACTTGCCGAGATCATGACGAAAATAAACGGAGGAAACGGAACTCTGGGCCGGTTGATCCAGGACACGGCAATTGCTGAAAATCTAAATCAGACCATTGTAAATCTGAAAAAGAGCTCCAAAGGATTAGGAGAAAATATGGAGGCAGTCAAGCATAACTTCCTTTTTAGAGGATATTTTAAAAAGAAAGAAAAAGTAGAAGAACAGAAGGCTGAAGAGAAAAAAACTTCTAATGAAAAGAAATAAATAAAGATTTTAAAAATGACACAAGCAAATGTGGCTCAAAAGTATTTTCTTCCTTTTACTTACTTCAATTTTAATCAGTGATTTTGCAGCTGCCCAACAAATTCCTGCCAAAAAAGATTCAACCCATCTTTATAAAAATATTGAGGCCTATTCGAAGAAGGGTAAGTTCACCAGGTTTATGTACTCGCTTGTTTTCAGGCCGGTTGCACATGGCTCAAAAAAAAGAAAATATAAGAAACTGATAAATAAACCGCTAAGTTCATTTGAGGGGAAAATTATTCGCCACATTAATATTGAAACCTTAGACCCGTTTGGTTATTCAATTGGAGATACCCTAGTTGCAGCGCCGAATTTTATTTCGAAAACAGGAAACAGCCTGCATATCAAGTCTCAGTCGATTACCATTCGGAATTTATTATTAATCAGACAGAACCAACCTTTCGATTCATTGCTTGTAAAGGAGTCTGAACGTTTGGTGCGTACCCGAAATTATATAACGGATGTTTTTTTTTATGTAAAAGCATCCTCAGTAAAATCGGACTCTGTGGATATTTTCATACGGGCGCTGGATATCTGGAGCATTATTCCCAGTGGTTCGGTTTCCGCCTCAGGCATCAATATCGGTTTAACGGATAATAATTTCATGGGATTAGGTCATACTTTCCAGGATGTTTATGCCAAGGATTATACCCAGCGGAATAATTCCTTCCTTGCAAATTATACGATTCCAAACATCAAAAACACCTATATAGCAACAGTTTTGCATTATGACGACATGTTGGGAAGTAAAAATTCAAACAAAAGTTTGACTTTTGATCGTCCTTTTTTCTCCCCATTTGCAAAGTGGGCAGCAGGTGTATCTTTTTCGCAGCAATTCAGGTTGGACTCATTTAGAATGAGTAATATGGTATATATACCGCAACGGTTTAAATATAATACCCAGGATTATTGGGTTGGTAATGCTTTTCGGATTTTCATGGGGAATACGGAGGACAAACGTACTACTAATTTCATTTCCACCTTCCGGTTCTTGCGTATACGATACCACGAAAAACCACCCGATTCAATAGACATTCAGCATAATTATTCCAATGAAAATTTTTATATGGCAGGCATTGGAGTCTCAACCCGAAAATATGTACAGGATAAATTCATCTTTAAATTTGGAATTACTGAAGATGTCCCGATTGGAAAAGTTTTCAGCCTGACAGGTGGCTATCAGGAAAGAAATAATGCCGGCAGATTATATTTGGGTGGGCGAATCTCTTTAGGTAATTATTACTCATGGGGATACCTGAGCTCTGACTTTGAATACGGAACATTCTTTCGGGTTTCTAAGGTAGAGCAAGGTGTTATTACCGCAGGAGTAAATTATTTCAGCGGATTATTTGAAATTGGAAAGTGGAAATTTCGACAATTTGTAAAACCTCAGATTACCATTGGTTTAAACCGGCCTTCCTATGATACGTTAACGATAAATGACGGGTTTGGTCTCAATGGATTTAACAGTTTAGGATTATCGGGTACCAGACGACTCCTGTTTACCTTACAAACACAGGCATACACCCCATGGAATTTTATTGGATTCCGTTTTGGCCCCTTCCTGACCTGTACTGCCGGTATGCTGGGTAATGCATCAACCGGATTTAAAAACAGCAAATTGTATTCGCAAATTGGAATTGGAGTCTTAATAAAAAATGAGAGTTTAATTTTAAATACATTTCAATTATCTATTGCTTTTTATCCTTCAATACCCGGCAAAGGACTAAATGTTTTTAAACCTGATGTATTTAAAACCACTGATTTTGGTTTCCGGGATTTTGTCATTGGTAAGCCCGGAATAGTCGCATTTCAATGAGATAAATCTATTTATACAATTAATCATGCATCTCAAAAAAGTCGTAAATAATACTGGACATCTACTTAAGCAGTCATTCAACGGATTTATTGAAGATAATGGGATGAAATTAAGCGCTGCCTTATCTTACTATACCATCTTCTCTTTACCGCCGCTCTTAATCTTCATCATATCATTAAGTGCACTGTTTTTTAAAGCAGATGTCGTGCGTAAGGAAATTTTCGGACAGATTCAGTTACTTATTGGTGGCGATGCGGCGCTCCAAATCCAGGAGACCATTAAGAATGTTGAACTTTCGACCGGAAATACCTTTGCAGCAACGGTTGGTATCATTATTTTATTTATAGGGGCCTCAAGTGTATTTGCTGAAATTCAGGATTCGATTAATTTCATCTGGGGGATAAAGGCAAAACCAAATCGGGGTTTAATAAAATATTTATATAACCGGCTTATGTCATTCTCAATGATTGGTTCAGTCGGATTTTTATTATTGGTTAGTTTAATCATCAATGCTTTAATTGATGTTCTAAGTAAACGGTTGGTAATCATCTTCCCTCAGGATTCCGTTTATTTGTTTTATGCGGTTAATGTATTGGTGATATTTGTCATTATAACACTTTTATTCAGCATCATCTTCAAAACACTGCCTGACGGGAAGATTGCCCTCGCCGATTGCCTGGTCGGAGCATCTTTCACTGCCCTTCTTTTTATGATCGGCAAATTTATAATTGGATTTTACCTTAGGAAGTATAATATTGCTTCTGTCTATGGCACAGCCGGTTCGGTTATTTTAATTCTGGTTTGGGTCTATTATTCAGCTATCATTCTCTATTTCGGTGCAGAATTTACAAAAGTATATGCTTTCAACCACGGACAGAAAATAATTCCCAATGCATACTCTATTCAAATCGATAAATAAAATTGTCCGGCTGTATCCTAATTGTTGAAAATGTGTGAATCATACAATTTAAATTAAAAGTTGTGTAACATTTTTCCCTTCTCTAAGACCCAACTTTGCCCTATTATTCACTCATAAAAACAACAATGAAAAAAACATTTTATTACCTCGCATTTGTAGCGCTTTTTATCAGCATTTCATTTTCGTCATGTGTTTCAAGCAAAAAATTTAAAGCTTCAGAAGCCAGAGTTGGTCAGCTACAAGTTGACAGTGCAAATGTTCAAACGAAACTTAATGAATGCGATAAGAATGTAAAAGATCTGAATGATCAGAAGACCTCCTTGCTGAATGAAAATTCATTGGTTTTAAATGATTTGAAATCACTTTCTACCGAATCAAAAATGACTATAGCTGACCAGGCAAGACGTTTGAAAAGCCTTCAGGATATGATTCAGGCACAAAAGAATGTGATGAGCAAACTTAAAAACTCAATAGCAGCTGCTTTGATGAATTATAAAACTGATGAATTATCTGTATATACCAAAGATGGAAACGTATATGTTTCACTGGCTGAAAAATTGCTTTTCAAATCGGGTAGTGATGTTGTCGATCCTAAGGGTAAGGAAGCGCTGAAATCTTTAGCACAGGTGCTTAACAGCACAAAAGAGATTACCGTAATGATTGAAGGTCATACCGATAATGTCCCGATCAAAACAAATATATTTAAAGATAATTGGGACCTCAGCACTGCAAGAGCAACCTCTATTGTCCGTATACTGACAAAAGATAATGGATTTGATCCAAGTCGTATTACTGCATCAGGTAAAAGTCAATTTCACCCTGTTAAAGAAAATGATACCGTTGAAGGACGTGCCGGAAACCGCAGGACTGAAGTCATACTTTCCCCTGATTTAAAAGAGCTGTATAAGCTTTTGGAACAATAATATTTAAAAG
>Ga0209697_10008089_pt1 | contig 12052 bp, 11 predicted proteins | sample AliMusrvi5mmetaG_FD_184115 | JGI IMG/M metagenome (GOLD analysis project Ga0209697, IMG submission 184115) | Freshwater lake bacterial and archeal communities from Alinen Mustajarvi, Finland, to study Microbial Dark Matter (Phase II) - Alinen... | ecosystem: Environmental > Aquatic > Freshwater... | reverse complement strand
CCACTTGCCCGTGATGGTAGCGGCCTTGGAATTAATACGTGCCAAGGTCCCTGAATTGCGCGCGCGCATGGTTCTGCCGAACGAGAAGCTCGTGCAGCAGGCCAGGACTCTGAGGGTTCCCGCCTGGCTGCACGCACAAGTGGGTGGTTTGCCCGAAGCACTTTCCGTGGCAGACGCAGCCATCGCCTCGACCGGCACGGTCACGATGGAGTGCGCCTATTTCGGCGTGCCGACGGTAGCCCTCTACAAGACGTCCTGGATTACCTACCAGGTCGCGCGCCGCATTGTGAAAGTGAAATACCTGGCCATGCCCAACCTGCTGGCCAATGAAGAAGTCTTCCCGGAGTTCATTCAAGGCGCCGCCACGACAGACAACCTCACCCAGGCGACGGTTGAGCTTCTGCGCGACGCTCCCCGCCGCGCCAGAGTCAAAGCCAAACTTGCTGAAATCGTCGTCTCTTTGGGTCCTCCGGGCGCAGCCCGCCGAGCGGCGAAGGCAATCATCAGTGTCCTCACGAACCCGCGCAGTGACATCACCTCCTTTCGGCAAGCCGGATAGACTCACCCGGTTATGAAAATCCTCGATATTCCCCAGAACGGCAAACGCGGCCAGATCGTCGCGTTCAAGAGCCGTTACGGCCAATGCCACCGCCAGCTCGTGGTGCCCAAGAACCGGCAAACGTCCGCGCGCGAGCACATGCGTGGGGCCTTCGGTCGTCTCGCCCGAGCCTGGAGCGCGCTGCTGACGCAAGCGCAGCGCGACGCTTGGGATGCCGCGGCAGCCAAGGTCCAAAGCGCCAAACGGCTTGGCCAATCAGGGCCGTTGACCGGACAGCAGCATTTCCAGGGGATAAACAGCGCCCGCGCCTGCATCGGTCTGGAGCCGCTCTTGGACCCACCCACCCCAGTGGTGTTTGGACCAAGCCCTATCGGCAAACTGACTATCACCAACGGGGAAAACGGCGTTCGGCTGCTCCTGAACGTCTCCCGGCCCCGGACCGAGGACATCATGGTATTTGGCCAGGCACCATGCAGCTCCGGGCGACGCAAGCGCCGCAACGTCTCCTATCTGGGCTTGCTGCCGGCCCCTCAAGGAGCCATGAGCGATATCACCGAGCTTTACTTCGCGCGCTATGGCAGACCAAGTCCAGGGAAGCGAGTGTTCATCGTGACCCGGCAACAGAAGAACGGCTGGGAGGGACACGACACGGAAACCAGCCAGATTGTCCCGCTCTAGGCAGAGTAGCGGCAGCCTGACGATGCCCGTGCGTCCCTATACCCGACCGCCATGCACAAGGGAGGTACAAGGGATGCACAAGGGACTGCTGTGCTACCCGCGTGCTATCTTCAACAGTGCAGTCCAATACCAGGTCAGACGCGTCCGCTTCCTGCGCCTCGTTCGGGTTAGTGCTTTCCATGGAATATGACGGCCAGACTTCGGTCCATCCCCATTTCCAGACGCCAGCACCCTGAGCCGAGGTCCGTTAGGACCGGCATGTTTATAGAATCGGCCCCATCAGGAACCATTAGCTCCGCTAGGAGCGGCATGCGGCACCATAACCCCCATGCCGCTGCCAGGTCACCCTCCTGTTGTGGGTTTCCGGGCACCGCTTATCGGACCGATGATGCGGTCTCTGGGCAGCGCGAGTTCACGGTGAGCGGATGCGGTAGAAGCGGACGGGATAACTCGTCCACGCCGCGTCGCTGAAATAACAGGAGCCGTTAATGAGGGTGTTGGTTTTAATCGCAGACCACAACGGTTTCGCCAGGTCCGTGGCAGCCTCAACAACGACCAGTGCATTCGTCGCCCACGAAATGACAAAGCCAAACTGGTTTGACTGGACACCAAAGCTGAGGCTGTGGCTCAAGATCAGCGGGAAGGGCAGGCTCCAGAGCGCGGTCGGACGGCCACCGAACGTTGAACCCCACCCAGGCATTCCAGGTAGGTAATAGATGGTAGCGGTATCGTCGTATCTGAAGACATTTGTGCCAAGGGTGGGGGGAATACCTCGAAAATACACTGCCTTGAGGCTGGGAGAGTAATCGAATGCGTAACTGCCGATAATTACAACACTTTCAGGAATCGTAATATTCGTGAGGCTTTCACAGGTGCTGAAAGCGCCCGCCCCTATGCTGGTTACCGTGCTTGGAATGATAACATTCGTCAGGCTGTAACATGAATAGAAGGTTGAATCCGCGATGCTGGTAAGGCCTCTGGGCAGTTCGGCATTGAGCAGATGATAACAGCTTCTGAACGCGCTAGCACCGATATTGGTTACCGAATCCGGAAGCTGAAGATAGGGGAGTGAATAACAACTGTGAAAAGCATATGACCCGATGCTCGTGACACCGTTGGGGATAACCACGTTGGTCAGCACGACGCAGGATTGAAATGTGCCGGAAGGAATGCTAGTCAAGGTGGTTGGAAAGGTGACGCTCATCAAGGATCTGCAAAAATAAAATACCGCATCTCCCATGCTAGTAACGCCCTCGAGGATTGTGACGCTCGTGACGTCGCTGGAATCGAACGCCCAGCTCCCGATATTGGTAACGCTGTTTGCAATTGTGACGCTAGTTACGCTGCTAGAGCTGAACGCCCCTTCGCCTATCGAAGTGACCGTTTGTGGAACTAAATAGCTGCCCCTCATTGCAGGAGGATACGCGAGTAGTGTAGTCTGCTGTTTATCGAATAGCACCCCGTCCATGCTGCTGTAAGCAACGTTCAGTGGGGCTACTTCAAAGCTATTCACTGCGGTACCGGAGAACGCACCCGTTCCTATGTAAGTGACGGCCGCAGGAATGGCGATCTTCGATGATAGAGCGTGACATCTGCTGAACACGCCGCCCTGAATTGTGGTCAGGCTGTCGGGGAAGTTGACAACGATTAGCGCGCAGTCTTGAAAAGCGGCGCTTCCGATAGCGATGAGCGTGTCTGAAAATGCGATATTCGTCAGGTAAAAACATCCCGCGAAAGCATAATTCCCAATGTTCGTAATGCCACTTTGAATGGTGACCCTGGTTATCCTCTGAGCATTTTGCGATAGGGCGGAGTCACCGATGCTGGTCACCGGATAGCCGTTCGTAAAACCAGGAATTGTCACCTCCGTGTCGGTGCCGGTGTATCCGGTGATGGTGATCGCGCCGTTGTTGGTTACGTAGGTGAATTGAGCTTGCGCCACGTCGGAGAGCATAACCAGTAGGAGTAGCAGCGAGAGCTTGCGCACGGGGCGGTGAAAAGAAATTCGCCGTCGAAGCAGGAGCGCCATCACCGAGCCCAGGCCAACAAGCACGAATGCGCCAGGCTCCGGAACAGACGTGAACAGCATTGGCCCCAATTCGAGACCGTATGCCAAATAGAACCTGTCACTGTAAGTAACCTGGAACGTGGGGGACGGAGCGCTGGGCGAGGCATAGAAGAATGCCCCAATGGTCAACCCCGGCTGTGCCGGCGGATAGGGATACATGCCCCCAGCGAGGACATACTTTATTGTGTCCGGTGTCGTTGCCGTGTCGAGCCCACCGAGCTCGTAATTGCCAGCCGGCAAGTTCAATGGGCTCGAAAGAGGAACGACCCGCCATGAGCCCTGTAATGTTGCAGTTGTACCGCCTGGAATGTTCATGCCGTCGGCGGAGGTGCCAAGTAACTGAGTCGGCGTAGAGCCAGGGGCAAAGGAGCCCGTTAGGTCTTGCCAGAGACCGACCTGGAAGGCACGGGAAAGTCCGTCTTGCCCATCATCATACCACCCCACGCCTGTAATGGTAAGTGGTTGTAGCAAATTGAACGTCCATCCCACCATTCCATTACCATGCATTTCGTTCCACGATTGACTGCTGTCGGCATCAACGATCGGCCCCGAAGCGCCGCAGGCGCGCAGCGATGAGCACACGACTGTGCAAATGGTCAACGCAACTAGCCCAAGGCGCTTGCCAGTCATTAAGCCGAGGCTCGCCCGCGAACCATCGACAACGATTTCATGTGGGAATTCATTCATATTGTTTCCTTTCTGTCTCATTGAATCACTATCAACTGCTCTCATAATGCCGGCATAACGCCTTGCCACGGCTTCCACAAGGATTTCTTCCAACTAAGCGCTGTCCGCAACGCAGGCCGTGGAACGATGAGCATCAGCGGTGAGAGCCAGCCGCCGCTGACGCGAGAACTGCAAGTGACCTGAACGGCAGGCTCTCATCCGCTGCATGCAATTGTTCGGCGTCGTGGATCACGTGGAGCGCGCGAAGCTCTCCTCCAGAGCCGTATCGAATGGACCCGTGATTCACTTCCATTTTGAAAATGCGCCCGGCGCTCTTATCAGGAGCCCTCACGGCGAGTGGGTGCGGTAGAAGTAGGTTGTTTGGCCGGCAGGGGGAACGATCGTCAGTACTAGCGTGCCGGTCTGATTCGTGTAGAGGCCCAGATCTGTCCACTGGGAAAGGTCCGGTGTGCCTTGCAGCGTGAAGATCCGCCCCGGCGGACCGACGACAGTTGCGCGCAGCCCGCCGTCGCCGTCCAAAGTGATAGACGCGAAGCGCTCGGTTGATAAGACCACCCCAATGTCAGTTTCCACGAACCAATTCGCGGCTTCCCCAGTGACGTACCCTCGCGCGCGCAGCGTGCCGTTGGTGAGCGGCGCAACGCCCGCCAGTTGCCAGCCGCCTGGAATGCGCGTGCCGCCCCCAACCTTCGTCCAAGTGAGGCCATCCTCGGAGTAGTCGAAGGTGGTGCGCCAGACCTCGGGACTGGTGCCACCCCGCAACCAGGTGATCGTCGAACCGTCGTAACCCAGGCTCTGGGTCGCGGGTGCCGTGTTGTTCAGCCGCCCGAGGTGGTTGCGCGTTTGCCCGCCGAGCGTGGTGAATCCTCCACCCAGCAGGATCTTCCCGTCCGCCTGCACTGCCAGCGAAGTCAGGTCCTGGTTCGCTCCCGGATCGAAGGTGCTGTCCAGCGTCCCGTCGGCGTTCAGCCGTCCAATGTTGGTCCGGCTCTGCCCGCCGAGCGTGGTGAATCTTCCGCCCACCAGGATCTTCCCGTCCGTCTGCACTGCCAGCGAAGACACGTAGTTGTTCGCTCCAGTACCTCCAGGATTAAAGGTGCTGTCCAGCGTCCCGTCGGCATACACCCGCCCGATGTTGGTCCGGCTCTGCCCGGCCAACGTGTTGAATGCGCCGCCCACCAGGATCTTCCCGTCAGCCTGTACCGCCAGCGAAGACACGTTGTTGTTCGCTCCAGGATTGAAGTTACCGTCCAGCGTCCCGTCGGCATTGAGCCGCCCAAGCCCATAATAACCGCCCACCAGGATTTTCCCGTCCGGCTGTACCGCCAGCGATTGCACGTCGCCGCCCCCTCCCGGATTAAAGGTGCTGTCCAGCGTCCCGTTGGCATTGAGCCGCCCAAGGGATCTCCGCGGCTGCCCGCCCAGCGTGACGAATGCACCGCCCACCACAATCTTCCCGTCCGCCTGCACCACCAGTGAATACACGTAGGCATCCACGCCCGTATTGAAGGTGCTGTCCAGCGTCCCGTCGGCATTGAGCCGCCCAAGGGACCTCCGCGTCTGCCCGGCCAGCGTGTTGAACCCGCCGCCCACCAGGATCTTCCCGTCCGACTGCACCGCCAGGCAGAACACATAGGAACTCACTCCTGGATTGAAGGTGCTGTCCAGCGTCCCATCGGCATTCAGGCGCCCGAGGTTGCTCCGGCTTCCCCCGTCGAGCGTGCTGAAAAGGCCACCTACCAAGATCTTCCCGTCCGCCTGCACTGCCAGCGAATACACCCAGCCGTCCGCGCCCGGATTGAAGGAGTCGACAGTTTGCGAATGGGTCGAGGTAGCCAGACCAACTAGGGCCAAGGCCGTCCCGAGCAGCTTGGCAAACGGGGCAGTTACGTGCGCGGTCTTTTTCACATTCATGAAATATCCTCCCAAGTGCGGCGCGATGCGGGTCTCCTCGCGGAGGAATTTCCCAGCCGTCCGTACAAGTATAAACGACTCATACCTAAGCTTTGCATTTCAAAGAGACGAACGATGCCCATCAGCCACACCGTGCCTCTGACGTTCGGCATGAAACAGAGTGGTCATCGCGGTGTTGGCTGCATGGGCTTGTTGCGCTGTTTCATCCGCGGGGAAGATAAAATGATGCCGCAAATGGCCACCGCAGCCAACCCGAGGCGCTTGCCAGGATTTGAGCGTAGGCCCGACCGTGAACCACGGTGAACGCTTCTGTGCGCGAGTTCTTTCATGCTGTTCCCTTTCTCTTTTTCATCGATCATTGCCGTTCAAATCACGGCGAGCGGGTGCGGTAGAAGCGGGCGGGATAATTCCTCCATGCCGGGTCGCTGAAATAACAGGAGCCGTTAATGAGGGTGTTGGTTTTCAGCGCCGACCATACCGGGTTCGCCAAGTCCGCGGCCGCTTCCACAACGACCGGGGCATTCGTGGCCCAGGAAATAACGAAGCCAAACTGGTTCGACCGGACGCCAAAGCTTGGGCTCTGGTCTAAGATGAGCGGGTAGGGCAGGCGCCAGAGCGCCGTCGGACGACCGCCGAACGTAGGTCCCCACCCGGAGGTGCCAGGCAGGTAATAGACGATCAAGCTCGGGTTGTTGGACATCACCATCACGCCCCAGCCAGGAGCGACTGGGTCCAGGTTTAGAGTTGGCGCGTTCCCTTGAAAGTACATAGCCAGCAGATTTGTGCACCCGCCGAAATCAGTGTCCCAGACACTCTGCACATTGCCGGGGATCGTCACGCTTTTGAGGTTCGCGCAACGTTGGAATGTGCTCCCCATCAGCCTTGTGAGGCCGGTGGAAATCGTGACGCTCGTCAGGTTCGTGCAATTCTGGAATGCGTAGGACAACACTACAGTTACGGTGTTCGGTATGATAACATGGGTCAGGCTGCAACCTTCGAACGCATGATTCCCGATGTAGGTGACACCCCCGGGGATGATCACATTGCTTAGGCTCGTGCATCCGTTAAACGCCACGTCCTGAATACTATTGAGGCCTTCAGGAAGGATGACATTAGTAAGACTGCGGCAGCCTCCGAAGAGTCCCCATTGGAGGATCGAGACGCTTTTTCCTATTTTCGCAGTGATCAGGCCGGTGTCGAATTCAAAAGCAAAGGATCCCAACGCAGTGACGCTGTCGGGGATGGTTGCGCTGGTTAGCACGGGGCAGTAAGCAAACGCATCTGTCCCGATGCTGGTAACACTGTCTGGCAGCGTGATACCGGCCAACTTGCTGCAGCCGACAAACGCCTGGGACCCAATGGTAATGAGGTTGGTGCCGAGGGTGACGGCGTTCAGGCCGACGCAACTTTCGAAGGCGGAGGCGCCGATGTTCGTAATCGTATCTGGGATAGTAACGCTGGTCAGAGAGCTGTAACCTTTGAACGCCGAGTTCCCGACGCTCGTCACCGGCAGGCCACTGATTGAAGCGGGGATGATCACCACGCTGTCAGAGCCCGTGTATTTCGTGATCGTAATGGTGCTGTTGTTGGTTACGTACGTGTATTGAGCCTGCGCCGCGCTGGGGAGAACGGTGAGCAGGAGCAAAGGCAGTAGTTTTTTCATAGGGTGGTCCGGTTAGTCGTCGCTATGGCATGTGGCTGAACGCTTGTCCGTTGGCCAACGGAGGCGATGTAAGTCAATTCTACTCCTGGCAGGGTAATCCGTCGAGAGCAGTTGCATTTATCTATTATGTACGCGCCAGAGAAGCCTGATCTTCCAGAAATCTCACATTTCTTTCGGTTGCCGCATTTTTCTTGAAGAAACGCCAAGACAGGCGCGTACATAAGAGCAAAAGAACTATACCGCCGTGAACACTGACAGAATGGCCAAAGCTGACGAGTTTATCCCAACCCGAAAATCGCTGCTCAACCGGTTGAAGAACCTGGAGGACCAGGAAAGCTGGCTGGTGTTCTTCGAAACGTATTGGAGGCTGATCCATCGGACAGCGGTTCGCGCCGGACTCAGCGAAACGGAAGCCGAGGAAGTGGTTCAGGAGACGGTGATCGTGATGTCGAAGAGCCTCCCCAAGTTCAACTACGATCCCGCCAAGGGTTCATTCAAGAACTATCTCTTGAAAACCACGAATTGGCGGATTATCGCCCAACTGCGTAAACGAATGCCGATGGGGGAGCTCTCGTCGCCGGCAGCCGGGGATACAGGGGCCGATGATATCGAACGGTTGGCCGTTTCGGTGGAACCTGCTCTCGAGGCCATCTGGGACAAGGAATGGGAGCAGAATCTGCTGCGGGCGGCGCTTCAGCGCGTGAAGGGGAAGACGAATGCCAAACTTTACCAGGCTTTCGATCTTTACGTGATCCAGAACTGGCCTGCCGCCAAAGTGGCCAAGGACTTGCGAATGACAAGAGCCAGGGTGTATATCGCGAAGCATCTCATCAGCAAAGCGATCGAGCGGGAGATCATTCAATTGAAAACCAAGGGGTTCTGAACCGCATGATCTCCATCACACAATGAAACCGGTTCCGGTTAAGAGGGAGGAAACAGCACTGGCGGGAGCAGCTCGAGACGAAGGACGTTGCTTGCCGAGGTGCGGAGATGTGGATCTGAGCATAAGGAGGTTGGCCCGAGGGAGGCACAGGATCCTAAGAAAGTTATGGGCGCATTTTCATGGGCAAATTCACCGGGGCTCTATGGGATAGCGCGCCATGTCATTTCGCCGAGGAGGAAATCAGAGGGGAAGAGCGGTTCGGCACCGATCGTGCCCGAGCCGGGAACGCAAGTAACTGAATCAATACATATGCCGAGCAAAAAGCAAAAGCCAAAGAAAACAAAAAGCACGAAACTGAAACCCCAGTTCAGCCCAAAACCCAAGCGGAGGGCTAGCGCACAATGTATGACGTTGACGGCGGAGGAGTCCCCTTCACCAAGTCCGCTGCCTAGCTCGCCGCCTATTTAGAGGGGTTCTCCCACAAACAGGCTGTTTTTAGGGGACAGGGCGCAGGCTGGCAAAGGCAGCGCCGCGTCCTGTCCCAACCTCCCGGTCTATGCAGAAGCTCATCATAAAGTGTGGATATCCCCTCGGGGATCTGGTGATGTTGACAGCGGCGATACGGGATTTGCACGGCTGCTATCCCGGCCGGTTTTTGACCGACGTGCGCACATTCTACCCCGCTCTCTGGGAACAGAATCCCTATCTGGTGAAGCTGTCAGAGGATGATCCTGAAGCGGAGGTGATTGAGTGTTCGTATCCCCTCATTCACCGTGCCGATACGGCCGGTTCCCATTGCCTTCAAGGCTTTGTCGCCTTCTTGAACCAGCGCTTGGGCTTGGCCGTCAGGCTTACCGATCTCAAGGGCGACATCCATCTCTCCGACCAGGAAAAGCGGTGGGCCTCGCAGGTGCATGAAGTCACAGGAGCCGATACGCCCTTCTGGATCATCGACGCCGGGGGGAAATACGATATCACGATCAAGTGGTGGGAGCCTAAACGCTACGAGGCGGTGGTGAGCCATTTTCGGGGTCAGATTCAGTTTGTGCAGGTGGGCCGGTTGGGGGATCATCATCCGCCCCTAAAGGGGGTAATCGATCTGCGAGGTCGCACTGATTTGCGCGAACTGATCCGCTTGGTTTACCACTCAGACGGGGTCCTTTGCCCGGTCACAGGCCTCATGCACCTGGCGGCGGCGGTGGAAACCCGGCGCGGACGTGCGTCGAACCGGGCTTGCGTGGTGGTGGCGGGGGGAAGGGAACCTCCGCATTGGGAGGCCTATCCTGGTCATCAGTTCATTCACAGAATTGGCGCTTTCAACTGCTGCGTTCGCAAGGGGTGCTGGAAAAGCCGGACCGTGCGGCTGGGGGATGGGAGCAAGAAGGACCGGCCGGGGAACCTGTGCGTGAACAAGGTGCGGGATTTGCCGGCTTGCATGGAGAGGATCACGCCCACGGAAGTCATCGGCCGGATCGAACTGTACTACACGGGAGGGGCCTTGAAGTTCCTTGGGCCAGTACAGCGCACCGCAGCTGAGAAGGGAGTCGACGCGACGGCGAAAAACACCCTCGATGAGCAGGCTCTCAACATCCATAGCGCGGGGCTGATCTGCGATCGTTTTATAGAGACCATCCCTCCGTATCGTGGCGGGTTCGACGGGCGGGGGATTGTTCTGTGCGCGGGCGGAAGCAGGTACTTCACCAATGCGTGGGTCTGCATCCGCATGCTGCGGCGGCTGGGCTGCCGGTTGTCCATTGAGTTGTGGCACCTGGGGAAGAAGGAAGTGGACGAGACCATGAAGGACCTGCTGCGACCATACGGAGTTGAGTGTGTTGATGCGGCGAAGCTCCGTAGGCGGCACCCGGCGCGGATACTCAAGGGGTGGGAACTCAAGAGCTACGCCATACTGCACTGCCGTTTCCGTGAGGTTCTCTTCCTGGATGCCGACAACGTCCCGGTAAGGGACCCCGAGTTCCTGTTTGATACTCCGCAGTTCCGGGAGACGGGCGCGGCTTTCTGGCCTGACTATCACGGGCCCGGTCACAACAAGAAGGCCCCAGCCATTTGGCGAAGTTGCGGATTACGAGAGCCGCGGGAGCGGGAGTTTGAAACCGGGCAGATAGTAGTGAACAAGGAGCGCTGCTGGCGCGCCCTTTGCTTGTGCCTGTGGTTGAACGAGAATTCGGATTTCTATTACCAGTATGTTCACGGCGATAAGGAGACCTTTCACCTGGCCTTCAGGAAGGTGCGCAAGAGCTATTCCCTTGTTGCCACGCCGATTCACACGCTTGAGGGAACGATGTGTCAGCATGATTTCGACGGGCGGCGCCTCTTCCAGCATCGGAACATGGACAAATGGGATCTACTCCTGTGCAACCGCCAGGTGGGAGATTTCTGGTTTGAAGAAGAATGCCGAGGTTACCTCAGCGAACTTCGAGAGATCTGGAGTGGAACCGTCAAAGGGCTAGCTGGAAGCACGATCCCCTCCGCGCCGAGCGTCCGGCGGGCTTTGAGAATCGAGGCGGTCATGATCTCCTGCCGTGAACGGGATGCAGTGCGCCGACGGACCTTGGATAATCTCGCCACGACGGACTGGGGCAAACTGCCGCTCACTATCCACATGGACAAAGAAAGCAGCGGGCACAGACAGGAGAGGCAGACCCGCTGTTCATACGAGGCGCTGAAAGGCGCCTTGGGCGGGAAAGCGGACTTTGTTCTTTTTCTCGAGGACGATCTGGAGTTCAATCGCCACATCGCGCATAACCTGAATTGCTGGAGGCCGTTGCGGACCGCAGCCGTTTCACTGGCAGGCCTGTATAATCCGCGCCTTCACGAGCTTGCCTGCCACGTGCAGAACAACTGCCGAATCGTGGCTCCAGGCTCGGTATTTGGCAGCCAGGCCATGCTCATCTCGCGCTCTGCGCTTGACCACATCGTCCGCAACTGGGGGCGTGTCGAAGGCATGCAGGATATCCGGATCTCAAGGCTGGCAGGGCGGCTGGGGAGGCCTATCCTATATCATGCCCCGTCCCTCGTCCAGCACATGCAGTCCCAAAGCACATGGGGCGGACACAACCACCAGGCGGGGGACTTCGATGCCCTTTGGAGAGCTTAAAGGCATCGTAGCTGAAGCGGCTGTTGCGAGGCCTATCGGGAGCACAAATGTATTGCGCTCATCTTGGGCTGCGGGTTCACTTGATGTGTTCACACTCTTTGGCCATTGGATTCGAATCGGGCTAGCAACTATGACAGCACAGCCGACGACAGGGGTTTAAGGCCGAGCCCTACCCCTGATCGAATGGCGAAACCCGTCCCCATTCCCGATCATGAACTGGTCCGGCTCATTGGCCGTGGCAGCTATGGGCAGGTCTGGCTTGCCCGCAACGCAATGGGGCACTGGCGGGCGGTGAAAGTGGTCTTCCGCGAGTCCTTCCGGGATGCGCGCCCGTTCGAGCGCGAATTGTCGGGCATCCGGCGGTTCGAACCCATTTCCAGGTCGCACGAGGGGTTTGTCGATGTGTTGCACGCCGGGCTCAACGAGGAGCAGGGATACTTCTACTATGTCATGGAGGTGGGTGACGACCAGAGCCTGGGACAGGC